>OCTX014568237.1_pt1 | contig 16934 bp, 15 predicted proteins | sample 1539691 | NCBI WGS metagenome assembly OCTX01 (sample SAMN02144231, study PRJEB22623) | gut metagenome | biome: sheep rumen | host: Ovis aries | place: New Zealand | reverse complement strand
CTAGTGTAACGTCTCATTCATTTTAATAATAATAGCGCTTATAATAATGCCTGCTGAGATGCCCAACAGGCACACTAATACAATTGAATATCATTGAAGATTTTTAGCATCCCGGCGCTCGTCCCTGTCTCTACGGTTTTTATCAATATCCGGATAGAGGTTTTTCAGCTTGATCCTTGAATCCTCGGCCTGGAACTGCCAGTTCACTGGTGACGGATCTTTGTCATATTCGTCATTCCATGACTTGAGTTCCTGCCTCAGTGCCTCGATGCTGGGAATCCTTCGGTTCAGGCATTCGCGGGTCATGATGTTTATACCAATCTCGGCGATATCGAGCCAGCTCCCGTGTTTTGGCGTGTAGTGGACTTCGAGACGACGCGCAATCCTTCGCGCCTCTTCCGGCGGGAACGCCTTGTAGAGCGAGGCTATATTGTGCGTATTCAAGTTATCCATGACAAGGACTACCTTTTTTGCATCCTGCTCTATTTCGTCGACAAGATATTTTATCTTTTCGGCCCAGTCGACCGCCGTCCGGGTGGGCTCGACCGCATGGATTATCCTGCCGGTATGCGGCTGTACGAAGCAGAAGATGCTGACCGTACCGTTACGGACATATTCAGAGTCAATTTTTGTTATGTCGCCTGGCCTCATTGGCAGCGGCTCGCGACCTTCCCCGAGTATCTGGTACGGTTTCTCATCCATGCACCACAACGGGTATTCCGGGTCATAGGGCTGCTGGTAAACGTCGAGAATATCCTCCATGTTTGCGACGAACTCAGCGCTCTCTTTCGGAGGTATGCACCAGTATTCATTCAGATGTGGTCGAAGATCATTTTTCACAAGGGTCCTCCCTATGGTGGACCTGCTTATTGAGATATTGTCTTCAAGGACCACCATCATCTGATTATACAACAGATTCAGAGTCCAGCGCACCCTTCCTTTCGGGGCGGGACTGCAGGCGGTGGCTATGATCTTCGCCTCCACATCCCCGGTGACCTTCAGCCGGGCCGTGTCCGAGTGGGGACTCCGGGCAGGTGTTATCATTTTTGTGAAGCCTGCATCCAGGAACTCCTTCAGGGTCTTTATGACAGTAGTCACGCAGGCGCCGGAGGATGATGCTATTTCGGCATAGCTTTTCTCATGCCGTCCATCCGGATCTGCGGCAAGGAGAATGGCACACCTGGTACGGGCGTTAGGCGAGCTTGTCTTCTTCTGAAAGTGTCGGATTGTCTTGCGTTCTTTCTTGGATAGATTTATGTGGTATGAGCGCGATCTTGCCATCGTATGCCTCGGAAAATGTATTGCTGATTATTGAGCAACAGGAAACTTATGACAACATATCCCCTGACAAGGAGATGCGGAGCGAATGCATCCGGTCTTTCAGTTTTCCGAGCCGTTCCTCTAACAGGGCTGCGGATGACTCAAGTTCATTTATCTCAGCGATGACCGCTGAGATCTCGGAGCTGACCGATTCAGGGATCTTAGAGATGTTCCGTTCCATCGCAGCCGCCGCGGTCATTTGTTTGGAAGGTCGGCCCCTTCTGGCGTTCGGGACGACCTCACCTGTTTCCGGGTCATACTTGCCTATGCAGACTTTTTTCTGAACTTTTCGCTTGGTTTTCTCATCCCAGACATAAGTCGTGTCATAGGCATAATAGGTATTAGTATGCTTGTTATAGGATTTTGTAATTGACATAAGTGCCTCCATTTATGCTAAATATCTAAGATGTATTTTAGCATAAATTAGCGCGAATATCAACGTTTAATTAGCATAATTAGCATGTTTTAGTATTAAAAATCAATAGGACGTTACACTAGTAACAGCGGTCAGTTTGTTCCCATTAAGCAAGGGGGAGGCATACTGGACAGCGGCGCTTCAGTACGTTACGTCGAATATACTGATGCGTCCTCGGTTTTCTATAGGCAATACGTTATCATCTAATCCCTATCCAAATTCAGCAAATGGCTCTTTGTGGACTATGCCTATAGAAATAATATGCTATTTTTTTATGGTTTTTGTTATTGATTTCTTTAATGTGGTAAAAAAACACAATAGAAGACTGGCGGACGGTTTTATAATAGCGCTGGTAGCTGGAGCGGCAGTACTTAGTGCCTGCTTAGTTACGATTTATATGGATAATCATATGATTATATACGGAACGGATTGGTACCGTGCGCTGAATCTGATGGTTTGTTTTTTTATAGGGGTGACTTTTCATTTGCTGCAGATAAGTAAATACTGTAATTGGCAATATGCGATGGTTGCAATGGCTTTATGTCAGATAATTAGGGGATGGTTAAGATCCCTCCTGATGCCTGTGATCATCGGATATGTGGTTTTGTGCTTTTCACAAGCAGATAGCCCTGCATTCGAAAAGGTCTTCAAAAGGGACGTATGCTATGGTTTATATCTGTATGCTTTCCCTGTACAGCAGATTGTCATCTATTTATTTAGAGTCAAAGGTGGATTTAACATGCCGGTAATCTGTTATTATCTTATCTCTTTAGTTTTGATTTGGTCTTTGGCAGAGCTTTCCTATGCATTTATTGAACTACCGGCTTCTGAATGCTGGAAACGGTTTGAGAAGAAAGACATTTAATACTTGACTCATTGTTCCGATAAGTGGTTGGTCAGGAAGCGGGAGAGGTATTATGAAAATTGGAATTTTAACATACCATGCTTCGCATAATTATGGAGCTTTTCTGCAGGCATATGCTTTACAGAATGTGATAAAAGAGCAGACCGGGAACGATACTGAGATAATAAACTTTAATATGCCTCAGGCATTGGAATTCTACGAGAATGCATCGAATCCCAAGACAGGGGATTCTGAGTATAGATCCTTTTATAAAAAGCGATTTGATATGTTTATTAAACAATCAAAAGAGCACCATGATCTTTCTAAAGAATCTCTTATTACGGATGATATAAAAGTTTTTCGTGAATGGCTGTCAGGAAAATATGATCTGATTATCGTTGGGAGTGATGAAGTATGGGCTTTGAATTCTTTCAGAGGTTTTCCTAATCCATACTGGCTGCCCGGTGTAACAGGCGTAAAAAAAGTATCATATGCTGCTTCTTCTCGTGTTGGCACCGAAAATCTATCGATAGAAGAAAAAGAGCAAATCAAGGAGTTCTTGTCAGATTTTTCATATATCGGAGTTCGTGATGGTATCACTGAGAAGATGATACGGGATGTTACCGGCATTTCTCCGAAGATGAATTGTGATCCCACGTTTGCCTTTAAGTTTTTGATAAACAGGGAGCTAGGGAAATGGCTCATAAAAGGAAGGTTTCATGTCGATGGAAATAAGAAGTGCATCGCACTTATGCTTACAAGTGGGAGAATGGTAGATGCTATAACAAGAAAGTATGACAGAGATTTTGATTTTATCTCATTATATACATATCATAAGAACGTGAAAAAAAGCGTAGTTCTGACGCCGTATGAGTGGATACAGGTTATTGCCGGATGTGATGGACTTATCAGCTCTTTCTTTCATGGCGTTGTGTTTGCCATGAAAAGCGGTACTCCCTTTGTTGCCTTGGAGCCAAGGAAATTAGAATCCAATGAATACAGCAAAATCTATGACCTTTTATCACGCCATGGTCTGGAAGATAATTTCCATATGTTAGAGAACCCGGAAGAGCAGTCTTTGCGGGTTATTGCTCCATTCCTTGCAGATATTTTAACTGGGAATGCAAGAAACGATTTTTCTGATGTGTGCAATAAAGAAAAGCAACTGTTGAATTCATTTCTGGAGCAAATACCAGATATCCGTCCTAAGCATATTGTTGTCACCCGACCTGCTGATTGCTGTGGCTGCGGGGCTTGTATGGACAGCTGTCCGCTATCAGCGATAAAACTTGTAAACGATGAGAAGGGTTTCTGGTACCCTCAGGTTGACAATGAAATCTGTGTAAATTGTGGGAAGTGTAAGGATGTCTGCACTTTCCATGTCAATAAAGAAAAATATAGCAATCGCGCTGAAGAATGTGGTCCGCTTGAAGTTATGGGGCAAAACATAAGAATGAAGCCATAAGAATACAATCTCGGTCCGGCGGTGTGTTTACTGCTATTTCGGACAGAGTACTTGAAGAAGGTGGTTCTATTTATGGAGTGGCATTCACGGACAATTTTTTGGTTGAACACAGGCGGGCGACTACATCCGATGAACGAGATTTGTTCCGTGGCTCAAAGTATGTTCAAAGCAGTATGGATGGGGTTTATGGGAAAATCAGGGATGATTTGAGAAATGGTCAGCCAGTTCTTTTCTCCGGAACACCTTGTCAGGTGGCAGCAGTAAAGAAAGCCATGGAGAAAGAAGATTGCAGTAAACTGTATCTGCTGGATATTGTATGTCATGGTGTTCCCAGCCCGAAAGTGTGGGCAGATTATCTTGAATGCCGGGAGAGTGAACATAGTGGACATATAGAGGCATTTGATTTCCGTGATAAACAGTTTGGCTGGAAGTCTCACAGGGAATCGTTTGTTATAAATGGAACTAAGTATGATAGTGATGACTTTGCCAAATTATTTATATCACGTTACATCGAGCGAACATCCTGCTTTGAATGCCCATATGAAACGACTCATCGAGTAGGTGATATTACAATTGCTGATTTTTGGGGAATAGATGGAGCCATAACCGGTTTTGATGATAATAAAGGAGTATCGCTGGTTTTAACCAATACAGAAAAAGGTAAGGGATTATTTGATCTATGTAAAGAAGACCTCATCTGGGAGCCGGTAGAGCTCAAAGATGCTATGCAAAATAATATGCGGTTTCCTTATCCGGAACCGGATGGTTATTATGCTTTCTGGGAAGAATATCAGAAGACCGGGATGAAAAGTTACCTGTAGCATAGAGAGCAGATGCGGGAAGAGGCAAGAAAAAAACAGGAAGAGGCAGAGCTAAGGAAGCAGGAAGAAGAGAAACGGCTGAAAGAACATAAAGTCAAACAAAGAGTTAAACAAAGAATAAAGAGCGTACTAGGTAAAGTATGGCGAGCTACAGTCGGAGATTAACAACGACTAATAATACAGACTATAGGTGCAAAGAGTTATGTGGGCGCGTGTTCGGTTTATAGAAATAGCACGGGATTTTCGAGTCTCACTATTTTTTCGGGTATCTTGGAGTATGTTTGATTACTAGAGTGTTTTTCACATTTCATATGCCGATAGTCTGTTCGATTATATGCTATTTTATTAAATTGGAGTCTTCAGCAGATTTTGATTGGAAGAGTATTATTTGATTTTATTGACTGATGGCGGCTAATTAACCATTTTGAGATGGTGGGGCACCTTGGCAATCTCAACTGAGAAAACATGGTTATAATGAAATTAAGTATGATTATTATGATGACAGTAATTATGACGGAGAATACATTGATAAAGTGATTAATTAGAGTAAAGTGAAGACTAAAGGGTAAAGTGACAGAAGATGAAAAAGGAAGAAGTATTGCATCCAGAGTTGTATACTAACAATAGATATTTGCCGGAAGTAGATTTTGTGCGTGCATTTTTAACGATTGGAATTGTAATTTTTCATACATTAAATGAATTATTTAAACTCAACGGCTATGAGTATCCTGTTTTTTTTCACTATCCTGTCGGAGACTGTGGAGATGCTTTTGTTGCGTCTTTTTTTATTATGTCTGGATTCCTTTTGTACAGAGGATATACGAAAAGTGGATTTCGATTAGAGAAATATGCAAAAAAAAGATGGAAGAGCATTTTTCCGGCGTTTTATATAAGTTGGATTATATTTGATTTTATAAGGGTTACCATTAGGCATTATCCTTTTTTTTGGGGAGGAGAGCCAATTAGATTTGTTTTGACGCTACTGGGGATGGATGGATACTTTTTATACTTAAAGCATAACTATTATTTAGTTGGAGAATGGTTTTTAGGCGCTATCATTATACTCTATGCTATATTTCCTATTATTATTAAAATAATGGAAATCAGCAAAAAATCAGATTGCATTCTTCTTATTTGTATTACGGTTTTGCATATTTGGCAAATTTGTTATGATCATATTTTCATAATAAACAGTTACAGGAATATTATTTCGTGTATAGTGAGTTTCTATATCGGAATACTATTGTCGAAATATTATCAGGAGATTGTTTTTATTCAGACTTATTCTTTAATAGTTACTTGTGAGGTTCTCTTATATATTATAGCTAGGGTTTTTATTATACCTATAAATCGGAACATATTAATGCATATACTGGGAGTAATTGTTTTTCTGATTCTTATAACTATGGGGAGAATCATCATGTCCCATAAAAATAAACTCAGCTCGCTAATCAGGAACTTAGCGAAGATTTCGTTTTGTATATATTTAGTGCATCATCGCATTGCCTATTTCTTGGTTCCAAAACTTGCTAATAGTATGAAACCGTTAGAAGCTGTTTTTATCGTTTTTTGTATTTTAGGCCTAACTATATGCTTTGCCTTTTTGGTATACGTTATTCAATTGCGCTGTATTACGATAGTAGAGTACAGAATGGCTGAGAATAAAGGCTGATTGTTTATAAACGCCATAATGTTGTTCATTAATGGGGAATATTGTGTCGGCAATGATGCCCGTGAATGTGTTATGGGTGAAGACTATTGAGAGACTTGACGTTAAGGAGAGGAGCTAATTCCGAAAATGAAACATATTAAGTTGCTTTTGGGAATTCTAATAAACCTTCTTTGCGCTGTTATACTGGGAACAGCTTTATTATGTGCGGCTTTTTTATTGCCAAATGAGAATATAGATGTTCATATGGTACGCACGGCAGAGATTATTCAGAGCGAAGGCGTTTATCCAGATTTATCGGAAGGCTTTTCCAGTACTTTGGATAATTTTACCGATTCTTTGATGCTGCTGGAGGCAGCAAACGGTAAAGATATGCCGGTGCTGAGAAGGGCTTTATCTGTGGTCCACGGAAACATCGGAGAAGAGAATAATCCTGCCGGCATGCTTGTCCGGCACTATTTAGGACAGGAGTCATTTGACAGGTCATATGAGTATCCGCGTTATTGGCATGGCTTTATTATTTTCCTGCGACCATTACTTATGTTTTTCGACCTGCATCAGATCAGGATAATTAACGGCATTTGTCAGGCACTTCTCGTAATTATCACTTGTGGATTGATGCTGAAAAAGAGAAAGGATCTTTATGTAATCCCCTGGATCTTAGGGTATTTAATGTTGATGCCAATTGTATCGGCTAAGAGTTTGCAGTATTCCACTTGCTGTTATGTTTTCATGACCGGCTCACTTGTACTGCTTTTATTACCCAAAGAGAGACTGAGCAAATATGGAGCATTTGTATTTTTGAACATAGGAATAGCTCTGGCTTATTTCGACTTTCTTACCTATCCGATGGTGACTTACGGTGTACCGATGGTTGTATATTTATGCCTTTTAGATGATTGTGAGATAAAAGAAAAGATAATCAGCATAGTGAAAAACGGTATGATGTGGTGTCTTGGTTATGGGGGAATGTGGACATCAAAATGGGTTTTAGCCAGCATAGTCCTTAAACAGGACATTGTATCAGATGGATTATCCCAGTTTTCCGAGAGAACTTCTGACTACGCAGCAAACTTTCATCTGAGCAAGATAAGCGTCATCCTTGCAAATTACCGGGAATTCTTCAGGACCCCAGTCGTCTACATTGCGCTAATCTGCATACTATACCTTGTTTATACGATTGTGAAAAACAAAACCTATTTATCCGGTAAAGCATGGTGCTCGGTGGGATTGTATATATTGGTTGGAGCAGCTCCCGCAGTGTGGTATTGTTTTGCGACAAATCATTCTGCAGTACATGCGTGGTTTACGTGCAAGGCTTGTCTGGTCAGCTTCCTTGCTGTGATGTTTGGTCTTATATATTTAGCAGAACATCCAAAGGCTGTTGAAAAGGAGATGGAACCTGATGGATCGAATAGCAGTATTAATACCGTGCTTTAATGAAGAAGCTACAATAGCAAAGGTAGTTACTGATTTCAAAACCCTTCTGCCGGATGCAGTTATCTATGTCTATGATAACAATTCCACGGATAACTCGGTATCCCTTGCGACTTCTGCAGGAGCAGTTGTCCGTCACGAATATCGTCAAGGAAAAGGTAATGTGATTCGGCGCATGTTTCGGGAAATTGATGCGGAAGCCTATATTATGGTGGATGCTGATGATACATACCCAGCGGAAGCAGCCAAAGCCATGGTAGATTTTATTCTTGACCGCAGAGCCGAGATGGTAATCGGTGATCGCCTTTCCAGTACTTATGAAACTGAAAACAAACGACGCTTTCACAATTTTGGCAACAACCTGGTGAGGTCTGCAATTAATCATTTATTCCATACGTCAATCAGGGATATTATGACGGGATATAGGGCCTTCAGTTATGAGTTCGTAAAGACGTTCCCTGTGTTGAGCAGCGGATTTGAAATTGAGACAGAGATGACAATTCATGCTATAGACCGAAAAATGCAGATTGAGACCGTCGTGGTAGATTATCGTGACAGGCCGGCAGGAAGCGAGTCGAAGCTGAATACGATTCCGGACGGTATCAGGGTGTTGCGGACAATTATGAAGTTGTATCGCAATTATATGCCCTTGAGATTTTTCGGAATTATCGCTGTCATTTTAGCAGCCCTTTCAGTTCTGTTTTTTATTCCTGTGTGGATGGATTACCTTAAGACTGGGTTGGTAGAGCGATTCCCTACCTTGATTGTTTGCGGCATCGTGATGGTGGTGGCTTTACTCATGTTTATTGCGGGCGTGATTCTCAGCACGTTGCGCCAGAAGGATCGCAGAGATTTTGAGTTCAAGCTGATTGAAGCGGATTGGATGAAGAAAAAACTGATTTAAAATTGAAACTTCATGAGAGGACAACAATGGGTTATAAACATACTCCAAATTTAAAATACTTGTTTCGACCACTGGATAATAATAGCTATAGGAGATATCTGTATACCAGAGGATATTTGATTTCCGATGTCCAATATACCGTTCGGGAGGATTGGGTAAAAATTGATCTTCCCCAAGGGTTGTTTTTCACATGTGATCCGCTTAACTGCTATAGTCTCTCACTGCAGCATGGATCTTTTGTTCTGTTAATGGGAATAGCAATGGATACAATTGACTGGCATATGGATCTGCAGAAGATTTCTGACACTCTTCTGAATCTATTGTTGTCTCATAATACTGATAGGGAGGCATTTCTGGATTACATAGATTATTTGTGTGGCAGATTTCTGATTTTGTATTCGGATCAGAACGGTATTCCTTGCTTGATGCAGGACGCAACAGGTATGCGAACCTGTTTTTATCACAAAGATAGATGCATGGCTGCGTCTCATTACAAAATAATAGCTGATATTATAGGCGAACCTCCAAGTGAGTATATGAACAAGTATGTTGAACTCGATCCGCAACCATGGTTCCTTCCCGGAAATACAACGCCTTACAAAAATATATATGCGCTGGTGCCAAATAATGAATTGAAGTTTGACCAGATGCGAATGCGCAGATTCTGGCCGAGAAAACCGAAACAAGACATCACTGTTCATGAGGCTGTAGAATTTGTGACAGAGAGTCTGCAGAAACAAATGGAAATCCTGACAGATCATTACAAAGTTATGTTATCTCTGACCAAGGGAAACGATTCTAGAATTTCGCTGGCTGCTTCTAAAAAGGTCAGAAATAAGATGATTTTTTTTACGTCATATGACGGGGATCGAGAACAATACAAGGATGCTGTCTTTGCAAGTGATTTTGCAAAAGAACTGGATCTGAAGTATATATTTATCGATGCATCTGATAAAGCCAGAACTTCAGAGGAGCTGAGGGAAATTGCTTTTAAGAATTATTATCACAGCTATATGTACTCTTCTATTGGACAGTATCGTGAACAATTGCCGGCAGATGGTCTGTTTCTGAGGTCTAATTTAATAGAGATAGTCCGCGCCAATGATTATTTCTGTACCCTTCCGAGTAAGTGTAGTTACCGAGATATGGCTTACAGAATCTATCATGAAAATGCGGATGACCCGTTCGTGGACAATGCTTATAAAAATTGGTTCACAGAGACTTCTGTTGACGAGTTATTTGATTATCCTATTGGAGAAATGATGTACTGGGAATACAGAATGGGGCTGTGGTTGAATCCGGCCGCATTGCTGCGAGACGATCTTATAGCGGATACATATATGCTTTTTAATTGCAGAAAGATCTTGGATATGTGTCTATGTATGCCGAACTACTATAAACAGAAAAATGTGATAGTATATGAATGCATAGAGTGTCTGTGGCCGAATTTATTGAAGTATATTCCTAATACGGACTGTACACTGAATGATTATTTTATCAGAGATAACTCTAAACTGATTGAACTAACAGAAAGCCGGATCAGTTTCCATACAACATCATATGGGGAAAATGGTTGTTATTCCCATATTGGACGTTATCAGGGTATCTGGGGATTTGGTGGGAATGTATGTAAAGCTGGAGACTATTGCGAACTAAAGATTCCAATTGCAATCAGAGAACATGGCAAATATATTATTCAGATATCGCTTTTTAACAGTTCAGAGTGTCATCTCACCAACAATGATATCCGTTTTAAGATTATCATAGATGGGAGTGATGTTCTGGATCAATCTTTGCGCGAGTTTCAGGATAAGATAAACCAGATTAATATAGTAAACCAATATAAAGAGAAGTGTGTTTCGGAAATTAGTATTCGTTTATATGCAAGGGCTGACTATAGGGCAGAGTTGAACGGAAATTGCGGTACATTAAGGCTCGATTCTGTATCTCTGAATCGCCAACTTGATTTTTCTCCTGTAAAAAGGCCATATGCTTTGTCTACAGCTATGCTTTTAAGTAAAGCGCATAGCGTTCACAGAATAACTTGGCCCGACACTATATATACGAAATTAAAGGGAAAAAAATATCAATGGCCAAGACTATATAAGGTTTATAAATTTTTCACTTCGAGTTGCAGAAAGAACTGAAAAGAAAGAGAAATGTCTCCTGTATTGCAGGAGTATAAAATGGAGATATTTGAAAGGGAACCTTAGAATTGAAAACTAAAAAACAAACTTTCCAATATTTAAAGGCTATAGCTATTCTTATGGTGATTGATGATCATTCGGCGACTCGAATAGGGATACTTTCAAATCTATTTCCTTACAATTCTTTTTACATGCCTCTATTTGTATTCATTTCCGGATATTTCTTTCGAGATAAGGGTGTATTAAAAAATTTCAAGGGTAAAACTCAACACTTGCTGCTCCCCTATGCGATATGGTTATACTTAACGCAATTGCTTTCATATGTGTTAGATAAAGCAGGTATTGTGCACTGGCATGTCCCGATTCGCAATGCGCTTTACTGTTTGGTATACATGTTTACTGTGGGACCGATATCAACAACTATTGGAGCCGCATGGTTCTGTATAATGCTGTTCTGGGTCAGTATTTTGTATATCTTTTTTCACAAACTACTTATGTTGGAAAAGCCGGTTATGAGCTACATATTCCTTGGAGTGAGTACAGTTGCAGGTTTTGTGTCACTGCAACTTTGCATGAAAGGTTGCCAGACCTCAATGATGCGACTTGCATTGCTAAGAGCAATATGGTTTTTACAGTTTTATCATATGGGGTGGATGTTCGGAAAATACTGGGAGAAGCATCTTGAAAAAATTCCTGTCATAGCTGTAATTAGCGTATGCATAATAATCAATGTGGCTTTGATCTGTATATATGGAGGTGACATCAATTTTACTTCAACGACATATATGGCAAGCTTTCATTCTTGGTGGCTGCCGCTAATTACATCGTTCACCGGTATACTGTTTTGGTATGAGGTGATGCATTTTGCGGCAAAAAAAATTGGTGAAGTAAAATTAGTAAGTTTTATCGCGGATAATACCTTTACTATCATGTGTTCCCATTTGGCGCTTGTTACTATTCCAAACTTCTATGTTTACGCTCAGATTTTGAAGGGAAGCACAAAATATCCAGACTTTCCGGTGAGAGCATTTTTGGATAGCGCATGGACAAGATATAATGCGAACACAAATCTTATAGGTTTCTTCTGTGGGCTTGTTGGAAGCCTTGGCCTTGCATACTTAATAGATAAGGTTATCAATTGGTCAATGGTGAGGCAGTGATAATTTCGATGATTTTTTCATATTTACAAATAATAAAAATATGGAATAGAAGATAGCCATTGGTGAAATCAGTCAGGTAAAGGTATTTGAAATCAAGACTTTGCTCGCAGACGTAGAAATAACGGAGTTCCAACCAAAAATGTGAGACTGGCGCATTTATAATTCTCGCTCCAGATACAATGCGAAACCCGTTATCCAAGCTTATTTTGCAAAGATATACCGTAGAATAATTCTTTATTTTCAAGGATAAATCAATTTGCTTAATAGGGAGGTTGATATTTTTTTAGCTTGTGCAGAAATTACTTTAGTTGGGATTTATGATTATACTAATGTTATATTACACAGAGGTAACGATAATGAATTTAAATATTATACATTGTTTAAGAACATTAAAACATTTGCCATCAAGGATACGGGAACTTGAAAACGCAACAGCAACACTTAATAATAAAACAGCAACCCTTAATAATAAAATTGCAAAACTAGAAGAAAAGCTGCAGAAGGAACGTAATAACAACGACCTCTTGAGAAGTAGGATAGGATATTTAGAACGCCATACACGGTATATTAGCAACAGATTATTCGATAACACACAATATCCAATCGCTCTAGCCAGTCTTTATCTTGAGCGCACTGGGAATACTCTGGATCTTAATAATCCACAAACATATAACGAGAAGATACAATGGTTCAAACTGTTTGGAATTACTCCAGAGATAACAAGGCTAGCAGATAAATATTTGGTTCGAGCTTATGTAGAAGCTAAGATTGGCAAGGAGTATCTAGTTCCGTTATTAGGTGTATGGGACTATCCTGAAGAAATAGACTTTAATAAACTTCCAGCGCAGTTCGTACTGAAAGCAAATCATGGATGTGGTTACAATTATATAGTCACTGACAAAGAACAGATGAATATATCTGATGCAATACAGAGCTTGTCTAGATGGCTACTGGAAGATTTTTCTTCTACCTCGTTTGAAATGCAGTATCGCGATATCCCAAGGCGAGTGATAGCAGAAAAGTACTTAGCTAATCAGGATCCATATGAGTACAAAATCTGGTGCTTTAACGGAAAAGCAGAATATATCAGAGTTATGACTGACAGTGATCATAAACATCTAGGAGATTTTTATGATCGAAATTGGAATATGATGGCATTTAACTGTAATTTCCCCAACCTTGAAGAAAGAGCACCGAAACCTAATAACCTAAGTGAGATTCTTAGGGTTTCTGAGAAACTTGCAGCTGGTTTTCCGCATGTTAGGGTTGACTTATATAGGATGGCTGATGGAAAGTTGTATTTTAGCGAAATGACATTTACATCAGGATCAGGCTTCAACAAATGGGATTCTCGAGAAACTGATGCAATGCTTGGTAGGTTATTTACATATCCGGGAATATAAAGCTATATAGGTAATTCAAGTATTACCAGATGTGTGGGGCGATTGCGCTAGCGGACAGGGTGTACCCTTATATAACCCTATTTTGGATGATAAGATAGTTTTGATGGACATATAGATGACGTTGTATCATCAATAGTACAGTATGAAATGATATTTGAAACCGCCTTAGTGCTTCACGATAGTTATATCAGCGTGGTTAATAGGGGTGCATGATTATGAGTATTTTCAATAGACCAGGCAGACGAGCTACTAATGATATTATACTGGTAGGTGCAGTGCTCGATACGCAAACGGATGACGACAGATTCACAGCCATGAAACAGTTGCTTGATTTGGGGGTCAAGAAATACAAAAATCCGAAATACGTCGTAAAGAGTTCAGACTTTAACATCGCAAGCGCTGGGGCAGTTTGTGCTCTACCACCGTATAATCCTGTACTGTATGACGGTATTCAGCCAGAGATACTTTTCTCACAGAATGGCAATACTCAGTACGCACCTGCATCTGTTACCAAGATGGTCACTATGGTCACAGGGATACCTTATATTGATTCATTGGCAGAACGTGTTACTATACAGGAATCAGATATACAACCTGGAAGCGGCGGAGAGTTCTATATAGGAGACGTTCTTACAATGCAGAACTTGATTTATTGTACTATGTTTCCGTCAAGTAATACATGCGCTACTGCATTTGCCCGACACATCGGAGCAAAGCTTTTAGGTGATGCTAATGCTCCGGCAGCAGACTGCTTGGCGGCGTTTTATGCAGAAATGAACAGGAAAGCTATTGCAATAGGTTGTACAAATAGTGTATTTACCTCTGCAGACGGAAATACAGATACTACCTTGACTACTGCAACAGACCTTGTAAAGATTGCTGTACATGCTTGTTCAATTTATGAATTAGCTAATATCTGGAATAAAAAGGTATATACGGCTAAAATCGAGGGAGCTAACTCAAGAAAGCGAGAGCTTACATTTAACGTGACCACTAAAGCTGTTGTAGCAGACTACTACTACGTTTTGGGCGGAAAGTCAGGAAGTGGCAGCATGGATGGAAGCACAAACTGGTTTAGAGGCCTTGCGATGATTGCAAAACCTAAAGAAGTATAAAATTATCAGCAATTTTGAAAATAAATTGTAATAATAAGCTGCTGAAGGAACATAATAAGCGTCTCTGGAGGGTGACGCTTTACATACTGGTTAGGTAAAAGTTTTCTGCTGGGATATAAAGGTCTTTTCTCCGCAATAGATGTATGGACTTCATATCATGAAAACAAGATGTAGTGCTTATCTTCGTAGATAAATAGTAAATGAAAAGCCATCTCAGTGAAACGCTGATGGAACAGGCCTTCCCCAGTGGTAAGCTCATAAGCAGCAAGACGTGAGCGGAGACGGCTTAGCGACTGCTCGCTGATCGGCTGATCTTCGAAACTGGTTGTATGGAGGGCATACTGGTATCGTAAATCAAACTCACAGGATTCCGTGATTTCTTCATCCGTATAGTTCATGAAATCTTTCAGAATCAGAGCTTTGACAACGACATTAATCGGGGTATTCGGCCGGGAATTCGTCTTTTCACTATACAACGGGGCAAAGATGTGTTTGTTGATACGTGAAAAAATATGGTCCGAAAAAGAATGCGCCTAGGATTTCTCGTTCATTTTTTGATTTTTTTGGATAGAAAAGCGAGTCTGTCGAAAAGGGATATCATAACACTTCATGGGCATGTTCCAGACGTCACGAATAATTCAGATAAAGTGATCAACAAAAACTATGAAACGAAAAGTCTATATTGATTTATTAAAAGTTATTGCTATTTTTTTAGTCTTGTTCATGCATACAAATGCATATGGATTTGTATTGTTTACCCAAAGACGTGATAGTGTTTTATATCCGGTTTATTTAACAGCTTCAGTTCTAACGAAAGTAGCTGTCCCGCTATTTTTTATGACATCGGGTGCTTTACTTTTGAAAAGAGAAGAAGAAATCAAGCAGATTTTGAAGAAAAGGTTTTTGAGATATTTGATATCGTTGCTTGTATTTTCCTTAATCGTATACTTATATAAATTTGCAAGAGGAAGAGGCGACCTTTCTCTTTCTTCTTTTGTGGTCGGTGTATATGAAGGGAAAATAGATATCCATTTTTGGTACTTGTATATGTACTTGTCGTATATATTGACTCTTCCCTTTCTTAGGATTCTTGCAAAAAATATGAGACCATGCGAGTATAGGTGGTTGTTTATTTTATACATAATCATTAGCTGCAAACCGATATTCGAATTCTTTGTTTGTGACGGAAAAGCATCTTTAAGCCATAATATCAATTTGTTTACATCGCTTAATTATGTAGCGTATCCATTAATAGGCTATTTCATTGATAATGCTGAAGTAGAAGAAAAAAATGTTGTCAAATGGATTGCTCTAGGCGCTTTATCTGTTGCAATCACAGCACTCCTGACACATTGTAAATGCGTCGTTACAAACTCATGGGACGAGAGCTCATGTCAAACTTTTTATACTAGCCTGATTATTATACCCGCAGGTTCAATATTTTATACATCAAAATGGCTATTTGTAAGATTCGTGGATCGGATTAATGAAAGAACTAAACAAATAATTGCTACTTTGGGAAGCTTGACTTTTGGAATATACTTGCTTGAATATGTTTACAGAGATATGACGATGCGCATATTTTTTCTTATGGAACCCTTTGTGGGATCATTTATCGCATGTGTCATTTGGATTTTAATTTCATGTATTTATGGCGGTGCTGTAACGTATACTTTGAAGAATATTCCTCTGATTAAAGAACTACTGTAAAGTATAATAACACTTTTGACTGCAATCCCTCTTCAACATGATTGAGACATACTATGAAAGAATACAAACGAAACTATGCTTATGATTATTTAAGGATACTGGCATCCTTTGGCGTTATAATACTACATTTAGCAGCTCAAATGTATCACGCTATAAATATATATTCGAGCGAATGGCAAACGCTGAATTTTTATGACAGCATTGTCCGATGGACTGTCCCGGTTTTTGTCATGATCAGCGGATCCCTGTTTCTGAGTAAGGATGTCCCGATTAAAAAAATATATCTGCATTACATTCCAAGATTAGCCGCGGCATATATCTTTTGGTCGATGGTCTATTCCGTAGCGGCATCGGCAAGAGCTGGATTCAAGGAACATAGAATAATATGGCAATCAGGGTATTTGACTTATTTTAAACCGGATACCGGTTGTAAATGTATATTCCGCGCGATTAGACCAGCTGTCACGGCCGATTAGATCACCCGAAACGCTGAAACTGATCAGTTGACACGGAGAGCTGATCAG
>OCTX012146696.1_pt1 | contig 16943 bp, 10 predicted proteins | sample 1539691 | NCBI WGS metagenome assembly OCTX01 (sample SAMN02144231, study PRJEB22623) | gut metagenome | biome: sheep rumen | host: Ovis aries | place: New Zealand | reverse complement strand
TGCCGAGATGTCAAAGAATGGTGTTTGTACGACCAATGAACGTAAATTCTTTCTCCAGATAAGGTTGTGTATCCGCGAACGATGCTCCAACTCTTGATCAAGGCCCCGTGATGTTCTAATTTAAATTGCGTTCACGCTTTGCTTTTAAGATTTGAGCCGCGTATCTCTCTGCTATTCTCATAAAACTTCTTGGAAATTGTGTTCGGATGCAAGTACTCCGCCAGGATAGGAGCGGAGAGGGCGCCGCCGAAGCGGGACCCGTGAGCTGCATAGGCTCTGTAAACAATAATAGAATGGTAGTGGAGAATAATTTGGAAATGCAATTGGTTCAGCTGTAATCCTTTTCGTTTACTTTTAAAATATTTGGATAGATTCCGCGAAATGCAGTGAACGGAAATATGAAATAAAAAACAGAGTCATTGGATTGATTCTGTGTTCTACAACCCATAATGAAGATGAGTGTGTGGTATTTATCTGAAAATTTGACTAAAAAACGAAGCCAGACCGTGCTGCCTTCGACATATCAAGATAGTATTACTGTTTTACCTAGTTTCTATAAAAGATTATAATACCGTTAAAAAGTCAATGCTCAAATGATAATAAGAAAATAATTTTAATGCTTTTTCGGCATTCTTAATTTTATATTTGTATGATAACTTATGCTTATATTATCACGCAAATCCCTATAAGATTTCAAGCATGAAATTATTTTTTTGCGTAATAAATACTAAGAGAAAGCTTTTTCAATGCAAAAGAACCGGAAACATATAATGTCCCGGTTCTTTTTAGATGTCTTGTAATTGGGAATTGCGACACATCTCACACTATCACTAACGCAGTCCGTGTCCGTGGGCGGGAACTATTGCTCTGCTTTGTTGCGTTAACTGTATAGAAGCGGCAACTTCTATACGGCCTTACGCCTTGAGCATTTTGCGAATCTGATCCGCATTTGGTGAATCCGGAACATGTGCTTTTCTCACATCGATGTGGTTAGCTTCATCGAAGAAAACCTTTTCGTTTTCAGCGAGAATCTGCTTCGGTACGCTGTTTTTATATGCTTCATCCTGGAGAGCATGAAGCTCCATGAGATGCAGGACACGGTCCGGGAGAAGGATCATGATATACAGGATGCCATTTTTTACCCTGTAAACACGGAAGCACGGTGCGCCATTGCACAGTTCTGGGTTGCGAAACACTCCTACAACATTTTTTTCTTCGAGAAGTGCTTCCCCGATTTCTTTCGGGTCATTTGTGAGCTTGTCAACGTTCAGCACATCGCCGGGGCGAAGCGCTTTTTCACTTTCTGTAAATTTCATAAATATTAACTCCTTGCATTTTTCTTTTAGGTATTTGTGCTATACTATAAATAGGCATAGTAATAGCGCGGTTAATGGGTTACTTGCGTTTTCTGGCCGTCGAGTGATGCGGTTGCCGCCGCATGCACTCTGTTTTTTCGAGGGTGATCCGGTTGCCGCCGGTTCACTCTCTTTTTATGTTTGAAATCCGTGAAAATTAATTTCACGAAACACCAGACTTTTTTGCTTCTGTTTGGCGCAACACTTCAGGGGCAGCTTCTGCTCCGTAGATTATCTTCATTCCTACAATTATAACAGGCGTAAAAGCCATTACATCTCCTTTGTCCATCATACTTTTTTCGTGTACCAGCTTCCTGGAAAACATCGGAAGATGTAAAACCCTAAGTACTGTCATATGAGATGTTGCCGTTAGTATATGTTGCTTTTAAAAGTATCGGATAGTTGTGTATTTCATATTCTCCGATTTTTATGTTTTGCGCATTATGTGTTCTCCTTCTCTTTTTGTGGTTTCATTAGACCATCTGCATACGCCGCCAGAGGTGTTTGCTGTCGTTGTGCAAACAGTTTATCAAGCGTTGGCCGGCTGATTTGCAGCCGCTTGGACATTTCTGTTTTTGTAATTTGATGTTCCTGGTATGCCAGATAATATTCTTCGAATTTTGGGAAATCGTTGATCGTAACTTGTTTCCCATATCGGCCATGTTCTCGTGCATCTTCAATGCCTCGCTTTTGAGATGCGCGCCTTTGTCGCTGTGCTTCTTCAGAAATCACAGCAATCATTTCAAATGTTTGACGATCCAACAAATCCGAATCAAAATGTTCCATGACGGAAATAATACGGACGCCTTTATGCAAATACATTTTTAAATCTTTCAGAATGCCGTCTGTGGATGCTGAAAAATTAATCAGCGAGGAAGTTATTACAATATCACCTATCGTCAAAAGGTTATACATGATCTCTTCCGCGTCTTCTTCCCTGTTTGGGGGAATTATTCGTCCATTATCTGTGCGCTTGAATTTTCTTAAAGTGAAGATCCGATCTAAAATAAAGTCGGTATACGCACCGGATTCTATCATCTCCGATATTTGCGGAAACTGATAATTCAGATTTTCATATCCGTAGATCATCAAAAGTCTCCTCCTTTCACAATTGTAAAATAACATATAATGTAAAGAATGTCAACATAATTTACAAATGATGAAATAAAAAATTGCGGAATATAGTTTGCCAAATTCCCGGTGGCGTAAATTTATACTTTTTGTTGGTTTGCCTTCAAAACGGCATAAATGTCTTTTTCTGATCCTTGATTAAGCATATCGATGTAGCTATTGGTGCGTGTTTCAATTTTGGCTGGGATGTAGTTACTGTATGTCCATTTTATTTAATCTGGCAATCTCTTCTTCTATGGATTTACATTCTTTCCGGATCGACGCGATGCAGCCGATTAGCAGATAGCCAACAGCCTCGGCGGATACCGAATCGACTTCCGTTGTCATCTCGATCACAGCCTCCATGCCGTCCAGAGTGCATCTGATGGTCGTCAGGGCATGGTCGATAATATGGTTTATCATAGTAATAGCCTCCTTGTATTCATTGTTCTCTTATGAGCATAGAGACTTTGATACAAAGAGGCTAGTATTATGTGCTTATTTGAGATGATAAGACCTAGATAATTCCATTTTTAATGGATTTACACTTTCTACTGGAGCGAGTTTTGTTTCTTAACTCCGGCCCAGGCAATGCTTTACTCATCTTTTTGTTACACTGCTTTGTGAACTGTTAAGAATAGCACCAGAGCGCTCTTTTGCTAATGGTGGATAATTAATAAGTACTTTATGTGATGTGCCACGGGACAATTTATTGACCGGAAATGGGAGATGCTATATGGTAAATGGGGAAGGGTGATATGTCGCCTGAATATCATTTTTTACAGATGGTGGGAAAAGCATGAAGGATAAAAAGATTAGTGAAACCGGTGCAGACATTAAACAGATTGAAATTAAGAGGAAAAAGTTTGTTTCAGATTATGCACGTGAAGTTTTAAGTGAGCTTACGATAGAAGAATATGCTATTGGCAAAGGGACGAAAGATAATTTTTGCTATCGGCTTGAACACGAGCAGATCGGTATGGGAGATATCAGGGGGACTTTTGCTGGGAGTACTAGATATGGTGTTTGGTATAGTAAGAAAGCTGGTGAATACGCCTTTTCTAAGAAGTATGGGGACAGCGTCGAGTCTGCTTTCAAAAGTGTAAAAAAAGAATTGGTAAATCTTATAGAGGCCGGAGAACGAGATGACTTTGCAACGATACGCGGGAATAAAATTGCAAATAATGTGAAATATAAGATATTGGCAATGTACTATCCATACAAGTATTTGACGATCTATTCACCAAGGCATTTATCTTATTTTTGTAAACAGGCAGGAATACCTGCTATTCAAGGTGATGATGAACTGGTGATGCAAAGAAAACTTATCCAATGGAAGGAATCGAAAGAACAAGTTAAATCTCTCTCGTATCTTGAATATGTTGCCTTTTTGTATCATCAATTTGGCCATCCACCTAAAGCGGATGCCGAGAATCAATCAAAGTCTCGCCTTAAAGAATTAAAAAAGAAATTACATGATTTTGATGGGAATCACTCAAAGAAGACACTTACCGAAATTGAACGCATAGAAAGATCGAGATTGGTTGCAGCTGTGGTTAAGGAACGGGCAGCAGGTATTTGCCAGCTGTGTAACAAACCTGCTCCTTTTTATAATAAAAAAGGAGAGCCATACTTGGAATGTCACCATATTATCTGGATTGCGAATGGTGGTCCTGATGAAGTGTACAATGCCGTGGCATTATGTCCCAATTGTCATAGAAAGATGCATTCGTTAAATGAGCCTTTGGACATTCAATACTTGAAAATGGTAGCAACTGGCATATTCCTGCAGGAAGACTAGTATACCATCTCAATCTGGGGTGGGATTTAAGTATTCAAATAAACTTTTTTAGGTTCACATCAAATGACTCGCTCGATCCCATGCAGGGGACTGTGAATTCCATGTTTGCTAATCAGTCTCTTCAAAGAAGAAAGTAGACAACAAAAGGCCCGGGGAAAGCCCCCCGAGCCCATGTTTGCCTGCCAATATCTTATTAGAATAATTGCCGTTCTTCCTCAGGACGCCTGAAATATTCGCAAAGATACTTCCTGAGGATTTTTTCTGTTGCCATAGTCTTCGTCATTCCCGATTCTCTGCAGAACTGTTCCAACTGTTCGTGAACTTCCCTGTCTAACTTAATGTTCAGCAGCTTCGCATCTTTTCTTTCTCTCGCCATTTTTTATTTCCTCCGCCCGATGCCAGACTTCAGCTATTTTTCGAATCCGAAACTGTTCACATGAAGGGTCCGGCAGTTTTCCGAAACAGTCCTGATCGTGTCCTGCGGAAAACCGTTCACAGCCTCCGCAGTGACCTCAAGGCAGAGCTCTACGTCAGAACCATCCACAGAAGAAAGATGTGTGATGACCTCATCGAGATACCTTTGTAAATCACGGATGACCCTGGTGTTGTCAAGCCTCACGCTCATGAAGAACCTTGTCTCCTTTTCCGGCTCTGGCACTGGCTTTTCCCCAGAACCTGAGGTCTGCTGTGAACCCTGCCCGGATGGGTTTTGATTACCACCGTAAGGCATAACAGGATCCACGGGGGGCTGGTCCTGACGGGCACGTTCCTTTTCACGATTATCACGGTCAATTTGTTTCAATGCGTTGAGGACCTTCACCAGGTAATCACTGGGATAGATATCACGCACTGGCTCATTGTATCGCAGGTTTGAGTAGCGTCCATCATTGACGGATGAAGCAAGTGCGAACGCTTCATCGCCTGCCACACCGGAGCGGATCGTTGCTTCCAGAACGGAAAAATCAGCCAGTCTCGGCAAATAGCAGTAGGTCGCCAAAAATTCCCAAAGTTTTTTTATCTGGATGTGGTCATCATCCTTCCAAAGTAAATTATCCAGTTCCATCTTTAGAAGAATCGGAGCCCACTTTTCGATGATCTGCTCGTTCTGCCGCATTTTGCTTGCCGCCTTTGCGACAACGGTTTCTGTCCCGATCAGACGGTCTGTATCCCAAAGCAGGTTCTTCATATCAGCAATATCGATCCTGGGCACGATGAGCCAGCAGTAGACCTCTCTCAGCCTGTCATTCACCGTTTTGTTGCACCGTACAATGTTACTGTCCGTTTCCGCATTCTGGGCAGCATCAAGGTTGAGCCTGATGCTGTCCGTCTTAATGGACTGCCATGCCAGCAGGTCACTCACTGCGGTCTTCAGGCTGGGGAGCAGATCCTGGTCCGGCGCAACAAATGCCAGCATGTTGCGATAGATACGCGGCCCATTTCCCCTCATGTTCAGGATTTCTTCGGCTCTCTTGATAGCTGCACAGTCCATCTTACCGTTCTTAAAAGAATCTGACGGCCGGAGGACGACTAAACGGACGGATTGTGCATCTGATACATCCCCTGATGAGGCTGGGCAGATGTGCAGGCCGGAGAACGGTGCTTCCCTGCGGAAATCGCGTAGCCGTTTCTCGATTTCATACTCTATGTCCGAATCTGCCATCTGCGAAGACCGGTCAGAAGCCGTCTTCCGCAGAGTAGGACGGGTATCATACCAATACCTGTTCCCGTTGGGATCAGTGTACAGGTAAGACAAAGAACCGCGTAATGTGTTCAGGGCATCATTGAAATCAGCTATGTTCTCTCCCGGCTGAACAACACCGAGACGTATTCGGGATGCTTCTATGCCGCGGATGTTCTGAGCGCGGACGGTCGGCGCACTGCCTAACATGATAGCTCTTGCCACACGGCGGGCTGCCAGTTTCTGTCCGTAACGGATGTTGCCCTTGTCCAACTGATAAGGGATGGATTTCTTTCCATCTACTTCGGCATCAATGATTGCATTCCACGTTTCCGGAAGATAGTTGATCAGTTCCTCTTTAACGACCGGGACGTCCAGTGGAATGGACCCCGGCATGATCATTGCACTTGCGTCATTCGCCATCCAAAGCTCATGTATGACAGAAGCCATCAGCCGCAGGACACCACGCGTTCTCTGGAAGTTCTCCAGTGTCGCCCATTCGATATATAGACGGTCAAAAACTTCGGGATGGATAGGGTAGCAGGAGACCATGCGATTCCTGTATTCCATTTCCTTTACATCAACAGGGAAATCGTTCTGGTTGTCATTATACATCTTGCTGAATGCGTTACAGACCCGTTCCCGTTCAGCAGGATCCTTGCAGTCAAGAAAGAGCCTCCGGCGCACGACCTCGAACCCTTCATTCGCCGCGACCGGCTTCCAGATGGATTCCTTTCGTCCGAATGTGTGCTCAATGGCTTCCAGTGTTTTCTGCCCTGCGTCTCCTCCGATTTCAATGGCTGATTCCGGGATGGATGCGACAACCATGCTGTTCCGGCTGGCGCTGGCCGCTTCCGTGATTTCCTGAATAAATGAAATAAAGTTGTCAAAGGAACCTGAAGGCAAGCCGGAGATTCCATATATCTTTTTGGCATAGGCGACCAGCTCATCCATTAGAATCAGACACGGTCCGCATGCGTCGAACAGTTCCTTCAATGCAAAACTGCCGGGAGACACACCTTTCTTGTCAGCCTCTTTCACATAATCGTACAGTTTCGGGTTGCCGGCAGAAATCGCAAGCTGCGCAGCCATTTCTCCCCAAATCGTGTTGATTGTCACGCCCGGCAGGTTCACGGGGCGCCTGGATCGTGATGGGTTCATTGCAGTTCCGACCAGCACAGCCACATTCACTTTCTTCAGTTCATCGAAACCCGCGTCATTCAGGACGGCTTTCAGGTTCGGCATTTTGTCAAGGGCGACGCCGCCGCGCGACATATGGTACAACGCAAGCAGGCTGTGCGTCTTTCCGCCACCGAATGCTGTCTTCAGCTGCAGTACAGGTTCACCGTTCTGTCCATTGAACCGTTTCATCGCTTGTAAAAGGAGTCCTTTCATACCTTCCGTTACATATGTACGGGCAAAGAATTCCACTGGGTCAAGGTATTCGAACGATCCTTCTCCCCGCGCGACCTGCGCAAGATCCGCAGCAAATTCTGCTTTCAAATAACGCCCCTGTGCGACATCAGGGTGTGGTTCGATGACATCCCGCCAGCTGGGAATGTTGCCCTTGACATTTGTCAGGACACCCACTTCATCTTTTTTTCGCGCCTGAACAGGTGCAGTATTCGCCTCTGTTACCGTAGTGGACCCGAGGGTCGTACCGTACCGGAGTTCCCTGAGAAGCGCACGGATCTCTTCGGCTGCTGTTATGTCAATGTCTGCGCATAGCCTGGCCATTGTATCAAGTGCCCGCTCTGCGTCATCCTGAGATATATCTTTGCCGCCTACATGCGAAAAATTATTCCTGACACCCATGAGTTCTGTAGCCCATGCCCTTCGGTCACGGGATAACTTGCGTCTGAACAAAGATCCCCACTGCCAATCAAGCAGTCTGATGCAGTTCGCCATATCAAGGGAATCAACAAGGTCTGCCCATTCCCCGGAAACGGGCAGATTCCGTGCGTTATCACCAAGGGTGGACAGGACTTCCTGCCACCACGTCTTTCCATATTCCCTGTTCATCTCACGAGCGATATATCCCGCCAATAAGGGCTGGAGTATGCGGAACCCTTTCAGTACATATTCGATGTTTTCTGTCACGTTATGATCCCTCCTTCATTATTTGGATTGACAGTAGATTGGTAAAAGTGTATCGATTTCCTGCTCTATGATGCGGGATGCCGTATGCGGTTTCATGACTGACCCGTCTGCATCCAGAACCTGCCTGTTCCTTGTGTAGATGTTCAATGCTTTTCCGATGACTGATGGTCTCAGTAAAGACTCTTCGATTTTTTTTGTTAGCTCTTTGAGAAGTTCAGGGAGTTCTCTTTTGACCGCCGAAACAAATGTCCGTCTTGTGATCTGCGGGGCACATGGGTCCTTCTTTCGGAATACGACGAATACAGGAACTCCTCGTCCACCATTCATTGTCGTTTCCTTTTCGGGCACAATGCCCAATGGCCATGAAGCGGTGACTGTAAAACCTGCTTCGCACAAAGCTGTTACAAATTGCTCCCATCCAGTCAGTTCTTCTTTACCTTGACTGTCGTAGCCCTTATATACAAACCCGGCAACAGAAGGACACTTGTCTGTTGCGCTCATATACAGGTTCAGGAATGCCGATTTCATGCTTTCGACATAGATCGCGTCAGCATGCTGTTTGTTCCCGTTATACCGATACGGGAACGAGGTCATATCATCTTTTTTTGAAGTGATTGTTTCCTTGAAATACTCAGGGTAGAGATCATCCAGACCGTACTTCAGCCATATATAGAAGAAATCCGATAACTCTTGATACGGAACTCTGTCATAATATGGCAGATCCATTAGCAAAAAAGCGTCCCGAACGTCATTCGGCCTTGTTCCGTCCGCGATATATGTTCTGCCCTTTCCCCCGGTCGGGAGTTTGGCAATCGCATCACACGTCCGTGAAAGGGTATGTGTGAAGTCAGAAGAACCAAAAAATGGATTGGCTTCGGCATATTCCCAGATCATGGCCATAGCTCTTCTGGAGTATACAGTCCGTATTGCTCCGCCACTGCTGTTATTCCAGCTGCAAAGGTTAGAGCAGCGCTCAATATACTTGCTGATCGTAAGCATCAATGCCAGTCTGACCGCTTCTGCGTAGGCAAGCGAGCCATTGCCTCCATCAGCAAAAGATACTCCGTCATCAGCAAAACCACTTTCTTTTGCGGCATGCTCGATTTCTGCCTGTACGTCCTTAGCCATCTGTATCATAGTTGTAATGAACACTAATTGCCGGTCTGTAAAGAGGTCTGCGTAATCACATAAACCAAATAGTGGGGGAGAGAACCGGGTCGCAAAACGTGGCAGATCTCCGTGTGGTATCCCTTTTGGACGTTCCACTCTGGCAGCATCTTCCTGAACGCTCGTGGCTTCAAGGAACGACCTTTTCCGTTCATGATCCACTATGACCGCTATCATCTGACTTTCAATCTTGTGGTTGATACCACATTCCTTGACATATGCGTCAGGCGTTATCTCGCCACATGACGGGCATCTGAATACAGCGGTCTGTGCTACTTTAGACGTCTTGATATGGCCGTTGTGTTCCCCGTAGTGTATTTTGAAACGGATTCTGCCATTTTCCGCATGCGGCGCGACCCATGCCTCGCTCCCTTTTTTTTTGGTAAGTTCATAACTGGGGAAGAGTGGGATATCACATCCGCATGATGGTGACGGGCATTTGATTGTTCTTGCCCAGATCCACGCAAACGCATCCGCATCTTCTCCGGTCTCAGGATTTGTTATCCTGGGATATAAATGCCCGATTTTTTTATATGTCCGTCCAAGTATCAGTTCACCGTAGTAGCGTACATCCTCGGCGAGACCTTCGGCATTCGGAAGGGGAATAGGAAGAACCATCTCTTCATTCGGATGTACTGGAACAGTACCGGAGAACCTTGTCGGTATGTCCGATGCAACCGTTGTAATCAGGGTCGCAACTGCATTCACGTCTGACGAAATACTGTCAAGCCCTAATCTGTGCGCTTCAACAGGCGCAGACCCTCCTCCCACGAAAGGGTCAAAAACAATTGGTGCCAGTCCACCTGTATCCCTATCAATTTCTTTTCGTGCGGATTCCAAAAGCTCTGCATTATTAGTACTTTCAGGTTCTGCAAGCTGCCCCGCTATTTGCAAAAGGCGATCCCGCTCCCTATCCTGTTCTTCTTTTGTAGTGAACTTCTCCGGATGTTCAGCAGGATCATCTACAAGGGAAGCGAACAGAATGCTTCTGTTGATCGCAAGAGGCGTCCTTGTCCACCAGATATGTATCGATGGCATTCTGCTCTTTCCCGTCTTCTCTTTTTCAGCCGCGGCATTGATTTTCGATACAGGCATTTCTGTTTCAATCAATTTCCTGTATGGCATTAGACCTCCTTAATTTCGTTATTATTGTAAGAAATCCATGATCGTCATCTGCTTCGGCTCGACAGCCTGTAATTCTGCAGCTCTTGACTGTATATCCGGCCACGCTACGACCAGAGAGTTATAAGCGTATGCTTCCTGTGCCCACTTCTTGCGCTCGGCAATCGTATATAGACGATAAGCCAAGTCTTTGGCACGTTCAGCATTGGTACCGAACATATTGAAGACTGCTTTGGCACAGCCTTCCACGCCTTCTTTCTCCATACGGTAAGTGAGCTGCTGGCACAGCATCCAGATGCCGCCCTCATGGTTTCTGATATTAATGGGGAGTTCGGATCGTTCAACCAGGTGGACAACGCCCTTCTGGGCATACAGGATGCCATGGCTGACCATGATTGACACGGAAGTGTTCTTTGCCATCGCAAGAGTATTCGCATCACCAAACTTTATATCGTTGAATGCCGCCTGTGAATACAGGTCCACGCAGAAGCGACTTTCGCTGTCCAACTCTCCGTCCTGCTCATTGAAATACAAGTCCAGTTCCTGATTGATGACTTTCAGAGCACTGCGAACACTCATTGGTGTACCGTCCGCTTCCAGTACCTGAGAGTATTTGGAGTAGACACCCATGCCGGGACCAATAGCGGACTGTGCCAAGTCTACTGGAGCAATGTTACTGCTCTGGAGTTTCTGAAGAGCAGGACGAATCTCTCGTTTTAGCTCGTTGATGAAGTTACGGCGAGTACAAACGGGAGCATCCTGCGAACGCTTTCTACATACAAGTATTACTGATGTTGAGAGGGCATTAGTTCCCTGTGACACATTTCTTGAAACACACTCCGTGTTTATTGGCCAAGTTCCTGTTATACAAAAGCCTGCCCTAATAATCGCTGTAAGCATGGTTTCCCAACCTGACGATGTCTGGAGTTCAGAATTTGTATCCGACTCATTCTGTTTATAAGCATAATAAATGGTCACTGGGATTGTATCACTCGCATATTTATATAATTGTTTACAGGCAATTAGCATTCCGTCTTCGAAAAATTGTTTTGCCTTATCCATATCGCCATCATGCCGGTAAGGCGTGGCAATAAGCTCTTCAGATTTTGGTACAAGCATAGTTCTAAACAAGTCCGGATAAGCTTCTTTTAAGGACTGACGTAACCAGACATAAAAAAAATCAGACAAATCTGCATATCCAATATTGTCATAGTAGGGCGGATCTGTAGAAATCATTACATTTCGCATACCGCAATCACGTTGAGCATCAAACTGTTCAGCTATACCTATTCTTTCTCGTGCAAAGCAAAAGCTATCTGCACTAACACATCTGATGTAATTTTTCAAATGTACTTCCCATGAACCCGAACTTGTGCTAAACAGATTGCTCTCAGCATAGTCCCAAACCATAGGAATGCCTTGCCTACCAAATAACTGTCTTGGACATTGAGCAATTGGCTCCCATCGATTAAGAGAATTTGATAGGTCCGTCATTTTATCAACAATAAAAGCTAGATAAACGCCAACCGCTTCACCATAAGCTCTTGCTCCTTTTCCCCCATTTGCAATACCTATATGGTCATCTGCCATGCCAACAGATAAGGCATCATTTTCTGCTTTTTTCTGTGCTTCAGCTACTAATCCGCAAAACGTAGTTATGCCGATCAATTGTCTGTGTGTGAAATAATCCACGAATTCGTGAAATCCGTATTTTCTGCCCTGGGCATTACTTGCAAATGTTCCTCTACATTCAGCATGAGAAACTAACTCATCAATACCATGAGATTTATAATAGTTCTCAATTTCCTCTGTTATTGCAGCTATTTCAGTCTCATCTGGTGATATATATATCCGACCATATTTTCCTTCAGCTACAATCGCCATGAGTTTTGCATGCATTCGCCCATTTTCTGCTTCCTTGTCTGCATACTCTCCGTTTACTAGTCCATCTCCACAGAATGGACAACAAAATAGCGCTTTTTTCCCTTTTTTGGTGCCTTTTTCAGCGGATTTATCATACATTCCTGTCTGAACCTTGAAAGAGAGTTTTTCTTCATAATATGGTTTTATCCACGTCTGATTTCCTTTCTTTTTAGAAAGAACAAAAGAGCCAGCTAATGGCATTTCACGACCACAAGCAGGATTAGGACATTTAACTGTTCTCGCCCAAATCCAAGCTATGACCGTTGCCTCTCCACCTCCCTGAGCTTTTGGTATTTTTACCTTTGGATAGAGGTGCCCAATGCGCTTAAAGGCTTCATTCTTCATCCACTCACCGTAATAGCGAACATCTTCAGCTAATCCGCTGGCACCAGTCCAACTAGTACTGCTCATCTTGCATGCGGTTGGATTGACAGGAGCTATATTAGCAAAACGAGGCGGAATCTCTATCATAGCCTTATTGATCATGACAGCTACTGGATTGAGATCATGCGCATGAGCTTCCAAACCTAAACGCTGTGCCTCAAGAGGAATAGCGCCACCACCAGCGAAGGGGTCCACCAGTGCCGGCGGGTTGTTGCCCGTGGATTTCATTATTTCTGCTTTGGCTCTGTTCAAAACTAATTTATTGTTGGAATTCTCCCAAACAACCAAGTCCTCCAGTATATTGAATAATCGTTGCCTTTCCTTGTTCTGTTCTTCCTCTGTTGGAAATAATTCAGGGTGTGCGGAAGGATCGTCCACAAGAGAAGACCAAATCACAGCCCTGGCCGCAGCCAAAGGCCGTCTTGCCCACCACAAATGTAACGTGGATGGGTGTCCGTGACGTATGGACTTCTCCCTCGCAGATTCAGCATTTATTTTTTCCAGCGGCAGAGCCACTTCTATCAATTTTTTATTTGCCATATCTTTCCCTCATTCTTCATAAATAATTTCCGCATCGCGAATCAGGTCTTCAATATCAAAGTTCACACTTGTCACCGAAAAATCCACCGGATTCTTGAACGGTCTTTTCAAGTATACCGTTTTAGTTTTGTCTCCATCTACTTCAACAATTGCCAGAATATAGTTATCAGTATTAGTACGCCCGAACAAGATTTCATTCTTTGATACTGTTACCATTGTAGCGCCTTTTACTCTCCCTTTTACCTCTATGAAGCGGAAGAAAGCCCCGCCATCTGTACGCAGTTCTTGTGGGATTTTCGATTCTACATCATAACCACACTTCTTAGAACTAACATCCTCAGGAATGAACCCAAGTCTCCGCTCGATATCCATAACAGCCTTCATCCCGGCATATTCTATTGTCTGCCTGTCGCCTTGACTGAATGTATCCGGTTCAGCCCTGTTAGTTAAAATATGTAGTAGCCCTTTTGGAATTATCAAGGCTCCACCAACGATGACCGGGGGTACTGCAGAAATATCTCGTTCAAATTCGAGTTCGCTAAGACGTTTCTCCATTCTTGCCATCAACTCATCCGCTCGTCGGGAAGCGTTCGCGGAAGTCAATCTCTGATTTCCTTTTCCTGCTGCTTCTTTTTCACGAAGTTCTATCGCACGTCCATCCCAGTACTGGATTTCCAATGTCATACGTTCTTTTACCGCCTTGGAAATCTTATCCAGCATCTTTATCCTGTGCGTCCTCACCTGTTCTAAGTGTTCAGGGATGATTTCGCTGATAGCGTATCCCTGTGCCCGTTCTTCTATGTCGTGTGTCAGCCAGCCCTGCGTCTGGACATATTCATAGACAGGTTGGGTCTCTTCTTCCATCAATGCGCGGTAATCCAGATAAGGAGCGTATCCGGCATCCATAGTTGCGCCGTCTTCTTTCATTTCCACAAAATGGACTCGCTTGGAAATGGTTCTACGGCTTCCATTGGGAAGTATCGCTCCATCCTGTATTGCGTCCTCGATATAGAACAGCAGTCTCGGTTCAAGTCCATAATCATTCTCGTCCACGAATATGGTGCCGTGTTTCATGTCATCAGCATAACGCTCACGTATTAAGTCAGTGGTGGTTTCCAGCAACGGGTGACCAGGGCATAGCAGCACCGCCGGAATAAGACCCTGGACATTGCAGTTCTCTTTCTCAAAACAGACACGTTCATATCGGTTCAGCACAGGTTCCCCAAATCCTGTTTGCAAGTTCCTGTTCCTGATGGCATAAGGCACGGAAGTGATTTCATATCGGCCATGTTCACGCCTGTGGATCTTTCCACCCAGTGTCCTGAATGCCTGAATGAAATACGCTTCAATAAAGTGAGGCTGCAGTTTATGCGCCTCTATACGTTCCATTTCTTCGCGTATTTCCATGACCGTAGAGACATCCATTGTATCCTCTGTCAAGGCGTTCTCTTCAATCAGTTCCCTGAACTTTTCGGTGTCCATGGCTTTATCCACGACTTCCCAGAGCCGGTTCCTGACTTCTGGGTCATTGCCATAACGGATTGCCTCTATCAGCAGGTCCCGGAGATGTTTGTCATCAAATTTCATTTCCCCGAGAATGTCAAATACTTTCCCGCCCAGCGCCGACCTTTCCTCTTCCAGCTTATCGAACAGCCTTTGGAAGACGATGCCTTCCCGCGTTTCCTGTGAAACAAGGTTCCAGAGATGGCAGACTTCCGTTTGGCCGATGCGGTGGATACGCCCGAAACGCTGTTCCAGTCTGTTCGGATTCCACGGAAGGTCATAGTTGATCATCAAATGCGCTCGTTGCAGGTTAATGCCTTCGCCAGCGGCATCTGTCGCAATCAAGATGCGGACATCTTTATCCTGCTGGAATTTTTTCTCGACTTTCCTTCGTTCCTCACGCTGCATTCCGCCATGAATAGTAATTACGGAATCATCATTGGCGAAAAGAGTCCGGATTTTCCCTGTCAAATAGCGCAATGTATCTCTATGCTCGGTAAATATTATCAGCTTTTCATGCTGCCCATCTGATGTGTACATGCACTCATTGTCTTGGAGCAGTGTCGAAAGTTCATCCCATTTTCGGTCTTCTCCGCTGAGACGCACTTTATTCGCCAATTTTTCCAGACCTCTCAATGTAGCTATCTCGGCTTCCAGTTCTTTGATGGTTCGTGCCGCTGAAGCCTGATCTGCTACGTTCTCTTCCTCCTGTTCAAGTTCAGCGGAAGAATAATCGTCATCGTCATAGATATCGCTAAAGTCAATGGAAGAGTGGTAGTCAACTGATTGTTTCCCAAGTATTTCATCGTTTAGCCTGTTTTCAAGGCGTTCCCGCCTTCGACGAAGGGACTGATAGATTGCCTCTGGTGAGGATGCAAGCCTTCGCTGCAAAATGGTCAGCGCAAACCCAACAGTATTCTTCCTCTCTTTTGCAAGATTATCAGCGCGATTGAACTCTTGACGTACATACTCTGTGACCGCATGGTAGAGCAGAGATTCCTTTTCAGACAGACTATAGTTAACCGTATAAGCCCGGCGTTCCGGGAATAGCCTTTTTCCGTCGAATTTGAGAAGGTCTTCTTTTACAAGACGGCGCATGATATCTGATACATCAATTGCCTGCGCATTTATCCTCGCTGCACCTTCAAACCGATCCGGATCTATCAATGAAAGGAACAGATGAAAATCTGCTTCTTTCCCGTTATGCGGTGTCGCCGTTAACAGCAGGAAATGCCGAGTGATGCCTGACAGAAGTCTTCCAAGCTGGAATCTTTTTGTATACTTTACTTCGCCACCCCAGACCGTAGCGGACATCTTATGAGCCTCGTCTACAACTATCAAGTCCCATTCGGTAGCCTTGAGTTTTTCCTGTAGTACGTCATTACGGGAGAGTTTGTCAAGACGGCATATGCATAAATTGGTTTCAGCAAACACATTCCCGCTTACAGCGGACTCAAAACGGTCATTGGTCAATATATCGAACTTCAGATGGAATTTAGTAAATAACTCATCCTGCCACTGTTCAGAAAGACTGCCCGGCGAAACGACCAGACATCTTTTCAGGTCTCCGCGAACAATCAGTTCCTTCATGAGCAAACCGGTCATAACGGTTTTTCCAGCGCCGGGATCATCCGCTAGTATGTATCTCAGCGGGAGACGGGGTAACATTTCCTGATAGACAGCTGAAATCTGATGTGGCAAAGGCTCAATTGCAGAAGTATGAATTGCTAAATATGGATCAAATATATGGGCAAGGTGTATTCTATAAGCTTCTGATGCCAGTCTTACATTGTTTCCATCAGCATCAAAGCTCCATGGCAGACTGTCTTCCAGTATCTCAATGCGGGCCTCGTCGTTCCTGAACAGGAGGCGGTTGGCGAGTATCCCTTGTGCGTTCTTATAGGTCACCTCCAAAGCAGCATCACCGAAAGGTCTGAGAGCGACTATCTGCACAGATTCATTGTTAACTAATCCTTTGACCATGCATCCCAAGGTCAGTTCACTTAATTTGGACATTAGATTATCCCCATTTCAAAACTATACTTCATTTACATTATGATAATATATTTATGCGCAATCAGCAACACGATTGATGATATATAATGTAAAAATCGGGCATAGTATTGTAAATGATACGTAAGCGAAAAGTAATCTAACGGGTACTCTAAGTAGGAGTGTTTTACTACATCAAAACCTGTAGCAAAACGCTCCAAAGAATTCAGCTTTCTTTATTGATTTCACGCTTCCGGTCTGCCGAACA
>OCTX014552991.1_pt1 | contig 16946 bp, 13 predicted proteins | sample 1539691 | NCBI WGS metagenome assembly OCTX01 (sample SAMN02144231, study PRJEB22623) | gut metagenome | biome: sheep rumen | host: Ovis aries | place: New Zealand | reverse complement strand
TTCGGGGCGGCTTTTTTCGTATCCGCAGCTCGAAAACCACTTTTCCTTTACACTCCCGCGAACGCCTGTCCCGAAAATGGGATAAGAAACAAGATGAAAGACCATGCAGAACCGAAGACGGGGGCGCTTTGGGTTTCATCGACACGATAAAGGGCTGGCTCGCGCCGAAGCGCGCGGAGCGCGGGTTCTCCACGTTCACGGAGTACACGCCATCATACACGACATGGAACGGCTCGCTCTACGAGCAAGAGCTGATGCGCGCCTGCGTCCATTCGTTCGCCAACGCATGCTCGAAGCTGGAACCGCACTACGACGGCCCCATCCAGCAGGTCGAGCAGCTTTTCCGCACGTGGCCCAACGAGCACATGACGTGGAGCCGCTTCCTCTACCGCCTCGCGACCATCTACGAGGTCGATTGCACGGCGTTCGTCATCAGGCTCCACGACGCGCAGGGGCGCACGACGGGGCTGTGGCCGCTCAAGTGCGCGAGCGCCGATGCGATGGATGTGGGCGGCGAGCTGTGGTTCAAGTTCCAGATGCCCGCGAGCGACCCAATCGCGTACTCGGCCAAGGACGTGTGCGTGCTCTCGAAGTACCAGTACGTCTCCGACCTGTTCGGCACGCCCAACAAGCTCGCGGACACGCTCTCGCTCCTGAACGCGCAGGCAGACGCCGAGCGCACGGCAATCGCCATCGGCTCGAAGATCATGTTCATCGGTCGCATGGTGGGCCAGGTCGACGAGGAGGACATGGAGGCGAAGAAGAAGCGTTTCGCCGAGCAGAACCTCGGGCCGTCCAACTCCACGGGCATGCTCACCTACGACCAGACGTGGGACAGCGTCACTCCCGTGGCGCACAACGCCTACACGATAGACAGCGTGGAGATGCAGCGCATCGACGACCACGTGTTCAACTACTTCGGCACGAACAAGCGCATCCTGCAGAACGACTGCACCGAGGAAATCTGGGACAGCTACTACGAGGGCAAGGTGGAGACCTGGGCCATCCAGCTCTCCGAGGGCCTGAACAAGATGATGTTCTCGACCCGCGCCATGCTCACCAACAACATCAGCTTCACCGCCAATCGCATGCAGTTCATGTCCGCCGCATCCAAGCGAAACATGGTGCGCGACATGACCGACAGGCGGCTCATGACCATCAACGAGGGCCGTCAGATTCTCGGATTGCCGCCAGTTCCGGGCGGGGACGTGTTCGTGAACCGCGGCGAGTACATGGTGCTCGACATGCAGGGCAACGTCATCTACACGAGCGGCGGCAACCTCGCCTCCGCGCTTCCACCGTCCGACATCGAGGACGCCAAGGACTTCGACCTTGGTGGCGACGACGACATCTACAACGACGTGGACGGCAAGTACCAGAAAGACGTGGACGAGGGGTGACGATGGGCATTCATGTTGTAACAGGCCCTCCGTGCGCTGGGAAGTCCACCTACGTGCAGGAGCACCGCGCCGATAAGGACGTGGTAGTTGACTGCGACCTCATCGCCCAGGCGCTCGGGAGCACCGAGATACACGGTAGCCAGGGGGCAATTCGCACGTGCGCGCTGTCGGCGCGTGATCGCGTGGCCGAGCTGTGCGTCGAGCGCGACTTCGACTCGTGGGTGGTTCGCACTGAGCTAGACGCCGACGAGCGCGAGATGTTCAGGCTCGCGGGAGCCGAGTTCGTGGAACTCGACCCTGGCGAGGACGAGTGCGTGGCGCGTGCCGAGGCTGAGGGATGCCCTGACGACTACATCGAGGCCATCCATGCCTGGTACGCCAAACACGGTGACAAGGAGAGAAACATGCCAGCAAAACCGCAGGAACGCGACTACCGGATGATGGCGCAGCCGTTCGCCGCGCCAGCCGTGGCGGTGGAGGTCGACGAGGACGGCAACGAGACGCCGCAGAACCGCTTCAACAGCCCGAAGTTCGTGGAGGGCTACGCCACCACGTTCGAGGACCCCTACGTGCTCTGGGAGGAGCCCGACTGGACCGACTCCCGCGGCGAGGTGCATGCGGGGTGGAAGTACGTCGAGGTCATGCACGAGGGGTGCATGGAGGGCGCCGACGTGTCCGACGTCATCTTCCTGTACGACCACGAGGGGCGCGTCTACGCCCGCAACCGAAACGACACCCTCTACATCGAGCCGCAGCTGCACGGGCTCTACATCGCGGCGGACCTGTCGCGAACGTCGCTCGCCGAGCAGATGTACGAGGACATCCAGGCAGGCATGGTGGACAAGATGAGCTGGGCGTTCACCGTGGCCGAGGAGGATGTGGAGGAGGACGTCGAGAATCACGTCGTCACGTTCCACATCCGCCGCATCAACCGTGTTTATGACGTGAGCGCAGTCAGTCGGCCGGCTGACCCGAACACGTCGATTTCCGCTAGGCGCGTCATCGACGGAGTGATCGAGGCACGCAAGCTGCGGGAGGCGCAGCAAGCCGAGCGGGTGGAACGCATGCGCAGGGAGCTTGCGCTGCGGGCCAGGGCAATGAAATTCGACTAGGAAGGGGAACCCAAATGGAGTTCACCGCAATGGACGCGCTCGCGTACCGCTCGCTTGGAGCGGACGAGTACGAGCAGCGCCGCTCCGAGGTCATCGGGCTCGCCAAGGAGCTGCCCGATGATGCCACGGTGGAGCAGGCCGAGGCAATCGACTCGGAGCTCGGCACCATCGAGGCCGAGGACGAGCGCCGCGCCAAGCTCGCCGAGATGGAGCAGCGAAACATGGGGAAGGTCGTCGCGGGTGCTGCGAAGCCCGTCGAGACCGTAGAGATCAAGGAGGAGCCCGCTATGGAGCGTGCAGCTTCCCTGGGCGAGCATTTCGTCCAGTTCCGCAAGGAGCATAAGTCCGCGGACAACCGCTACATCGCCACGCCGTACGCCATGCGCGCCGCCGGCGACCCGACCCTGAGCACAGGCGTCGTGGCTACCCAGTACGACAAGGAGGTCGTGCGCAAGCCCGAGACGCCGCTGACGGTGCTTGACCTGTTCCCGCGCAAGTCCATCTCCGAGCCGGTCTACAACTGGACGGTATACAAGCAGAAGGCCGGCGCCGCAGGCGTCACCGCCGAGGGCACGACGAAGAAAAAGCTCACCTTCGAGTACGAGCAGAAGTCGGCCACCCTCAAGAAGCTCACGGGCCTCATCAAGATGACCGAGGAGCTGTTCGACGATGCTCCCTACGTGGCGGACGCCATCAACGGCGACCTGGTGGACGAGCTGAACGCCTCGCGCCAGACTACGGCCGTGACCGACCTGCTCGGCACCAGCGGCATCGCCACCGCGAGCGTCACCACGACCGCCGGCAAGGAGGCCATCAACATCCTCGACGGCATCATCGACGCCGCAGCCGACGTTGAGGACGCGACGGGCATCGCCCCGAACGCCGTCGTCGTGACCCCAGCCATCTGGAAGACCATCCGCAAGGCGAAGAACACGCTGGACGAGTACATGGCGGGCAACCCGTTCGCCGAGTCGCGCTACAGCCGCCTGTTCGAGATGCAGTTCGCCAAGTCCGCCGACATGACCGCCAACCACGTCCTGGTGGGCGCGTTCGTCAACCGCGCGGTCGAGCTGGTTTCCAAGGCAGACGGCGTGCGCGTCGATTCCACGAACTCCAACGACACGGATTTCGAGAAGAACCTGGTCTCGGTCCGCGCAGAGTCCCGCGAGGTCGTGGCCGTCAAGCGCCCTGCCTGCTTCTGCGACATCACCGTGTCCTAACAGGAGGTGCCCAAGATGCTGCGAATCTACAAGATGCCCGACGGGCGCACCTACCGCTGGGAAGAGGGCGACCAGCCCGACGACGCCGTGCTGGTGGAGAAGGCCGCCGAGAGCCCCGAGACCCCCGAGAAGAGGGCGTCGAGGGTCGCGGCACGCAAGCGCACGGCCAAGAAGCCCCAGGAGGACTAGCACATGGCCCTGCTCGATGACGTGAGGACGGAGTTGCGGGTTACGACGGAGCGCACCGACTCTGGGATACAGATTTACATACGCTCCGCCCTTTTCCAGATGGAAAACAGGGGCGTCAACCCGGAGTTCCTTGCCGAAGATGCGAACGACGGCGATTACCACGATATCGTGAAGGACGCCGTTATCTGCTACTGCAAGGCGAGGTACGGGCGCGATATCGAAGCGTCCGAACGAAACGCCTGTATCGCATCGTTCAACTCCATCGTCGCGAGCCTGCTCAACGGCAAGCAGAACGTCCACTACGAGGGGGCGTCCGAATGAGTGGGTGGAGCGACACCATCGTTCTGCGCGACGTGACGAGTGCGGCGACGGTCGACCAGTACGGCATCGAGCGCGAGGGCGAGCCAGTGGACACCGAGGTGTTCTGCAACCCGTGGTACACGGGGCTTGACACCTGGGCCACCGCCGCCCAACTGGGGCCAAAGATAGCAGCCCGCGTGGAGGTCAAGACCCTCGAGTTCGAGGAGCGGCCCTACACGCAGGCCGTCTACCACGGGGTAGAGCTCGATATCGACCAGACGAGCCGCCAGGGGTGGGAGTCCACCATCCTGACGCTCTCCGAGCACGCGAGGAACGACTAGCATGGCAGACCGCTTCATGGCAGATTTGCAGGCCATCCTGGACAACGTCCAGGAGGTCTCCGACGAAGCCCTCCTAGCGGGGGTCAAGGCCGGCTGCGAGCTGTCCAAGGACGAGTGGTCTTCGGGCGCTCCCGTGGACAAGGGCGACTACGCCAAGTCCATCAGGATGCGCGTCGAGGGCTCTGGCAAGGAGGTGCAGGGGCACGTCTACTCGAAGATGCCGGGCCTTCCGCACCTGCTGGAAAAGGGTCATGCCAAGGTCGGCGGCGGCAGGACGAGGGCGATAGTCCACGTGGCGCCCGCAGCCGACGACGGATTCGAGCTGACCGAGAAGGTCATCGTGGCGGCTTTGGGGGCGGGCCTATGAGCCACATGGACGAGACGTACGCCGTGCTCACGGGACTGGGCATCCCAGGGCGATTCGAGGCGTACCCCGTGGACAAGGCCCCAAAGCCGCCGTTCTTCGTCTACACGGTTGATGACAACGGCGAGTTCTACACCGATGACGGCACGTACGCGAGGTTCCCGAAGGTCCACGTCGAGCTGTTCGAGAAATCAGCCGATCCCGCGCTGGAAGCCAGCGTGCGGGACGCGCTCGAAAGCGCTTTCGGCCCTGTCGAGCAGGTCGGCTCGTGGAGCCAGAGCGAGATGTGCCACATAGAGCAATACGACTTCACCTACACGAAGGAGGAGGAATCATGAGCGATTCCAAGGGAGTACGCTTCGGCATCTCCAACGCGCACTACGCGCTCTACACCGAGGGCACGGGTGCTACTGCTGGCACCTACGCCGCGCCCGTGGCAATGCCCGGTGCCACCCAGCTCACGCTGACCCCGCAGGGCGACACGTGGACGTTCTACGCCGACGACATCGCCTACGAGACGGGTTCCAGCAACACGGGCTACGAGGTCTCCGTCACCATCGCCGTGTTCGGCGACCAGGCCAAGATTGACCTGCTGGGCTACGTAGCCGACGACAACGGCGTCGTGTACGAGCCTGCCGATGCCGAGCCTGCGAGCTGCGCGTTCCTGTGGGAGTTCAACGGCTCCAAGGTCAAGAAGCGCGGCGTGCTGTACAACGTCAAGTTCAACCGCCCGACGATGACGGGCAACACCAAGACCGATTCGGTCGACCCCGACACCGACGAGATCACTGGCGTGGCAATCGGCCGCGACCTGACCATCGACAACAAGACGGTCAACGTCATCAAGGCGAGCGTCACCAACGAGCAGGCGACCAAGACCCAGTTCGACGCTTGGTTCACCGCCGTCTACATCGTGGGCGCCTAACTGGAAGGAATCGAATGATCATCCATTTCAAGCATGTGGATGAGAACGCAGAGGGCGAGCAGGTTACCGACAAGGGGCCGCTCGCCTTCGGCGAATCCACGGACGAGTGGACCGCGATTTGCAGCATCCACGCGCTGACCATCTACGAGCAGGCGTTCCAGAACGACACCGCCAGCCCCCACAAGTCGCTGGTGGATGACGTGACCGACTACGCCGACGGCGATGACGGCACGCCGCTGGGCAGGCTGCTCGCCGCGAACTGGGAGGCCGACGCACGCGCGCTCTGGGCGATGCTCAAGTGCGGCTGCGAGGCGAAGCTCAACGGCGACAAGCAGGTGGGCGACTTCCTGCTGTGGAGCCGCGCGCACGCGGCCGACGACATCGACATGTACAAACTGCACCTGCTGCTCGTCAAGGAGATCGATGCCTGCTTTCCTTCACTCGCCGAAGCCGCCGAAGAACTCGCAGAACAGCTCGACGAGAAGCCGAAGCGCAGGCGCAAGGCTCGCGTACACAAAGACGGAGCTGACGATGCTGAAGCTGGGGTTCAGCAAGGCTGACGTGATGACAATGCCCTACAGCCGCGCCGCATGGTACGTGCAGGCGACGGCCGAGGCGCAGGATGACGGCCCGAGCGTGAGGGACGCGACCCAGGCCGATATCGATTCGTTTTAGGAGGTGCCGTAAATGGCAGAGTACAAAGGCCTTACTATCCGCATAGGCGGCGACACCTCCCAGCTCAACTCGGCTCTCAAGGCATCCACCAAGGCGGCGGCGGGGCTGCAGTCCCAAATCCGCCAGATAACCCGCGCCATGCGTTTCAACCCTGACGAGCTGAGCAACGTGTCAACGCGCATGAAGCTCACCACCAACCGCGCGGAAGCCCTCTACGCCAAGCTCCGCCTCGTGAAGAGCGGTTATGAGGAGCTGGGCAAGCAGGCGGTCACGGTTGGCGGCGCCGCCACGAGCGTCCAGGCGCTCGCCAAGGCCACCCAGAACGTCGAGCTGGCCGCGAAGGCGGCGGACAAGCGCTACGAGGACGTCACGGCGTCCCTGGCCGCGATGTACCGCGAGTTCGAGAAGCTTGGCACCAGGAGCATCAAGAAGGCGCTCAACATGGAGGGCGCCGACGAGGAAGTAGATGCCGTCATCGCCAAGTTCCGCGAGCTGGGCATCGTCGTGAGGGACGCTGACAAGGACGTGGACCTCATCAAGCTCGACCTGTCCGACGCGGGGCGCGTAGCAGACATAGACGAGCTGCTGGCCGACATGAGGACGCTGGGGGCGCTCACCGACGAGCAGATAGCGTCCAACCGCCAGATGCGCGAGACGTTCAGGGAAGCCCTCGGGAACAAGGACGCCTACGACAAGGCCGCGCAGTTCGAGAAGATGGCCGTGGACATGCAGCGCTTCGAGTCCGAGGCGAAGAACGCCACCGCCACCGTGCGCGAGCTGAACACCGTCTCGAAGTACTCGGAGGACAACTGGCAGCAGAGCGCCGCCCGAATCAAGGCGATGGACGCGGCGCTTTCCGAGTGCACCAAGCAGGCCAGGTCGTACGAGGCCGCGCTCAGGAGCGACCCGTCCAACCTATCTGCGGCCGTGGGGCGCTTGAAGGCGCTGTCCAGCGGCTACGACCTCGCCCAGGCCAAGGCGGCGGAGCTTTCCAGACAGGTACGAGCTTACGAGAGCCGCCTGTCTGAAACGCTCGCCAAGGAGAAGAACCTCCCCAGGTTCATCCAGGAGACGACCGACAAGTGGCAGAAGGCCAACGACGAGCTCGCGCAGGCCAAGGGCAACCTCAGCGCGTTGGATCAGTCCTTGCAGCGCTTGAAGGACGCCCAGGCACCCGTCGAGGAAATCCAGCAGCTCGAATCGCAGGTAAAGGACGCCAGGGCTGACGTGGAGCGCCTGGGCCAGAGCGCCAGGGAGCTGGACGCCGACTTCGAGACCGCCAAGGAGTGCGCGGAACTCCAACGGCTCCAGGGCGAGCTGTCCCAGACCACGGCCTACGCCAAGTCCGCGAAGAAGGGCATGGAGCTGACAAGCCTGGGCGGCAAGTCGCTCCTCAACCCCTCCACGCTCAAGTCCGCCGGCATGACCATGTACTCCACGCTCACCCCCGCCATCACGATGCTGGGGTGGCGCACGATCACCGCCGCGCAGGACATGGACTCGGCCTACCGCGACATGCGCAAGACCGTCGAGGGCACCGAGGAGCAGTTCGAAGCGCTGAGGCAGGGAGCCATAGAGTTCTCCAAGACCCACGTCACCAGCGCCGAGCAGATACTTCAAATCGAGGCCATCGGCGGCGAGCTTGGTATAGCCACGGACTCACTCGAAGCATTCGCTGAGACGGTGTCGAATTTGGACGTTGCCACGAACCTCGACACGGAGGAGGCGGCGTCCTCCCTGGGCAAGCTGGCGAACATCACGCACATGACCTCGGACGAGTACAGCCGCTACGCCGACGCCCTGGTTCGCCTGGGCAACAACGGCGCGTCCACCGAGGACCAGATAGTGGACATCGCCACGCGAATCGGCTCCATGGGCACAATCGTGGGGCTGACCGTGCCGGAGATACTGGCGCTGTCCAGCTCTATAGCCTCCACGGGCATGAAGACGGAAGCATCGGGCACAGCGATAGCCAACACGCTCTCCGACATGGAGGGCGCCGTGGCGGGCGGCGGCGAAGCCCTCGATGCCTTCGCCCAGGTGGCGGGAATGAGCTCCGAAGAGTTCGCGAACACCTGGGAAGAGAAGCCCATCATGGCGGTGAAGTCCTTCGTCGAGGGCTTGAACCGTATCGAGAAGGAGGGCGGTTCGGCCGACGCGACCCTCGAGGCCATGGGAATCACCGGCACCCGCCAGAAGCAGGCCATCGAAGGCCTTATGCAGACCATCGGGGGGCTCAACGACAACCTGTCCATGTCCCAACACGCATGGGACGGCCAGTCCGACGCGTGGGGCGCGGCAGGGGACGCCGCGAGGGAGGCGCAGAAGAAGGCCGAGGGCTTCTCGGGCCAGCTCTCGATCCTCTCCAACATCGGAACCGACGCGATGGCGTCGCTGGCCGAGGGAGCCACGCCCGTCGTATCGGCCCTCACCGAGCTCGCACAGGCCGCGCTCGACCTGTTCGACGGCATGGACGAGGGCGCGAAGACTACCGTGGTGGTCGGCCTCGGGCTGGCCGCGTTGGCTGGCCCCGCTCTCACGATGGTGTCCACCTTCATGACGGCGTCCAGCAACGTCAAGGCGTTCGTCACCGAGTCAAGCGCCATGGGCAAGGCCATCGGCATCATGAAGGAGGGATTCGCCGAAGCGGGCGGCGGTGCGGACGGGTTCAGGTCGAAGATGGGCACGCTCAAGGAAGCTGCCAAGTCGCTGGGCAAGTCCCTCGCAACGAACCTCGCCTTCGCAGCAGTCGTGGCAGGGGTGTCCATCGCGGTCGCGGCCATATCGGACTACATCAGGAAGATGAAGGAGGCTGAGGAAGCCGCCGAGGGTGCGGGCGACACCATATGCGCGGCGCTGGGCACGGTTCTCGACGAACAGGGCAGGGCCGTCTCCGACCTCGGCATGTCCTACGACGAGCTGGTTTCCAAGCTTGCCGAGAGCAACCGCAAGATAAAGCAGTCGGCCAAGGAGACCTACGGCAACACCGCGCTCATAGAGGACTACGGAGAGCGGGTCAAGGCTGCTCTCAAGGCGTACAACGAGGGAGACCGCAGCGCCGAGTCCATGGCGGAGCTCAAGACGGCCGTGGAGCTGTACAACGGCGCCGCTGGAACGTCTATCTCAATCTCCGAGACGGCGAGCGGCAAGCTCAAGCTCATGCAGGACGGCGCGAAGCTGTCCGCGAAGGCGTTCGACGAGCTGACCGCCGCGATGATGAACGCAGCCAAGGCCGAGTTCTTCAAGGAAAGCTACTCCACGAAGATGGAGGACTACCGCATGGCCCTCGACGAGGTTGCCGACGCCGAGGACAAGGTTAGGGCCGCTACCGAGAAGTACAACGAGGCGGCCGCCGACACGGACCTCGACTGGCAGACCGTCGCCCAGTACAAGTACCAGATGGACGCCGCAAACGAGACCCTCGAGAAGACCAAGGCCAGGCTCGGCGAGACCACTTCGGCGATGAACCAGTACGAGGAGGGCATGAAGCTCATGGCCGCTGCCGAGGCCGCTGGCTCGACCTCCGCGCAGCAGTGGGTTGCCGACAACGACGCCCTGCAGGTGGCCATCTGGAACAACTACCAGTCGGTCACGGGCTTCGCCGAGGCGCTGGGCAACCTCAACCTCGACTACGACACTCTCTCGGCTAACTCGGCGGTCGTGGAGCAGATGGGCGCCGCGTGGGACGGCACCCTCGCATCGATCATCCCAGGGCTTGCCGACATGGGCGTGAAGGTCGACGAGAACACCGCCAAGCTGCTGGGGCTCAATGCCGTGAAGGTCGGGGACAAGACCTACTACGTCTCCGATGACGGCACAATAGTCAAGCAGAACGGCAAGCTCGCCACGCTGAACTCGCTCTCGGTCGGCGACAAGACCTACACGGTCGATGACGAGGGCACCATCTGGGACGGCGTGAACGCGGTCGGCACCCTCAAGAACGACGTTGCGTCGCTGCCAGACGGCAAGGTGACCGTGACCGCCATCACCGACCCTGCGACGGGCAAAGTGACTGGCTGGGTTGCCAAGACCAACGCGACCAAGGCAACCACCAAGACCGACTCGAACACCTCGCAGGCCGACCAGAAGGTGCAGTCCTCGGTGGCCAAGGCCAACAGCTCGACGGGCACCATCGGCGTGAACGCTAACACGACCTCGTTCTGGAACTCGGCAAACGCAATCGACGGCTCGACTGTCGGAACGGCCTACATAAACGTGGTGAAGCGCGGCGGCTCGGCTGTGGGCGGCTACTCGTCAACGCCGTGGGACCTGTCGTCGGCCACGGTGGTCCCCCGCATGGCCACGGGCGGCATCGTGACGCGCCCGACGCTCACGAACAACGGATGGGTCGGCGAGGACGGCGCGGAGGCGGTGCTGAACTGGGCCACGGGCGGCGCGGTCATCCCGCTTACCAACCGAAAGTACATGGAGCCGATAGCGAAGGCCATCGCCATGAACATGGAAGGCGCCAGCGGCAAGTCCGAGACGCGCAACGTGACGGTGTACCTGCAGTACGACGCGAGCGCAGACGCCGCGCAGATGGCGAACGACCTCGCTCGGATGCTCGACCGCAAGCTCGCGATGGAGGGTTAGCATGGCGAAGAAAGAGGCAACTAAGCTCAAGACTTCCGTATCGAAGATGAAGGCGCCGACCCGCAAGGGGGCGAAGGCGTCCACGTCGTGGAACGTCCCCGCGAAGGCCGTGAAGAGCGGCGCGAAGGATGACGTGCGCTTCGACGGGCTGCAGATCGACTGGATTTACGACGCCAAGCCCTCGACCAAGGGCCACAAGAAGAGCAAGGGCGACGTGCTCGACAGGGACACCACGGGCAAGGAGAAGACCAAGAGCGATTCGGACACCTTCGACCGCAAGAAGTTCCACCCCTACAAGGGCAAGCCCGTTCTGCTCTACATCGAGTGCTGGGTGCGCGGCTACAACGACCAGACAGTCGGCAAGAAGACGGAGCGGGTGTATGGCCCGTGGGCGCACAAGGCGCTCAAGCTCGCCGCCCCCGACGCTCCGAGTATCACGCTGACCTACAGCTCGTCCAACGGCAGGGTGACGGCCCAGTACGAGACCGAGCACCCGGACGGTGCGAAGGAGTGCCTGCGCACGAAGTGCTGGGTGCGCGTGGGCTCCGACAAGAAGGTGGATGGCACGACCTACACCGACGAGTCAAAGACGGTCGGCGCGTGGGAGGTTCCCAGCGCCCTCAACCTCGGCATCGGCAAGTACGTCTCGTGCCACTTCGTGGCGCAGAACCAGGGATTGCGCGGGGACTCCGCGAAGGCGGAAAAGACCGTGTACGTCGTGCATCCCAACCCAGGCACGCTCGGGGAGCCCGCCATCGTCTACGCCACCAAGGGCGTGAAGGAGACCGCCATGGTCCGCGTGCCCGTCACGTCCACGGGGCGCGTGAAGGTCGGCGAGGACTCCAAGAAGCAGGCGATCTGGCAGTACCCCACGACCATCACCCTGCAGCGGCTCAAGGGCGTGCCCACCGACAACGACCCCGTGAGCGCGTCGCAGATGGAGGGGTGGACCGACGTCATGTCGGACAACGGCGTGACAAACGGCCTCTCCGACACGTGGGCGCAGGGCGTGTCCGACGTTGGATTGCACACGTGGTACCGCCTGAAATCGGAGCGCGACGGGTACACGGTGCTCTCCATGCCCGTGTGCGCCAAGGCCCTCGACGTGTCTCAATCCTCCACCGTGGCTGGAGCCGCCAACATCGACTCGCTCGTGCCCGGCGCGGACGGCAAGTCGCTCGTGGCCGTGCTCTCGGGCAAGGAGTCCGACGATGACGGCTACGAGGTGTCGTGGAGCGACGACGCCGACGCATGGGAGTCCACGTCGCCCCCCAAGACCTTCGAGACCGCGTCCAACAGGCTCGTCATCAAGGGCCTGACCGAGGGCACGCGCTACTACGTCAAGGCGAGGGCCTACGACACCGACGCCGACGGCAACCACATCTACGGGAAGTACTCGGGCGTGCGCGATGAGACGCCCTACACCACGCCGACCACGGTCGTGCTCTCGGGCGACGCCACGACGGCCAGGGGCAGCGCCCTGCAGCTGTCGTGGACCTACGACACCGAGGCGCCGCAGACCAGGTGGCGGCTCGTGCGGCCTGACGGCTCAGTGCTCGTGGAGCGCGAGGAATCGACGTGCGCCTACGCGGTCGCGCCCGAGGAGTACGGCGACGCGAGCTCCATAACGCTGCGCTTGGAGATGACCACGGGCGGGGGCTGGGCGCGCTCGATCGAAAGGACGTTCTCGTTCGCCGACGCGCCGACGTGCTCGCTGTCCGTGCCCTCCGTGCTCACCACCCAGCCGCTCTCCTTGACCGTGGCGAGCGACACGGGCGACTCCGTGTCCGTGTCCGTGACCGCCTCCGGCAGCACGGGCCCGGGCATCGGCGGCACGGGCGACCAGGCCGAGGGCGACACCGTGTGGTCGGGCTCGTCGGAGCCCGCGTGGTCGGGCACGGGCCAGGAGCGCGCCGCGACCGTCGAGCTGCCTGGCGGGCAGGCCTTCCACAACCACGCGGCCTACACCGTGCGCGCGTCCGTCACCGACGCGGCCACTGGGCTGTCGAGCGAGCCCGTCGAGGCGCCGTTCACCGTCGAGTGGGCGCACACCGCGTCGCAGCCGACCGTGACCGTGACCGCCGACCAGGCGGCGAGGAGCGCCGAGATCGCGGTCACGGCGCCCGCCGACTACCAGAAGGGCGACCGCTTCGACCTCTACAGGTCAACGCCAGACGGCGAGCGGCTGATAGCGTCCGACGTGCCGTACGGCTCGACCGTCACCGACAGGCTCGCGCCGTTCTCGTCGAGGGGCGAGAACCTGTCCTACGTGGCCGTCGCCAAGACCGCCGACGGGGACACGTGCGCATCCGACGACGCCGCGTACTCGATAGCATGCCGCTCGCTTCGCTTCGACTGGGCCGATAAGTTCGTGGAGCTGCCCTACAACTTCGCGGCGTCCGACTCCTTCGAGAAGGATTCCGAGGTCAGGGGACACGTAGACGGCACGAGGACGGCGCACTGGAACGGGGCGGTGTCGCGAAGTGCGAACCTGTCAACCGCCGTCGTGAAGTTCAGGGACGCCGAGCAGCAGGAGGCGGTGCGCGACATGCTGCAGCACGCGGGAAGCGTGTTCGTGCGCACCCCGGACGGGCTGGCGTTCGCCGCCGACGTGCGCACCGGCACCGTGGAGCGCTCGTACGACTCCAAGGAGGTCGGCATGAGCTTCGACGCAGTGGAGCACGACCTGGGCGACGCGGGCAGGCCGCGCGAGTCCGACATACGCGCGCCCGAATGGGGCGGCGGCGCGGTCGAGGTCGTGAACGGCACCGTGTACGACACGGCTGGCGGCTACCCGCTGGATGCGTGGTCGTTCATCGGACACGTGAGCGGCGTTCTGCACGTCTACGACGGCGGGAGCGTGCGCATCGGCACGGGAGCAGCCAAGGCTGGCTGGACGTGGGACGGCGACGTGCTCCTGGACGCGGGCGGCAACGCCGTGGCGCTCGACGAGGAGGCGTAAGTGGATTGGAACGGTAGCTACGCCGCGACGTTTCGGGTCGCGCGCATCGACCCCAGCACGTGGGAGCCGAGCGGTTCGGTGTCGGGCGTCGACGAGATAGAGATCAGCCGAGACGGCACCGACGAATCTCCGATGCTCGAGACCGCGTCGGTCAGGGTCACGGCAGACCCGGCCTCGCCCTTCGAGCAGGGCTGGCTGCGCATCGTCATGGACGCCGTGCAGGACCAGTCCTCGGAGTCCGTGCCCGTGGCGACGCTGTGGTTCGAGACCGCGCGGGGCCGCTACGACAGGGGATTCCGCGAGGACGAGCTGGAAGGCAAGTCGGTGCTCTGGCAGGCGTCGGGCGACGCCAGGATAGGCGACGGCGCGTGGGCGCCCAAGGGCGTGAACGGCGCTCGGTGGTGCGCGGACCAGCTGGCCGAGCGCATCGACGCGCCCGTGCACGTTGATGGGGGCGGCTTCGAGCTCGCCGAGAACATCGTGTTCGACCTCGACTCGACCGTGCTCGCCGCCGTGTGGGCGGTGCTGAAACCCAACGGCTGGATGCTCGCCATCGACGGGCGCGGCGAGGTCCACGTGCGGAAGCGCCCGACAGAGCCCGCGCTCGTGCTCGACCGCGAGGGGTCGTGCATCCTCATGCCGGGCGTGGACTACGGCGACGGCCAGCGGACGTACGCCCGCGAGTGGCAACCCGACGTCGGGCCCTACTCGCTGGTGCGCGCCATACTGCCGCAGCACGGCATGGACGGCCTGTACGAGGTCGCGTCGCAGCGCTTGGCGTGCGACAAGGGAATCGTAGTCGAGGAATCCGTCAGGGCGGTGGGCAATGCTTAACGAGACCAACGCGCTCGAGCGCGCGATAGACAGGAAGATAGCGAAGGCGGCGGGCAAGCGCACGCGCACGACGGGCGTCGTGAACCGCATCGACAAGGACGGCACGGTGTACGTGCGCGTCGCCGGCTCCGACGTGGAGACCCCAGTTTCGGCCACCACGGCCGTCGTGGAGCAGGGCGACGCCGTAAACGTGCGCATCGAGAACGGCCGCGCCACCATCGACGGCAACGCCACGAACCCCGCGGCGGGCATCGTGCGCGTAGTCGAGGTCGACCGCAAGGCGAGCACCGCGCTGGAAAGCTCAGAACGAGCGGCTGTAGCTGCCGAAACGGCCGAGGCTGACGCCGGGCGCGCCGCCGCCGCCGCCGAGAGCGCCGAAACGAGCGCCGGGCAAGCGTCGCGGTCGGCCGCCAACGCCGCCACCTCCGCGAGCGACGCTCAGTCGAGCGCAGCAGCCGCGAGCGCCGCCGCTTCCCAAGCCACGGCCGACGCGGCAACGGCGAAGCAGATGGCCCAGAGCGCCACGGCCGACGCGGCCGAAGCCAAATCCCAGGCGAGCGCAGCGACAGCTGACGCGGCCACGGCCAAGCAGCAGGCGAGTGCCGCGACTGCGAGCGCCAACGAAGCCAAGCAGCAGGCGGGCAGAGCGACCACCGCCGCGAACGACGCGCTCGTGCAGCTCGGCACAGTCGAGGACGTAATCGGCACGGTGAACTGGATCACGGAGCACGGCACCTACGAGCGCACGGCCGACGCCGCGGTGGACCCGTCGAAGGTCTACTACGTCCGCAGCGGCAGCGGGACGCAGGCCGACCCGTACGTCTACACGGCGGTGGCGGAGCCCGTCGACGCCGATATCGCGAGCTACTACGAGCTGCACGTGGACCAGGCGCTCAGCCAGTACGTGGCGAGCCACCTCGCGCTCACGAACGCGGGGCTCTACGTGCTCAAGGACGACAGCGGCTACAAGCTGCTGTGCTCGAACACGGGCGTGAGCGTCATCGACCAGTTCGGCCATGTCGTGGCGACCTACGGCGAGTCGATCTCTTTCGACAGCGAACGGCAGCAGTACATCGGCAACGAGGACGCCTACATCGTGTTCACGCCCGCGACCGCCACGGAGCAGGCGAAGATAACGATAGGCGGCGGCAACGTCATAATCGGCACGAACAAGAAGCTCTCCGACGTGCTCACGAGCCTCGACATCTCGACCTCGCAGACGGCCACGGGAGCCGACATCACGGTAGCAGGGCAGACCGTCCACCTCGCGAACGGCGCTACTGGCGCTACGGGCGCACAGGGCGCCCAGGGGCCGAAAGGAGATACGGGCGCTACAGGCGCTACGGGACCCACGGGCGCTACAGGACCGTCAGGTTCGGCTGCGTACACCTACGATCTCGTATGCAACCCAGCAGCCATCGTGAAAGCCGAATCGGGCACGCTGACGCCGTCATCGGTGACGTTCTCGGCGACCCGCTTGCAGGGCACGGGAACGCCGTCGGCCTATGCGGGGCGCTTCAAGATCGAGGAATCAGCTGACGGCTCGACGTGGACGGCCAAGTACACCAGCTCGGCGAACGAGTCGAGCAAGTCGTACTCGCCGACCGCGACGGCGAAGCTCGTCAGGGCGACGCTCTACCTCGCGGGCGGCACGACAACCCAGCTAGACATTCAGACCGTGCCTATCGTCTCGGACGGCGCTACAGGTGCTACGGGTGCGGTAGGCGCGACTGGCCCTACCGGCAAGACAGGAGCTACAGGTGCTACAGGTGCGACTGGCGCTGTTGGGGCGACAGGTCCGGCTGGGGAAACTGGCGCGACTGGTGCGACTGGACCAACTGGAAAGACTGGCGCGACGGGAGCAACTGGCCCTGCGGGTGAAACGGGTGCTACAGGGGCTACGGGTGCAGTAGGCGCGACTGGAGCAGCCGGAGCCGATGCATACACCGTAGTGCTCACCAACGAGTCGCACACGTTCCCCGCTGGCGTGTCAGCAGCCACGGCGAGCTCCACGGAATGCCAGGTGCTCGC
>OCTX011813254.1_pt1 | contig 16946 bp, 17 predicted proteins | sample 1539691 | NCBI WGS metagenome assembly OCTX01 (sample SAMN02144231, study PRJEB22623) | gut metagenome | biome: sheep rumen | host: Ovis aries | place: New Zealand | reverse complement strand
AATCTTGTTTTGCGCCTTCTCAAAGAAATGACTGGCGGAACTGTCATAAGCCTTGACAATATGAATGATTATTATGATCCGAAGATCAAGGAATACAGACTTGGACTCATTGAAAAGGCAGCACTGGAATCACCAGTCCATCATGTTTTTGTAAAAGGTTCGATTGCGGATAAAGAGTTAGTAGAAAAGATCTTTGATGATTACAAACCTTCGGTAGTAGTAAATTTAGCAGCCCAAGCTGGTGTACGGTATTCAATAGATCATCCAGATGTGTATATTGAGTCAAATCTCATAGGCTTCTATAATATTCTGGAGGCTTGCCGCCACAATCCCGTGGAGCATTTGGTGTATGCATCCTCTTCTTCCGTCTATGGCGGCAACAAGAAGATCCCCTTCAGTACAGACGATAAGGTGGACAATCCTGTGTCCCTTTATGCAGCGACCAAGAAATCCGATGAACTGCTGGCGCATGCGTATAGCAAGCTCTACAATATTCCTTCCACCGGCCTGCGCTTCTTCACGGTTTATGGCCCTGCTGGTCGTCCGGATATGTTCTACTTCTCCGCGACCAACACACTCTCCAAAGGCGGCACAATCAAGATCTTTAACTATGGTAACTGCAAACGTGATTTCACCTACGTGGATGACATAGTAGAAGGCGTTCTTCGAGTCATGCAGGGAGCCCCAGAGAAAATGGCTGGAGAGGACGGGCTTCCTCTTCCGCCCTATGCTGTCTATAACATCGGAGGCGGGCAACCGGAGAATCTGCTCGACTATATCTCCACGCTCCAGGAGGAGCTTGTAAAGGCTACGGTGCTGCCAGAAGACTACGATTTTGAAGGTCACCGAGAGCTGGTTGGGATGCAGCCCGGCGACGTGCCCGTAACATATGCTGATTCAGAGGCGCTGGAACGGGACTACGGTTTCAGACCGACTATCGGTATCCGTGATGGGCTGAGGAAATTCGCCGAATGGTATAAGAGTTATTACAAAGCATAACAATCCAAACAGGTAGTTTCAAAAGAAAGCCGAGGGAGTTGATTTCCTCGGCTATTCTTTTTTGTTCTGCTCTTGGGCTTGCACTGCGTGCTGAGCGTAGCCCTCGCTATCGGAAGGACTCGGCACCGGGTATAGTTCGTAAAAACACCTCTCACACAGTTGACCAGAACCTTCGATATAGTAACGACAGAGCGTGATCGGAGTGTTGATATCATAGAGTGCTGGTTTGCCACAGCGGATGCAGAGTTCTTTTTGTTCCATCATCAATTCTTAAACGTCGGCAGCAGTTTTCTGATGTACAATAACACCGAAAACAATCCGCTGCCAAAGATCGACATAAACACAACTTTCATTATCATATACGCTGTATGGCTCTCAGTTGTAAATGGCGTGAAAACCAAAGGCAGAAGCACACAGCTGGCAATGAAAATTCCAAATATCCAGAACCCGTTCTTCAATTCATCTGGCACTCTTAATCGCCGTTTCCGATCCTCAGATTGTTTGATGCGCAGTTCAATCGCAGCCAGTTCGCCTTCAGCTTTATTCTTTTCACTGACCCACCGCTGGTATTCTACTCCTGATGCCCCATACCCTTCTATTCTGCCAAGCGCAATCGGTGTTACCATGAATTGGCCTGAACTGTTAAGTCCGTCATTGTGATAATACGCTTTAAAATGATCCTTTATCGCGTCACAGATACAGCTAATAAAGTTTTCCGAAATGTCTGGGAGCGTAACCTGAATTGCTTTCACAACTTCATAATGTGGTTTATCAGCAATCTTTGCGTACTGCTCTAGAACCTTCTGTGCATCCTTCCAGTAGGATTCAAATGATTCCAGATCTTCGTATCCGGACATTTCGTCCAGATCAACAGCATCCTTAAAGCTATCTTCTCCCAGCAGTTCTTTGATATGCTGGCCTATAAAGGAGATGGCTGCATCCTCTTCCATCCAGTCAGCGTGGTCAGCAATATCGTCTTCAAGAAGTTGCTTTTGCTCGTTGAGTTCTTTTAACTCTTCTTCGACTGCTGTTCTCCCGTTATTGATCTCAATCACCTTCTGGGCGATAAGACCGCCAAGGATAGCCACAAAGGAAGCCGAGCCTGCCGATATTGTTGTAAGAAATGATGTTAGATCGTACAATAGCTTGGCCTCCTTTCCCCATTCGTACTTCCTTACTTTCCCAGTATGGATTCCCCGCCATAGATAGCATAGTCAGGCGTTAAGCGACTGGATCTAGTAACTTGGCAATGGTTGTGGTGAATGAGTTATATACGGCTTTATTGGAGCTTGGGGTGTGGTTGATTGCGTCGATCAGATACTTACTGATCTGTAACTATATCATCGTGGCTGGTTTTGCTTTCACCGTCAACGGCATTTGCATCGTACAGATCTTTCTTGATCTGAGAACTGCTGATCTCGGGCGTCCGGGGAAGATATACAACTTCAACTCCCTCTTCCTTCAGGAAATCAAACTTGCCTTTCCAATCATCACCCATTACAAAAGTATCAATGTGATACTCATGCATATCTGTACGCTTCTGGCTCCAGCTCTCCTCAGGGATAACCAAATCTACATAACGAATTGCCTCTACGAGAGCCTTACGCTGCTCATAAGTGAAATAGCACTTCTTATGCTTCTCATTCCAGTTGAATTCATCCGATGAGATAACAACAATCAGATAATCTCCGAGAGCTTTTGCCCGGCGAAGAAGATTGATATGACCATAATGGAGAAGGTCAAATGTTCCGTAAGTAATTACCCGTTTCATGCTCTGGTCTCCTTTTACTCGCATCGCTGCGTTTTTGATTACTGCCGACTCATAGTTCAGTTCGAGAACCGGCTTGGGAAGCTCGGTTTTACTGTCACGCCCCATTAGTTCACGAACTGCGTTCTTAGGATCTGCCCTGTGGTTAATGATAACGTCAACAGCAGCTACTATCGGCATTTCAACTTCATACTTCTCAGACAACTCCATTGCTGCCGGAAGTGCGTTGATTCCCTCTACAACCATTCCTACAGCCTTTACAGCCTCGGAAGGTTCATATCCTTGACCAATCAGTTAACCACACTGATTATTCCGACTGTGTTTGCTGGTAGCCGTTACAATCAGATCGCCCATACCAGCAAGGCCACTGAAGGTCTCCGGTAGGCATCCCATCTTTACACCAAGCCGTTCTATTTCAGCAAGACCTCTCGTGATTAGAGCCGCTTTTGTATTGTCGCCGTATCCAAGACCAGTGGAGATGCCAGCGGCAAGAGCGATAATAATCTTCAGGGCACCACAAAGCTCCACGCCTTTCACATCGGTGTTTGTATATACTCGCATGACAGGATTGGTGAAGATAGCTTGAACCTGTTCTGCTATTGTCAAATCCTCATGTGCAGCAACAATTGTGGTCGGCAGGTCCTTCGCAACTTCCTCTGCGTGAGTAAGCCCTGAGAGAGCTACCACCTTCGCTTGAGGAATCTCCTGCGATATAACTTCACTCATCGTCATGAGTGTTTCGGGCTCGATTCCTTCGCGACATCAACAATGATCTGTCCTAACTTTACAAAAGTTGAAGCTTTCTTCGCTGTTGACCTCACAAACACAGAAGGGACAGCAAAGAGAATGATATCCCTTTTCAGGCACACTTTCTCTAAATCTTTAAAGAATAATATCTCCGCCGGAATTCCCATATTCGGCAGGTTCTTTTGCCGTCGTGTCCTATCCAGTTCTTCAATCTCAGCAGATAGCGCAGACCAAACTATAACTTCATGGCCTGCGTTTGACAGCATTCTCGCCAATGCAATACCCCATGTACCCGCTCCCAGAATAGATATATCTTTGCCATCACATCTCCTGCATTCTCTTGTCCATTATTGAAATCAATGAATCTACCGCGTGTCCTTCATCACAATTTCCAATTCTGTTAAAGAAATCTTCTATTCTATCCAAACCTTTTTTCTCGTCATATTCACGGATGTTTTTTAACAGCTCGTCATTACTCCTAGCAGTTTGATATGGCCACTTTTTAGGATCCATGCTTAACGGATGTACTGACTCATATTCTTTCAGATCCGGAGTGAACAAGAATCCAGGTCTTCTTTGTAATGCAAAGTCTGCCATGCAAGAAGAATAATCCGTAATAATGACAGATGCTACGCACATCAATTCCTGAATATCAGAATAATCAGAAGCATTTATACAGTTTTCTCCAATATTCGTTGGGACCATATCATGGTGAGCCTTGTACATGAAGACAAACTTACCACCAAAGCGTTCCTCTAGTGCCTTTACTACACCGTTATCATCAATAGCCTCTAAACCATAATCCGTCATAGCTTTTACAGGGCCATCGCGATAGGTAGGAGCATAAAGGACAAATTTTGTATTGCTGTCCAACTTAAAGCGCTCATATACTTTTTCTTTGATAGCGGTATGGTCTTGGAACAGAATATCATTCCTTGGGAGACCTATATTCAGAAATTTTTCTTTTGCCACACTCATAGCGGGGGAATGTTGATCCGTCGCCATCTGGCTTCCAGAGAGGAAATAGGTTATTATGCCCCCCGTAAGTTTTCTTTTCTTTTTTGACTTTTCATCAGAAAAAATAGCATTCCCTATGACCTTAAAAGAGTACCCACCGTGCCACGTTTGAATAATAATCTGCTTTTTTTTATATGGAAGTGCTCCTGTAACTCCGCCGCTATTGAAGACCACAAATCCGGCAGTCATAAGGTGATAAAAATGAGCAAGAGAACGATACTTAATTCGCTTTATTCCCCGTGGCACTTCGTCTTTACTATCTGAATTTAATGCATAGTAAATATCGTATCGCCCCGTACCTAATAATCCCTCAGCGATGTACTTAGGGCTACAGGTATATAGCCTTCCATTGTAGGCCTGGAGGACAACCTTGTTTTTCTTTATTGGGAATAAATAGAATATTCTTAAGACAATCCGAAGTATATTTATAACCATATTCTACCCGCCTTTCACAATGCAAGCATACATCTAACTATTGTTTCCATCAGTCCATTGTCCCAGAGATTGTCTCTATCCATTAATGGATTTTGTTCCCGAATTGTGATTCCATCATCATAATATGGATTCGTTGAATCCGCTGGGAGAGGCAATTTTGTTAGTATATCTTGATATACATTTCTGATAAAATCGCTATCAAGCATTATCCAGTAGCCAAGAAAAAACGTTCCACCTGACTGATTATAGCCCTCGATTGAATTCCCATCATCATGATAATCATATCGGAAGACACCATTTGTTCCATCAATGAACGTAGTAGTAACCCAATAACCATTTTTTTGACGGAGAACTTTTTCAGAAAATAACTTCGCCAATTGGTTAATACGGTCTTGAATTAATTCTTTTTGTTCATCAGTATTCTGTGCGTCTCGAAAGCTAACAAGCCACAAGGGCATTCTTCTAAAATGGCTGGAATCAGTAACGATATCTTCTTTAACCTTTGGCTCCATGCCCTCATATGAGAACTCGTTTCCGGCATAGGAATAGTCCTTATAATCTTTAGCTACGCCCACTTGAAACAGCCAATACCCCTCATCAGTCACCGTATTCATAACAGAGGATGAGAGCATTTCGAGAACGTAGTCTTCTGCAAACTTTGTGTCTTCATTCTGAACGCCAATATCTTTCAGATCACAGAGACAAGCCAATGTGTAGAAATCTGCATCAACAATTTTACTAAAGTACGAATACTTATATTGTTTATTTGCAAGAGCTTTTATGAGATGCTCTTTTACTGTTGGTTCTACTTTCCATGTAGCTGTTGTCAGCAGATCCTCATGGGCCTTTTCTTCAATAATTGCTGACAGAGCATTTGAGGTACCGCCAAGTTTCAAATACTCAGATGCAAGATACAAAAACTGCATGCGCTGTAGTCTGGACAGGTCTTCAAATTTAGATGTTTCATAAGCTTCCACAAACCGATCAAAAAACATCTGATATTTATTCATTATTAATTCATTTCCAGATTTGAATGCATAGGAATCATTAAGACATGAGATGCATCTTGGATATCTTTCGAATTCCATAAATCCATATCCAACAAATCTACAATCACGGATGTTGATAAAAAATCATCCGACAAATTCAGTTGGTCTCTTGATTCGTTTTCCTGTTCACCCGCCGAACAACCACAAAACAGCATCAAACATAAGAGTAATAAAAAGCATCTTTTCAAGCTTTATTTTCCCCGATTTTACTCTTCAGTCTGGTGATATCTCTCTTGTTGATAATTAGCAAATCCGACATCTTAGTGCTTGTTTCCCGAATAAATCGATATGTAAACAAGAATGCGGAGATTGCATATGAAAATATACTAGCCATCGCAGCCCCAATATTTCCATAAATCGGAATCAAGATTGCATTTGCTATTACATTTCCAATAACACTTATAATAAGATATACAAAGTTTTCCCTTTGCTTTCCTTGAACTATGTTATAGGCTGCAATCATCTTGTAATAAACCATGAATATAACTCCAACCAGAATAACAACTGTAATTGAATAAGCACCGCTGTATTCCATTCCAAAGAAAATATTAATGAAAGGTTGTCCAAGAGCAATTATTCCAAGAACAACAATGATACACGCCGTATTACATATGCGTATTACAAAACATACTTCATCAGATCCTTTGCCCTTTGCTAAATTGGAAATCATCACTTCTTTCAGAGCATCAGGAATCATCCATACTCTCTCTGCAAGCATAACGCCTACAGAATAGATTCCAACTTCCGCACTGGTAACTTGTTGTTTTAACATGATTACATCAATGCGATAATTCAATGTGGTCATTAGAAGGACCAGCATTGGAAAAATACCAAATGTCAATATTTCAGCAATTTGCTTTCCCTTGATTTCTACATGGTCAAATAGCGGTTTTCTGAGTCGATATGTATAGATTAACGATAATATTATATCCTTTATAGCAAATAGAATAATGCCTATTATCAGCGTCGGTTTTATCATGATCCAAAGAAGAACAACAATTAATACCTCGGCGATGTTTGCTATCATCTCCGTCATATTCTTCTTATTAGGATTTTCTACCATGCTAATGTAACCGACGATCTTTGTGTACACAAGACATGGGGTCAAGAAGTATACAGCAGTAAAGCTAATATTCTCGTGATAAACAATCGACAATAAAATCGCAAAAGCTAGATAAACACCTAGCATTAATACCGCAAGCTTCATGAAAACAGGAGCTACATCTTTACCTGTTTTCTTTTTGAAATATGGAAATGCTTGATGTACTCCGCATCCGAATATGATTGAAGTAATAGATGTAATGCTAGAAATGTATGAAACATCACCCTTCAACGATGCTCCAAGATATCGCGATTGACATACTGTATATATGAAGCCGAGAAGAACGATGCAAAACTTAGAAATAACAGAAAAGACATATGGATTCTTTATGACTTTGGCAATTCTATTTCTCATACTATTATTGGCTCCCTTACCGTTGCTACCCACTATTCTTTTTTACCAAGGTTCTCCTTCTTTTTCATATACCTGGTTTGATGCAATCCATGTCTTTTCTGGTACTCTTACTTTATTCCGAACAACAGCTCCCATCAGCACATGGCAGCCATCACCCAGAATACAGTCATGGTCAATTAACCCGCCTACATTCACGATAACGCTTTCTCCGAGCTTGACGTACCGACTAACTACGGCCTTCGTTCTAACAATACACCCACATCCCATCTCCACGTCAGGGCTAATATAGGCAGTCGGATGAATAAGGATAGGAATATTATAGTTTGCTTCCTTTAGTATCCTATGGTATTTCATACGGTTTTCATTGTTTCCGAGAGCAACAATGGCTGTATCATACTTGTCCCGAAGGGCAGGAATATCGACCATAGTGCCTACCACAGGCTGGCAACGCGCTGTTATGGCATTATCGTCAACAAATGCTATATCTGTGTAGCCTAGAAGGTGTGCCAATTCATCTATCTCTGTGGAGAAGGAGCCAGCACCTATAATAAGTAATGATTTCATTTTTCCTACCCCTTTAAATTACAAATATAGAACCAATATCCTAGTTAATAGTGGGTTGTAAATCCGCCATTATTGTTTCTTTCCTAGGCATAAATATAAGCATAATAATGATTATTAGAACACCATTTGTTAATAGAATGGTAAAAAAGGACCCGCTCATAAATGAGTATGCTACAGACAAACAAATTGTTACCTGCATTCTTTCATCGATACCATCTAAGTATTTTTCAAGCACCTTTAAGATAAGAACAAGCATTAAAGGATATAAAATAATAGAAGCCCATCCGAAATTTGCAAATGCATCTCCTAATAATCCTGTGTTTGCATTAACTCCTCCTCTTGATGTTTGATTGAACTGTCCTATTATGCGCCCTATTCCCTCAGAATACGGAGATTTAAAACCAAAGAAGCGTAAAATCGAGCTTCTCAAGTAAAGTAATTCGTTTTCTTCGAAGAATTCAAAATATGTGTGTCCAAGTCTTGCCGGTACAAACATCATTCTACGTATAACATGTGTTCCAATAAAGGAGGAGCCGGAGGTCAAATAATTTTCGACAAACATCAGTATTACAACAAATATCATATAAGCAGGAAACTTCTTTATGTATTCTTCTTTGTAAAAGAAAGCAATCAGCATAGACAAAAGAAACATGAATAGAACAGATTTCTTTCCATCAAATGAGAAACAAAAGATTTCGGCTATTATTGTTAAAGCAATCAGCCACCTTTTTTTACCTCTGATTGCATATACCAAGCCAACAGGTAAAACCATTTTACACCAGCTAAACAAATATCGGAACACCGTTGGTAAAGAATATTCTCGCGCTTCATATCTATATTCATAATAATCAGATATGGCGAATGTAATTCTGAAATTTGTATAATATCCAGAAAGAATAATCATAAATACGCTCAGCAAAGCCACAATCACAACAAACAAATTGGTATTCTCTTTAATTCTGATGGATTTTTTATCGCTGAACCTAATACCTTGATTTAACAGCAACAGTGCGACTAAATACATCATTGCGAAAATATAATAAGCTGTATCATTGAAGCAATTTGCATACAATACAAGTGTCGGAATAAAATATAGTAAAATTAAGAAAACTATAATGATATCCGTAACCTTTTTTCTATTAATCAGTCTCGATAAAGCAATAGAAATAACCAGTGTGGAGAAGATTGATATCGCACTGCACATTAAATCGAATGATAGTTCAAACCCATTTCTAGCGTAATTAGGTTGAACCCAATATATATATCCTGCTGTCAGCACAGCATAATAAATCATTGTAGCTGCGATAATTTTGAAATCATCTTTGGTCAAAAAAATCTTCATGATAATTAGCTCTCTCCACTTGCTATTTGTACATAGTATTCTTTAGGGATATATTTAATAACCTTTGCATGTATTCAATTTCACCCCCAAAAGAATGTTAATATCCATTTTCATTACTCGTACCCAAAGTGATCGCGTTCTCCTCTTCGCCAATCAATATTGCTTTTCTGCGGTTTAGCAGGAATACCAGTATACAAGATGCTTTCATCTTCATATTTTTTCGTAAGTATGCTGCCATACGCCAAAACACAATTCTTCCCAAGTCCACTATTTTTTAGAATATGTGCTTCAGAGCATATCCAGCAATGATCACCGATTATTATGGATCCATCAACGGGTTTTGGATTCCCATTATCAATTATAAGATGCCCATCTGAATCACGTAATACAACATTCCAGCCCAAGAGAATATTTTGGCCAAATCTCATTTCTCTACTACACCAAATAGTACAATTGCGATTTGCCCAAAAATTGTTCCCAAAATATATTATTCCCTCGTTACGAAGACTTGTACCTTTACAAAAATCCGCCTTACCCTCAAAATATACACAGCCATCATCTAAACAAATTTCGCCTTTTCTTTCTACAATTCCGTCACTACCACCAAATCCAATCTTTACACCAAATCTTTTTGGCGGATTCGTGAATTTAATTGTCCCTCTTTGAACCTCTATAATCTTTGTTCTATACGAAATAAGTATCGGTAGTTTAACAGCAGTAGAGAAAGGGAAGCAGCGCATATTAAAATAAATTGTCTTAGGAATAGATAGAATAGCATCTCTGTATAAAGCAAATTTATAGGAAAATCTATTGACTCTATTATCAGCTTTGAACCTTATTTCACTCATGAATTTTCCCTCTATATATCGATCTATACTTTTCACAGATTATGCTCCATCTGTATTTTTCCACCTGATCAAGTGCTGTCTTGGAAACCTCTCTGTATCTTTCACATATTTTGATAATTCTTTCTGCTATTTCTTCAGGCTGCGTGTCAACCACTGCATAACCTACTTCACCATCTTTAAATTGTCCATCAAAGCCTTGCCCTCTTGTGTATATGACTGGCATGGATTGTGTCATTGCTTCTGCATAAACTAATCCAAATGTCTCTTTATGTGAAGCCAAAACAAAAATATCGCCTTTGCGATAGAACTCTATCAATTCACTCTTATCCATTGCCGGATGATATGTAGTATTCTCATCCTTTAAAATTAAGTCCAGTTCCGATTGATTTTCGACATTTCCTATAACATCAAGATGTACTTTCCAACCTTTTGAATTTAATATCTTTATTGCATTTTGGACGCAGGGAATATTCTTTCTTTTGTTTATACGACCTACACAAACAATATTAATAGTTTTTTGTGTAATTCTTCTTTCTATTGTTTCATAGTCTCTTGTTAAAAATTTATTATCTAACCAGTAATCATCTATACCATTTGTTATGACAAATGATTTGTCAGAAATATATGCTCGCCATTTCTCAGGAACATATACATTTAGAACTTTCTGCTTTTGTGGTTCTGATAAGAAAAAAACTGCTTCTGCATGGCGCATTATTCTAACACCAAGAGGCCTTAGATATGGCTTGATTCTAAAAAAATCGTTTACATCAGTATCTCGAATTGCAACAACATATGGAATTGAATACTTTTTCCCAATTCTATATGCCGTATTTCCATCTGTTAGAAGAGTGTAAGCGTGGATAAAATCGAAATTTTTGATTCCTTGAGTGCTGTTCAAAAGAGCTTTCTGTATTTTCTTTTGTTTATAAAAATAAAGTATTCTATCTACCTTTGAAAAACAAGGTGAGATAATCTCGTTTTCTTTTGCTGAGAATGCTTTTGATGCTACTTGTTTGCTTATTGGAGCAAACACAGTGCTTTGTATATCGTCTTCATCCAAATGTTCAATCATAACCCTGTGCAGAGCAGTTCCAACATAATTACAGTTTATGTGCAATATTTTCATAGCTTACATCCCACCCTTATCACTTACAGAACCAAGGAGATTTCAAAGCGGCTTCAAAATCCAAACCTTTCAATAATCTCAATCAGTTTCTTTGTAAGATTTTTAAAGTCATACACTTCAGCAGTCTTCCGTGCATTCTTAGCCATCTCGTTCTTCTCTGTATCACTCAGTTCAGCCATGGCTTGAATACCCGCAGCAATATCCTTCGGTTCGAATCCTTTAGTTAGACGTCCACATTCATACTTCTCAACAATGCTATAACCTGGACGAACAGTGTAGAATACCGGCTTTCCAGCGGCGAAGTACTCAAACGATTTGTTGTAACTTTCACCGACGCGAAGGAGAGGATTCATTTCCCAATGGACAACGTTCAGGTCTGCTTTACTATCGATGGATGGGATATATTGCTTGTTCACCCTACCTTTGAACACAACATTGTTTATTCCTTCGTCCACTACCCTCTGCTTAAGCGTCTCAAGCTCATCGCCATCGCCGAATATCACAAATTTAATCTTCTGGTTTGTAATCAATTTTGCAGCATCAACAATGAGTCCTAAATTATTGATTCTTCTGATTGCTCCACAGTAAACAACTTTAAAAAGTTCAGGGTTATCAAGATCCTCATCTGCATAGGGGAAATTGACAAGATTCTCGTCAAAAGCCTCAAGGTCAACTCCGTTATTGATATGGAATAGTTTTTCGTTGTCTATCGGTCCGCCATGCTTCTTATCCCACCCATGCTCACATACATAGTCAGGGCCACCTTCCTGGGTAAAGATGACCGCAGCTGCTTTCTTATAAATCCACTTCTCTCCAGCGTACATGATCTTTGCCGTAATACTGTTCTTCGTAATCTTCTTAGAATACGCAACAATTGCTTCTGGCCACAGATCGCGGACTTCGCAGATGCATTTCACTCCAAATTTCTTAGCCAACTGAATACCGGCCACCATTGTAAGAGGATGAACAGAAGAGGCTATGATTACATCTGGCTTACCATATTTTTCGGCGTACTCCATGGCAGATTTCTTTACATTATTGTAAAAATCTATCATGTTCAGAACACGCTGTTTCCCGTTTCCTTTATACTTCCTTGCTCTTACATATACAAAAGGAGTATGAATCTCTTCTGCCTCTTTGACAGCCCAAAGGTCTTCCGTCTCAATACACCGCTCTTCTGTCCGATTGTTCATAATGTTAGCGCAAAACACAACAGGCTTGTAGCCTTCTATGTCAAGATACTTAGCAAAGAAATAGTGACGTCCGCCTTTATCAAACAGCATATGGCTTGCGTAGTGATTCATTAACCACACTGTTTTCCTCATTCTCATATCCTCACAGTCTTTACTTCATTATATTTCATCATGTAGATGCCTTCATCGTAGGCACCAATATTCTTTTTATTCACTTTTCCAGAAAGGTTGTTCAGGATCAGCTTCATATGATCACAGCCAGCCTCATAGGCGTGCGGATACCCGCCACCGAAACGAGGGTTCACTTCGCTGATGTAGTACTCACCGTTGATCTCAAAGATATCAATGTCAATCTGGCCCCGGTAACCAGCTTCATCCACGAACTTTTCGATTAAAGTAAAGAGTTCTGGATCCTTAAAACTAACCGCCTTATCTGTCTCTCCAGCTCGCATCTTGATCTTCTTTTTTGTGAAGATGGATACGACTTCTCCGCTGATAAGATCGATGTACACATCCGCGCCGATTTCCTGTCCATCCAGGAACTCCTGAATCATGAGATCATCTTCATGAGCAAAGAGAAGATCAACGGTTTCCTTGTCATAGACCTTTGAGATACTGATGGAGGCTGATCCTCTATAGGGCTTCACAAAGACAGGATAGGAAACCTCACCAGCATCCACAGCCTTAAAAAACTCATCCTTGTCCATCCAGGAACGAGCGCATTTATAGCCATGAGCCTTTAACCACTCATACATCTGCATTTTGTCCAAGGCCATCTCGCAGAGATCGTATGAGGAACCGATGATCGTTGTACCAATCGCTTTAAACTTCTCTTCGTTGGCGGCGAGTAATGAAAGCTCTGGGTCAATGAGACTCAGGACACCGCTAATCTGCTCATTCTTACAAATCTCCAGGATCTTATCTAGGTACCCTAGCTCCGTAATCGGGGGAACTATATAATACTTGTCCGCATCATAAATAGCAGGGCCAAGTTTGCTGGCATCAGTCGCAACCACAGTGCCGATACCATCAAAAGTCCTCTTAAAATACTGAACGATTTTATTCCGCGTTCCAGCAGCAAGAATCAATATATTCACTCTTCTACCTCTATCAGTTTCTTATTAAGCGCATCAAAGAATAGTGGGGTTCCACCCGTGTGGATAAATAGGATGTTCTTATTCTCTATTTCATGCCGAGATATATACTCTGTCATTCCCATGAATGCTTTTCCTGTGTATGTTGAATCGAGGGGGATACCGTAGGTTTTCAATACTGTTTCTATCGTCTCAGCTACCCGCTTATCGTCTTTTCCGTACCCCGATGTATAATCATCTATGAATACTGTAGCTGTCTTGATATCCTCCTCTGACACACGACCACTCATGTAATCCCGTATACTCTGGATTACAACATCTCGCCCTCTGGGGTTCTTCCGGGCTATACTGATACCCACAGTGTTTCTTTCATCACCAGATAACAACTGCCCACATACAAGACCAGCATGGGTTGTACCAGTTCCAGAAGCAAAGAAGATATAATCTAAATGAATGTTTTGCGTTTCTTCGTATTCCTTTATCTCCTGATAGCACTGTACATATGCTTCCGTACCGATATTGCCGTGTCCGCCGCCTTCAATGAAGTAAGGGTGCTTCCCAGCAGTCCTCAACTCTGCGATCTTGCTTTCAATCGTGTCATGAACTTCACTTACTGGAACTATGGTTATCTCTGCCCCGAAAATCTCCATCATCTGGCTGTTGAAGGTTGGCTCTGATGCTTCCTGAGGAGCTATAATATAGCAGCTCATTCCTCTTCGGCAGCACTCGTTGGCTACTACCCGGCAATGGTTAGAACTTCCTGATCCATAGGTCACAACACAGTCATAATCACCTTTATCAATCTCTTGGAAGAATAGTTGAGCTTTCCTAGCCTTATTACCGCCGAATGAGAATGGAATTAGATCCTCACGCTTTATGTACAGATGATTAGCTTTATAATCACCTAAGTCTTGTATGATAGTCATCTGTCCCAATCCTCTCTGAGAAAACCGTAGGCAATGCGATCTACATATTTCTCATGAGAAACGATGTCCTGGCGAATAACGCCCTCTCTAACAAAACCTACCCTCTCAAACAGTTTCTGGGCTGATATATTCTCAACTTCAGTGAAGAGATAAATACGGTTCAATCCGAGAGTCTCGAAACCATAGGCCAGAATCAGCTTGCTAGCCTCTTTCGCCACACCTTTGCCTTTATAATCAACCTCTCCCATCGCGATATAGTATTCCGCCTTGCTGTTTTTTCGGTCTATTGACAACAGCCCAATAGTGCCAACTGGAACACCGTCAGCCTCAATAACGGCATCATATCTAGTCTCCTCACCCTGATGGCTGTCAAACCAACGTTCAGTACCCGCAATGGAAATCGGAATATCATAATGGAGAAACTGATTGTTCTCTGGATTGTTAATCCATTCGACTTTCTTTGGAATATCAGTCCTCTCAAACTTTCGTATAGTTACTTTCACTTCTCGCCACGTCCAATCTACCGACTTTGATCTCGCTACCTACTTGAATATCAGAGCGCTTAAGTACTTTTCCAACCGTAGTAAAAAGCACCTTCAAGTCCATGGCGAGAGAGATATGGTTCACATACTCCAAATCGTATTGAAATCTTTCTTCCCAGCTATGTATTGCATTTCGGCCATTTACCTGTGCCCAGCCTGTCAAGCCCGGCCGCACATCATGGCGGTGATGTTCCTCAGTTGTGTAATAAGGGAGATACTCTACCAACAGTGGACGCGGTCCTATCACAGCCATATCGCCCTTGATAATATTCAGAAGTTCTGGGAGTTCATCAAGGGAGGTAGAACGCAAAATACGTCCGAACTTGGTAAGACGAACATCGTCCGGAAGCAGCTTCCCGTTTTCATCGCGCTGGTTCGTCATAGAACGAAACTTATAGAGTTTGAATATTTTCTCATCCCGCCCTGGCCTATCCTGTGTAAATAACACGGGGGAACCGAGCTTAATCCGAACCAGTATCGCCGTGATCAGTAATACGGGAGAGAGAACAATCAACGCCCCTGTAGCTAAAAACGCATCTAACGGCCTCTTCATAAATCTCTCGTATAGCCCATACGGCTTATGACTGCTCTTCTTCTGGAAGAGATCTGCAATCAGTGCTACCACACCAACTGCCGCAGCTATAATTACAATCCAGAGAATTATCTTTAGAATTATCATCCGATTTCCCCTACTCTTGTCATTTTCCAGATCATCATCACAACCTCAACGCCAATAGCCGCGCCGATCATGTTATGCATCACATCATCGAACTCACATAGGCCTCTAGCCGTTATCAACTGCAGGGCCTCAATCACAACGCTCAATCCAGCAGCAACCCATAGCCCTTTCCATTTCCACAGTTGGCCACACAACACACCAACCGGTACAAACATAATCACGTTTGTGAGAATCTGGCCTCGCTGTACATCCCACGCTCTCCAGGACCAGAAAAGCTCAGGATTGAAGTGCTGGCCACTAAACGGTTTCCGAATCAATACAGTCTCAGCAAGGATGAGGAACGCATATCCTATCAACAATCCCAGGCTCGGCTTCTTCCACACCCGCCAGGCAACCACACCGAGAAGAGTAGCTATCGTGTAATACCACCAAGGGATGTCCAATAACTTGAATACATAATCGATAGCTTTATCCTCCGTATCTGAGTCTGATCAAACATGCGGTCAAAACTGCACCCTATTTGGCTATCTCATGCATGCGGAGTAGATGTATATTTGACTACCCCAGTCATGCGGAGCAGATACAATATGGCTACCCAAAGCATACGCAGCAGACAAGGTTTGACTGCCAAAAGCATATGCAGCATACGAGGTTTTTCGTGTTTACGACCCTGATTGAGGTCCAGCATACGTCGATTTACAGGGCTTAGTGCGGTCCAGCAGATACGTTATCTCCTTATCTACGCCCTCATGCACATTCAGCCGACATTACAGAAAACACCTGTGAATAATCTCAATAATCCGATCCTGCTGCTCTTCCGTCACCTTATTATCGCTCGGCAAACAGAGCCCACGACGGAAAATATCGGCTCCTACATCGATTCCAGAGCCCTTTATGTAAGCATTTGTGCGTCCTCTACCGTTTCCCTCAACTGTAACAAACGGGTTCGTCCTATATATCGGCTGCATATGCATGGGCTTCCAGATTGGTCTGCCTTCTGCGTTAAGGGCTGCAATGGCATCCAGAATCTCCTGCGGACTGCTCTTACCGGATTCGCTCTTATACAGATAATCATTCTCACCTCGAACCATTGGGGCCATCGCTTCCTCATCAATTATCATGCATGACAACCAGAAATTCGGAATGCTTTTTTCGTGATCC
>OCTX012079591.1_pt1 | contig 16950 bp, 11 predicted proteins | sample 1539691 | NCBI WGS metagenome assembly OCTX01 (sample SAMN02144231, study PRJEB22623) | gut metagenome | biome: sheep rumen | host: Ovis aries | place: New Zealand | reverse complement strand
GATAATGTCTGCCTGTGCTACTTCACTAACAGTTTCTTCGCTGCCTGAATTGACTGCTGAGATGCCTTTGATGCAGATATCATACTTATTGGTGTCTGTAACGTGTACGGTATATTGTTTGCGTGTGTTGATTTGGTTTAATAAATCTTCGACCACGTCAGCGAAAACCACTTGATATCCTGCTTCCGCAAGTACGGCTCCGATGAAACCACGGCCGATGTTTCCTGCTCCAAATTGTATAGCTTTCATTACTTGCCGATTAATATATTACTTTAATCCAAGGTGCGTTTTTCTGCATCCAGTCTTTAACAGTGAGGGGTACGTCTGTGCACATGCGATCACAACCCAGATAAGCACCCAGCATGAAATCTTCAACGCTTTGTCCAGGCCACAAACTTACAGTGATGCCTTCCTTGTGGGCTTTTTCCACCATTTGACGGCTTGTTCCTTCCATCTTGCATCCAAGAGTCTTGATGCCTACGGTTTTTGCCATGGCGATGGTTTCGTCATTAATCGGTTTGCTGATGATGAGAAGCAGTTCAGCCTCGGGATGATGTGTCTGCATGTAACGCAGTCCACGATAGTCGGAAGAAGTGAATACAAATTGAGAGTTTTTGGTCTTAACGCTTTTGGCGGCATTGTACACTTTCTCGCAATAGTCTTCCAGACGTTCCTGCGGATAAAGTTCCTCGGGTTTTGTCTTGAACTCCCATTCTACATAAAGATTATTTTTTCCGTCAAGGAAGCGTGCAAATTCGTCCAAACGCATGATTTTGTTGCCTTTTTTGGTGCGGAGGGCATCAATTTCAGCGGCGGTCTTAGTTTCAAATACTCCTGTGCCGTTGGTTGTGCGATCCAGCGTGTGGTCGTGTGTCATATAGCATACGCCGTCTTTGGTCATGCGGATGTCGGTCTCAAATCCAGTGTAACCGGCATCCCAGCTCTCCTGGAATGCTTTCAGCGTGTTTTCGTCGCGCTCCATACGGCCACCTCTGTGGGAAAAAGCGCGGATAGTTTGTGTCTGAGCCAGAATACTTCCGGCGGGAATAAGTGTTGCGGCAAAAAGAACCGCTTTAAATAATGAGTGTTTCATATGCTGTTATTTTTTTAGTAATTCGTCTCTATATGCCTTGATTCTCTCCGGATGGTCAGAGGAAATAAAGTCCAGACCGTTTGCTACGGCCCAGTCCCATTGCTCTTTTGTGTTGACTATCCATATGGTTGTCTCTATGCCAAGGCGTTTGCAGTCTTTGATGAGCTGAGGGTTGTGCATGAAAGATTTGTTTTCATACGACATACCGTTATAGTTGTGGTCTTTTAGGTATTGTGCATCATGTACGTTGTCGCCACTGCTGATATACAAAACTTTGGCTGCTGGATCGATGCGATGTATTTCCTGGCATATCCATTCACTGAAAGAAGTGTATTCCAGTTGGTCTTGCATCTTCATCTTTTTTGCCAGTGCCATAGACTTCTCCACGGCTTCGGTCTCAAGCTCCTTGGTGGGATGTTTCTTGATTTCCATAATGATTTTTGTTTCGGGATGCTTCTTGGCCTGTTTGAACCATTCTTTCAGAGTTGGTATTTTATGACCGCCAGGCAAGACTACCTTGCGTGTCTCTTTGAAGGTCATTTCCTGTATTTTTTTGTCATATCCGGGAACATTCGGGCCGTGGTATACAACAAGTTTGCCGTCAGAAGTGAGGTTGATGTCAAACTCTGCACCGTAGATACCCAGCGACTGTGCAAATTTCAATGCCGAGATAGTGTTTTCGTAATTTGGGGTGACAGGATTTTCTTTGGTGTTGAAGCGGCAACCGCGGTGTCCTACAATTCTTGGCTGTGCAGCGATGCCCAGTACACAGCAAAGTAGGAGTGTTGATAAAATAAATTGTCTTTTCATGATTTTATTGATTTTCATCGTCTTTAACTACTGATTTTGGTTTAAGATTCCATGTGGTTGCGATAATCAGCGTGCCGATAACGGCTATAACGGCCATAAGGATGAAGATAGGGTGCCAACCGTAGGTGTCGGCAAATTTACCGAGAGGATAGCCGGTTATAAGTGTGCTGAAGTAGCTCATGAAACCGATGATGCCGACAGCGCTTGATGCTGCTTTCTTGGAAACTTCGTTGGAAGCTACAACGCCCAGCAGGGCCTGAGGTCCGTAAAGGAAGAAACCTGCCAGAGCCAGTACCAACAGGAAGAGCACCGGAGTATTCATGTCTTGGATGTAGTGTAATGCGACGAGGCATATGGCAACGAGGGCCATTTCAATGACGCATACACGTTGTGATCTGCTCTTGAAGAATTTGTCGGAAATGTAGCCTGCGGCAATCATGCCGAGACAGCCGGCAACCTCGAAGATGGCTACCGTCCATCCTGACAATGCCTGGCTCAATCCCATTTCCTGTAACATGGACGGCCCCCAGTCCAGAATGGCGAAACGTACGACATAGACAAAGAGGTCGGTTATGGCCAAGACCCAAACTACAGGGTTCTTGAACACTTTATCGATAAGGAATTTAGTAAACTCTTTGTTATTCTTTTTGCCTTCCACCTCTTCAAATTCTCCTTCTACCTTCGGCAGTTCTGGCAGGCCTACCGATTTGGGCGTGTTTCTCAGGGTGACGATGATAAAGAAGACGCCTACGAGCGAGATGCAAGCCGGCACCCAGAAGCAGAGTTGCCAGTTTGTCAGGTAACCGCAAATTACGGCTGCGACAAATGCACCTATACTATGGGAGGTGTTCCAAAGGCTCATCTTTGTCGCCAATTCATGTGGCGGCACCCAGCTTACCATGAGGTGGTTGCACGGCGCAAAGCCGCATCCCTGGAAAATCTGGTTGATGATGTATAGAATAGACATTATGGTAATAAATCCGCCGATAAAGTCAGGGCCGTCGGTTGTGCCTGTCAACATTGTGGAAAGGCTTGCGCTCAGTCCAAAGAGGAAGTTTACGGCCACACACACGCTGAGTCCCAATACCAGATGCCAGCGCGCATTGGTACGGTCGCCGATGATACCGTTGATGAGTTTAGAGATACCGTAGATGATGCCGCCGGCAGACATGATGGCGCCAAAATGTGCCTTGGTGATTTCCGGGTATTCTGCCTGCAAAAGTGGAATGGCGAAGGAGAAATTCTTACGTACGAAGTAGAACATGGCGTAGCCTATCATGGAGCATATGATGACCCTCCATTGCCAATACTTGAATGAATGTTTTGTTTGCATGTTATGTTATTTTATTTTAATTCTCGTGATGTATGGCTTTGTCCGCTTTATTCGCAAAGTTAAAAAATATTATTGTTTTGTGGCTATTTGTAGAGCCGATATTTTTTAGACAGTTTTCTAAAGGCGTCCACGTCTTTGTACCAATAGTCCTTAATGTCATTCCATAGGTGGCGTTTAGCAAGGCGCAGGCGGATTTGTTTTGAACCGGTCACTTTGTCAAACATGTCAAAGCGCTTTGGGTCCTGCACTTTGAATACGGCCTTGTCGGGATACATGCTCGCCGTTTCCTGCATGATGAGGAACTGGATGTCGGTCAGATGTGCCTTGCGGTAGTCGGTAAAGTGTACCTGGACGCCCTCCACCTGTCCGCCTTTCATCGTGGCATAAAACGGTTTTAGATAGATAGGGCGGAAGATGACTCCGGGCAGGTGCTGCGCATTCATGCGCATAGCCAGTGTGTCGGCATTGAGCCACGGCGCGCCGAACATCTGGAAGGGGATAGTGTAGCCCACGCCGATGTTCATGTAGGAAAACTCACCCAGGATGCCGCTTACGGGATAGCATATTGCTGATATGGGTTGCGGTATGTGAGGGGAGGAGGGAATCCATTGCAGGCCGGTGTCGGCATAGGTCATCTTGCGTTTCCAGCCTTTCATCTTGATGACGGTCAGTTTGCACTGTTTCCCGCCTGTGAGCATCCTTTCCCCGTTGAGCATGAGGGCCAGTTCCCCACAGGTCAAACCGTAGATGTATGGAATCTTGAACTGGCTTACAAAGGATATGCAGTCGTCTTCAGTGAGGCATCCTTCAATCTTTTCTCCTCCCAGCGGGTTGGGGCGGTCCAGCACGACAAACTCTTTGCCACATTCCGCCGCAGTCTCCATGGCCAGTCCCATGCTGCTGATGTAGGTGAAGGAACGGCTCCCGATGTCTTGAATGTCATAAACAAGCACGTCAATGTCTTTCAGCATCTCGGGTGTCGCCTTGCGTGTCTTGCCGTAGAGTGAATAGATGGGCAGCCCAGTCCTTTTATCTGTCTTGTCCTCAACGGAGGAGCCTGCATGCTGGTTGCCGCGCACCCCGTGTTCCGGACCGAAGAGAGCTGTCAGTCTGACTCCCAGAGCATTGTAGAGCAAGTCTACCGTAGAGCGCAACTCGTTGTCTACCCCGGTGGGGTTTGTGATAAGCCCAACGCGCTTGCCTTGCAATATCTTGAAGCGACTGTCCTTCAGCACCTCGATGCCAGTCTTGATCTTGATTTTGTCAGCCTGTGTCGCCATACATCCGCACAGGGCAAACGTGATGGCCAGCAATAATGTTCTTCTCATATGCTTTGGTATGTTATTGTTTTGTTTTGTTTACAAAGTTAATGAGTTTTATGTAATTCCATGTCATTATAACGGGTGAAACCTTCGCGGCGGTCATTCGTCGGTTACATCGATGATGGCGGGAGCATGATGTTATTCCCGATTTTTCTGCGTGTAACGACGCATAAGGGTTTGAGGAAGACCTGAAAGCTTTATCCCGAAGAAATAATCAACCCTTTTCACTGTTGCCTGCAAAGCCTTCTCGTTTTTGTGGACATCTGTTTCAAAAATACAGTGTTTGTGACAAAAAAAGTTTTTGTATAATCCCCCGTCGGATATATTAAGCGCATCTGCTGTGTCCTGCTCGGCTACAGGAAGCATAACGGTGTCACTTCAGCCCGACAAACTCTCCATTCCATAGGCTGGAACATACATTCCATCGGGAGGAACTTAAGTTCCAAACCATAGGACTTACATTCCAGCCTATGGAACGGAACATATATCGGCAGAAACTGCACAAACCTGTCAGTGGCAACGACGCAAGGATGGCGCAAGGGCCGGAATGTGCTAGTGAAATAATCATGGCATCATATTTGGTTATGCAGGTATATTTGCTTGGTGTTAAAAAAAAGTGGTTAAAAAATTTGGGATGTATTTTTTTTTCGTATATTTGTCGCAGTTAATTAAAATAAAAAGTTAATATAAAAAGTTAAATTTATGGGAAAAATTAGATTCTTTTCATGCACTATTCTATTCTTCTGTGCATGTACATTAGTAAGTAATGCGCGTATAGGTATGTGCGATACCGAAAGTTGTGTTGAATCAATAATGCCATATTTAGTTCATTTATGCGGAGATTGATAAATTTGTTTGCCCTGTTTCTTTTGTCTGCATATAGCGGTTGGGCCGCGTTGACATATGACGGGATAATATATTATAAGATTAATGTCGGCGGATTTGATTATGCTGCGGTGCAGAGAGCGGAAAATAAAAACATTACTACAGCGAATATCCGTGAAATGGCTTACGGCACGTATGTGGTTCAGATTGGCAATTCCGCATTTGAAGAATGCAGTTCTCTTAAAGAAGTTACTTTACCCAGCAAACTTACAACTGTTTCCGGTAAGGCTTTTTCTGGGTGCAACCGTCTCCGCTCAATCGCTTTGCCTGATAAGGTTGGGAATATCGGGATATCCGCTTTTGCAAGTTGCTTTAATTTGAGTGTCATAAATCTACCTCTCTCTCTAAGGCAAATAGACGATTATGCCTTCAGTACTTGCAGAGCCCTTAAGTCTGTCACCATCCCGGATTCTGTGAATAAACTTGGTGAACGTGCGTTTTATCAGTGTTCAGGATTGACGTCTTTGAGGCTGAATGCTGATGTGACCTCTTTCGGGAATAATGTCTTTGAAGGTTGTGTCAATTTGGAATCTGTCACAATGGCTCCCATCGTATCAACAATAGGCGACTATGCTTTCATTGGATGCGCTAAGATTGACTCGCTGGACTTGCCGACGGGATTGAAAACCATAGGGCAATATGCTTTCAGCGAATGTTCAGGATTGAGACACCTGAAGTTTGGATACTCACTGGGCATTATGGGAGCCCATGCGTTTGAGAAATGTACGAGCCTGACATCAGTGGTGATGCCTCCCTATATGTATAATTGTGGACAATATGTTTTCGCCGGATGTACAAGTCTGGACACCGTGATTTTTCCTAAGAGTTCTGTGAATGTCAGTATAGGAGCCCATGCGTTTGAGGGCTGTACTAATCTGAGATCCGTCACGTTGCACGACAACAATTTCCGTATTTACGAGTATGCCTTCAAAGGCTGCGTCAGTCTGCCGAAATTTACCATTCCTTCCACTGTGGAAAGGATTGAGGCGTCAGCCTTTGAGGGTTGCACGTCGCTGGACTCCGTGACCTGTCTTGTGGAAGAGCCTTTCGCCTTCGGCAAAGACGCCTTCAAAAACATCTCCCCGAAGTGTGTGCTCACCGTGCCCTACGGCAAGAGAGCAGCCTACATCGCCGCCGGGTGGACGACAGACGTTTTCAAAGGAGGCATCGTGGAACTGCCCGCACCCGAGGGCATACAGGCGGTCAGAGTGGATAAAGCTGATAAAGGCATATATTACGACCTTGAGGGCAGGGAGGTCCTCCAGCCCGAAAAAGGCAGGATATACATCCGTGACGGGCGCAAAGTACTGGTGAAATAAAAATATAAACATACGATAGTTAACTGAATAGAATAAAAAAGTCAGAGGAACGGATATTTTCTTCTGGCTTTTTTGTTTTACAAGAACATTCTTAATATATGACTGAATTAATTTGGCAAGATTTTGTACTTTTGCAGTCAGTAATGTTTTAGAAAAGATGAAAGCTACTAAGAAAAAAATACAATTTAGCTTGGTTTACCGTGATATGTTCCAAAGTTCCGGTAAATTTCAGCCGCGCAAAGACCAGTTGGCGCGCATAGCTCCTGTCATCATTGACATGGGATGCTTCGCCCGTGTGGAGACCAACGGCGGTGCTTTTGAACAAGTCAACCTTCTTGCAGGTGAAAACCCCAATGAGGCTGTGCGTACTTTTTGCAAGCCTTTCAACGAAGCAGGTATCCAGACTCACATGCTGGACCGCGGGTTGAACGCTCTGCGTATGTACCCCGTACCTGATGACGTGCGTAAACTGATGTATAAAGTCAAAGCAAAGCAGGGTACTAACATTACCCGCATCTTCTGCGGACTGAACGATGTGCGCAACATCATTCCGAGCATAAAATACGCTATAGAGGGTGGCATGATACCGCAGGCTACACTGTGCATAACCAATTCTCCTATCCATACAGCAGAATACTACAGTAAGATTGCTGACCAGCTTATCGAGGCGGGTGCGCCTGAAATATGCCTGAAAGATATGGCAGGTATCGGCCAGCCGGCATTATTGGGTAAGCTGACCGGCATGATAAAGAAAAAGCATCCCGAGGTGATTATCCAGTATCACGGCCATTCTGGTCCGGGACTCTCCATGGCTTCTATCCTGGAGGTGTGCAACAATGGCGCTGATATCATAGATACAGCCATTGAACCGCTGAGTTGGGGTAAAGTGCATCCCGATGTTATCTCCGTGCAGAGTATGCTGAAGAACGAGGGCTTTGATGTTCCTGAAATCAACATGAACGCTTACATGAAAGCACGTAGTCTGACCCAGGAATTCATTGATGACTGGCTGGGTTATTTCATCAATCCTGCCAACAAGCACATGACATCCTTATTGTTGGGCTGCGGCCTTCCCGGTGGTATGATGGGCTCCATGATGGCAGATCTTGGCGGAATACAGGGAGCAATCAATAATATACGCAAGAAAAACGGCGAACCTGAGCTGACGACTGACGATATGCTCGTTGCTTTGTTTAACGAAGTGGAATACGTATGGCCTATGGTAGGCTATCCTCCTTTAGTGACGCCATTCTCTCAATATGTCAAGAATATAGCCTTGATGAATCTGCTTACTATAGCTCAGGGCAAGGGACGTTTTGTCATGATGGATGATGCCATGTGGGGCATGATACTGGGCAAGAGTGGTAAGATACCTGGAAAAATTGCTCCCGAGCTCAAGAAGCTGGCAAAGGAGAAAGGTAAAGAGTTTACCGACATCGACCCGCACACGCTTTATCCTAATGCTTTGGATGATTTCAGAAAAGAAATGGATGAGAACGGATGGGACTATGGTCAGGACGATGAAGAACTCTTTGAGTTGGCAATGCATCCGGAGCAATACCGCAACTACAAGAGCGGCCAGGCTAAGAAAAACTTTGAAGCTGATTTGCAGAAAGCAAAGGATGCTAAGTTGGCAACAAGCAAAGGATTGTCACCTGAACAGATTGCCGAGCTGAAACATGCTGAGGCAGATGCTATCATCGCGCCGGAGACAGGTAAGGTTCTCTGGGAAATCGGAGCGGCAGACGAGGCACGCGCTGCGCTTGAGCCGTATATCGGAAAGAAGTATGAGGAAGACGAAGAATTCTGTGTCATCGAGACACCTAACAGCCGTCTTGTCTCTGTACCGGCTAATATGGGCGGTAAGATTGTAGAGATTACTGCCAAGCAGGGCGCCACTGTTAAACGCGGTGATGTGTTAGGCTACATCAAACGTATCTGATAGTATTATTATATAAACGTATCTGATAGTATTATTATATATTTGTTGTAAGGGCATCAAGAGAAATCTTGTATGCCCTTATATTTTGATGTTAACTTTCTGAAAGGTGCTACCGTTTATGGCGACGACTTTGTCCATACAACTGTTTTTTGCCTGAATTTCAAGATGACTAAAAGTAAAGTCAGACAGTTGATATTGGTCGCTGGAGGCAATATTAAGGAAATAGTCGCAAGACATCTTGCAGCGGCGCATGGTAATATGGTCGGCGTAAGATATGGGCATGTCTTTTCTGTCTTGCAAATCAAAAAACTGTGTCCAAGGATATACATATAAGAAATGGGTCACGCTACCTTCAACGTCTTCCACGCAAATATGTTCATAGTGTTGAGGCGTGTCCGGGCGCATCTTCAGCCATAACAGACGGGCTGCTTTGTTTACACGGATATGCCGCAAGATGATATTGCGGTTGTGCACAGACTCACTTCCACAGGTGAGACAACCGTGACAGAAACCATACTCACAATCTTCAATGATGATGCGCTCATTGCTACCGTTAGTGCTGTCTCGGTCGGCATAAGGACCCTTTCCGCCCTTCAGTACAACGGCGTCATCGTTTACTGCCATATAGCATCCTTTAATATGTATATCATGGCATACATCTATGTCAATGGCGTCTGTTGAGGGTGCTTTTATGGGTTTGACGGGAGATAGTATGTGTAATTTGTATAACTTGACAAACGAGCAGCGGTAAAGGTGGGTTGTCCAAAACGGGGAATTCTGTAAAGTTACTCCTGATAGTTCAACATTGTTACAATCTTGCATAAAAACCAGTCGGGGCCGTTGCTCGTCCTTGTTGGTACACTTAGGGTTCCACTTTTTCCTTAACCAAAATGCCCGCCAGTAGGGAGTGCCGTTACCGTCGATAGTGCCTTGGCCGCATATTTTCAGGCCGTCAATCCCTTTTGCATTTATCAGTGCGGGAAAATAACGGCAACATTGACCTTCAATGCGTGTATCCTCTATAGGGAAATCAGAAATATCTGTACTTCCTTTCAGACAGGCGCCTTTCTGCAAATAGAGATTTACCCCTTGGCGCATGTGAAGGGCACCTGATAGAAATGTACCACATGGGATAAGCACGCAAGCCTCTTTGCCATACTGGGCTGCGATATCTATGACACGCTGAATGGCCATTGTCTGCACTATGGTGGAATCCAAGGCTACACCATAGTCAGTAAGGCAATATACTTTGCCAAGTTCTGTAAGTGGTGTTGCCTCTGACTTGTGATACCACTCAGATATCTCCGTACCGTCAGGAAAGCAGTCACGATTGTTTTTGCCTGCATATGAGACATTTGACAGCAGTGTCCCAATCAGACATAAAGAAAACAATATTTTTGCATTCTTCATGTGTCCTTCTGTTTATTCTTGCATTAAATATGCTTTGAAAGCGGCGAAGGTCTTAGGCAACTGAACACTTTGTTTCGTACCTTTCATAAACGCTGCCAGTCGGGCTGGAATCTCGACGTTGTCTTTTATGATAGCCTCGACTGTAGACTGGAATTTTGCCGGATGGGCTGTCTCACAGAACAATCCCGTCTCATGTTCTTGCAGTCCTTCTTTCAATGCACGATAACCGCAAGCACCGTGAGGGTCTAACACGTAGCCTGTATCTTTGTAGCATTGAGCCATAGTCTCGGCAATTTGCGTGTCGCTGTAAGTGGCACCTTTTATGTCAGCACAGATGCCGGCATGGCTCTTATGGTATAAATCAAATATCCGGGCAAAATTACTGGGGTCACCCACATCCATTGCATTGGCAAGGGTCTGTACGCTGGCTTTTGGCTCGTACTTTCCTGTCTGCAAGAACTTAAAGAAGATGTCGTTGGCGTTGTTTGCCGCGATAAACCGTTTGACGGGCAGTCCCATCTTCTTGCCGAACAGGGCGGAACAGATATTACCGAAATTGCCGCTGGGTACGCAGAAAACGAGATTCTCGGCTTTGCCAAACTTTTTCATCTGAGCATAAGCATAGAAATAGTAGAATGACTGTGGCAGGAAACGTGCCACATTGATGCTGTTGGCAGAGGTGAGTGTCATGTGCGCGTTGAGTTCCTTATCCATGAAGGCGCTCTTTACCAAAGCCTGACAGTCGTCAAAGACACCATCTACCTCAATGGCGGTGATATTTTGTCCTAATGTCGTGAACTGGCTTTCTTGTATATTGCTAACCTTGCCTTTCGGATAGAGCACATAGACGTGAATCCCTTCAACGCCTAAGAAACCGTTTGCAACGGCACTGCCGGTATCGCCGCTTGTAGCAACCAGGACATTAATTAAATCTTTAGCACCTGATTGTTTGCGGAAATATCCCAGCATACGGGCCATGAAGCGTGCTCCCACATCCTTGAACGCCAGTGTGGGACCATGAAAGAGTTCAAGGCTATAGATGCTGTCCTCTACCTTTACTACAGGGCAGTCAAACTGCAAAGTATCATATACAATGTCTTTCAAATCCGTCTCCGGGATGTCTTCGCCGAAGAATGCCATGGCAACGTGAAAGGCTATTTCCTGAAAGGACATATCCTCAATCTTCTCATAAAAGTCTTTTGACATGGGAACGATGCGCTCGGGCATAAACAAACCCTTGTCAGATGCAAGTCCTTGAGTCACTGCTTCTTGCAGCGTAGCCATCGGAGCATTGCCGTTTGTGCTGTAATATCTCATAATGCTATTCTATTTCCATTAAAGCTTTCATAAAATCAGTCAGATGCAATAAGCCGTATGAGCCTTTTGCGCAACTTTCTTCATCATATTGCTGTACGCTGTCAGGTTTTATTCCCGGATGCCAAATCAGGAACGGCACCGGCTCTGCAATGTGAATACGCAATTCTACAGGCGTCGGATGGTCGGGTAGAACAGCAATACATACAGGCTCATCCCATTTTGATACTTCCTCGTAAATCGGTCCGACAATCCGTCGGTCCAGATATTCTATCGTGTCCAGTTTCAGTTGTACGTCTCCGTCATGTCCTGCTTCATCAGAGGCTTCCAGATGTAAAAAGACAAAATCATCAGTCTTTAAGGCCTCAATGGCAGCCTGAGCCTTACCTTCGTAATTCGTGTCCGCCAATCCTGTGGCACCTTCAACTTCAATGATGCGCAAACCAGCATAATGTCCTATGCCACGTATCAAGTCGACTGCAGAGATAACTGCTCCGCGCTTTATTGCGGGATATTGTTGTGAGAGGGTCAGCATCTTAGGGCGGTATCCTCCGCTCCAAGGCCAGATAGAGTTAGCCTGATCTGTCCCGCTCAAAGCCCGTTGCTTGTTGAAAGGATGCTCCGCCAATAGCGCTTGCGACTTTAGAATCAGTTCGTTGAGCAAATCGGCGGTCTCTTGTGCAGTCATTCTCCCGTCGTTCTCGTCAATATATCCCTCCTCAGGCTTAACCAACAACGGTCTCCATGCCTTGTTTGGGTAGTCATGTGGCGGTGCACACTCTAAATGCTTGTTGCCGTTTCTTATAACCAGCAGGTGGCGATACTGAATACCTGTAATGAACTTGATGTCCTCGTTACCCAATTTCTCATTCAAATACTTAATCAGCATATCTCCTTCCTCGGTTTTCAGATGGCCGCCATGATGATTTTTTATCACGCCGTTTTCAAGGCAGATAATATTGCATCTTATCGCCATATCCTCAGGGCGCATCTCATAGCCTATGCTGGCACTCTCCAGAGGACCGCGCCCTTCGTAGACTTCATTCAAGTCATAGCCAAGAATGGAAGTGTTGGCTACTTCGCTTCCGGGCAAGAAACCTTCAGGTATTGTCTGCAAGCGTCCAGTGCGCCCTTCACGGGCTAACTTGTCCATATATGGCGTGGAGGCATATTGGAGAAGAGTCTTGTTTTCCAATGCTTTTATAGGATGATCTGCCATGCCGTCACCCAAAATAATAATGTGCTTCATAGGCAGATTATATATTTGCGATAGACATTATGTTGGCAAAGACACCGGCTGCGGTTACGCTTGCTCCCGCGCCATAGCCCTTAATCATCATCGGATAGTCCTTGTAACGCTCTGTGGTAAGAAGAATAATATTATTGGAGCCTTCTAGATTGTAGAACGGGTGCTGTGGGTCTACGGCTTCCAAGGCAACCTTGGTATTGCCGTGGTCAAGCAGGGCAACAAAGCGCCAGCGCTTTCCAGCCTTCTCCACCTCTTTGCGCTTTTTCTCAAAGTCAGCGTCAAGAGAAGGTATCTTCTTCCAAAATTCTTCCAGAGTGCCTTCAAAATAATCGTCTGGAATAAAGAGATGCTTCTCCACATTTTCCTCTTCAACTTTGTATCCGGCCTCGCGCGCCAGGATGACTAATTTTCTGATGACATCTTTGCCGCTCAGGTCCACACGCGGGTCAGGCTCACTGTAGCCTTGTTCCTTGGCACGCCTGATTGTCTCTGACAGAGGCACATCAGCCGAAAGCTCATTAAATATAAAGTTCAGCGTACCGCTGACAACGGCTTCAATCTTCAGAATCCTGTCACCCGAGTTAAGCAAATCATTTATTGTGCCTATTATCGGAAGTCCTGCACCGACGTTTGTCTCAAACAGAAACTTTACTCCACGAGACAATGCCGTATGCTTCAGGGCAATGTATTTTTCGTATTTTGAAGATGCCGCAATCTTATTGGCGGCGACCACGTTGATGTTATGCTCCAGCAGTGCCTGATATATCGCTGCCACCTCCTTGCTTGCCGTGCAGTCAACAAAGACACTGTTGAATATGTTCATATGGATTACCTCGTCCAGCAGACGGTTGATGTCACTTGCCGGTGCGTTCTTCAGGTCCTCCTTGTAGGTGTCCAGGTTTAATCCGTTGCGGTCAAACAGGGCGTTATGGCTGTTGGCTATACCTACAATATTCAGTTTCAGGTGGCGTGTTTCTATCAGTTTCTCATATTGTGAATGGATTTGGTCAATCAAGTGGGTTCCGACCGTACCTACGCCGCAGATAAACAGATTGAGCTCTTTGTTTTCAGAAAGGAAGAAAGAGTCATGCAGCACATTCATTGTCTTACGCAGCAGACTGCTGTCTACGACAAATGAGATATTCGTCTCCGACGCACCTTGCGCACAGGCGATGACACTGATACCGCTGCGGCCCAATGCACCAAACAATTTGCCGGCAATACCTGGCGTATGCTTCATGTTCTCGCCCACAATCGCCACGGTGGCAAGTCCTGTCTCTGCCTGCATGGGGTATAAGGCTCCGGTCTCAATTTCTTTGGCAAACTCATTGTTAAGCACATTAATGGCAGCCTGCAGGTCGGCCTCCTGTACACCGATTGAAGTTGAATTCTCGGATGAAGCCTGACTCACCATAAATACCGATATCCCTGATTCCGCCAATGCCGTGAAAATGCGTCGGTTTACGCCGATTACACCGACCATGGAGAGTCCTGATACCGTTATCAACGCTGTTCCCTTGATACTTGAGATACCTTTGATGGGCTTGTTGTCGCCCTCAATCTTGGCTTTGATAATTGTACCTTTGTTTTCAGGGTTGAATGTGTTGAGTACGCGTATAGGTATGTTTTTTATGCATACAGGATATATTGTCGGCGGATACACTACTTTGGCTCCGAAGTTGCATAGCTCGGTCGCTTCCACGTAGCTGAGTTGATCTATGGTATATGCATTGGGAATTACCCTTGGGTCTGCCGTCATAAAGCCGTTGACGTCAGTCCATATTTCCAGCACTTCGGCATCCAGCGCGGCGGCGATGATGGCCGCTGTATAGTCGCTTCCGCCCCGCCCGAGGTTTGTCGTATCGCCGGTAGTCTTGTCAGAACTGATAAATCCGGGGCAAACAGTGATGTGCGGCAGTGTCTTAAACGTTTTTTTGACCAGTTCATTGGTCTTGTCTGCCGCCAGACTGCGTTTGCCTTGCTTTACCTCAGTCTTGATAAAGGTGCGCGAGTCCTTCCATTCTGCTCCGTCTATGAGGGCAGCGACGATAGGGCTGCTGATGCGCTCGCCGTAACTCACAATGACATCCATAGTCTTCGGACTGAGGTCTTTTATAAGATGTATTCCGTAAAGTATGGATCGCAGTTCATCAAACAATCCGTTGATTGTCTTCATCAACTCCTCGCGTTTAGTCTCGTCAGGGATAATAGCCTTAATCATGTCCCTGTGGCGCTTCAGCATCTCAAGATATTCATCCTCATACGCGCCGCCTTTCTCAAGTGCCAGCTTTGATGTCCTGATTAACTGGTCCGTCACGCCACCCAAGGCACTGACAACCACGATACAATCCTCACTTTGAGACTCAACGATACCCTTGAGACTCTTGATACTCTCTACGGAACCTACAGACGTTCCTCCAAATTTTAATACTTTCATTGTGAAATCAAAATAGAATTTCTTATGGGCACAAACAAGCGTACCTTTTCGTTTTATTATTCATGACAAAATTACTTATTTTTAGTCACGCATTGTTTTCCCTTCTTGATTATTTGCGGTAAAGTAGCCCAATCTTCTTGTTAAAAAACAGATCAGGCCGCTTATTTGCTATGTTGACGATACAAATGCGCTGACATCAGGGCGCTATGTTTTTCTTTTCATAGGAAGGAATGTAAGTTCCATGGGCTGGAACATAAGTTCCGTCTGTGCGAATGTTCGTTCCAGCCTATGGAATAGAAAACTTTGTCGGGAAACAGCAACACGTGCAGCGTAAAATAAGGCTGAAAATATACCATTGATGTTCGTTTCAGTCATTAGAGAGGTGTGTTTCTCTATACTTGATGATTGATTGGGGAAAAAGATGCATATTTTTAATAATTATAATATTATTTTGTTATTTTTGCTTTGGAAAACAATCGAATCGAACTGTCTGTTTTTTTTTATGGTAAAACTCCAGAATCAGTACACTTCCATGAATAAATATATATTATTATTGATACCGTTATTTTCATTCTGTTCTTCTCCAAAAGTTAGTGAGGACTGTCGTATTATTTCCCTTGACAAGCAGAAGATTATTATTACAAAGCCATATGACTACGAAAATTATCATATAGAAATATATCCTGAAATAATTCTAAGAGACGAAAAGATCGACACATTTAACCTATATATTTTTTTCCCCTACGACAGTTTAGTTATTATGCCCGAAAGATTTATCAGTATGCCTCAAATTGAAAAAGTATTAAAGAAATGGTATATATTTGGCGGAAAAACTCAGGAAGAAGAAGATAAACGCCGCTCATATTTCTTCGCAGGAAAAGAAGAAAAAAAACATCACAAAAAGGAAATGTTAAGTAAAAGTCTCGGAAATGTTATAGTTATTAAAAACCATAGATGGAGATATCAACCTAATCTTTCATTTTTAAATGGAAATAAAGATATCATATATCGCAAAGGCAATTTCAGAGAACTTGGGAATGCGGTGTTTTCATTACCTGGATGGTTAAAAATGTCTTGTAATGGAGAGCTAAATGTCGGTGATACTCTTGAGATAAGTACCCTGTATAATTTTATAACGATTCCCATCGACACTTGCTGTCAGTTTACAGGAGATAACCATGACACGCATGATTGAGATAATCATTTAAACCTATCATCATTACAAATAACAAATCGGAACAACAAATGAGAACTAGTGTTTATTTTGTTATTATTTTTCTGTTGTTTTCCTGCACCACATCAGGAGAATATGTTATATTACCCGAAAGGAAACATATTTTAATACATAAAGAACCCAACCATGAATATTTGGATTGCAAAGTTTATCCTGAAATAATATATAAAAAAGGCAAACGAAAATGTATAAATATCTATATGAATTTTATGTACGATAGTACATTTACTAATTTTTGGAAGAGACAACAAGAAAAGATTCCTACTGAGAGAATGGTAAAGGATAAAACTTTGTTTTTTGAAGCTGAGAATAATTGTGAAACAGGCCCTATGTCTTTCTGTTATAGGAGGTGGATTTCTACCTACTGCAATTTTTTTCAACAGCGAGGATACTACAAAACAAAACATCCCAAATGGCAGGATAATTGGAATTGGGTTAATATATCTGTACCTGGATGGGTAAAATTTTCTTTCTATAAGGAAACCAGGTGTAAGATAATCTTTAATAAAAAGAGAGGCACAGAAAATGAATATAGTCATAATGGTATTATGAATTTTGAAAAAATCGACACGATATGGATATCAACATTATATAATGACATA
>OCTX012230561.1_pt1 | contig 16951 bp, 13 predicted proteins | sample 1539691 | NCBI WGS metagenome assembly OCTX01 (sample SAMN02144231, study PRJEB22623) | gut metagenome | biome: sheep rumen | host: Ovis aries | place: New Zealand | reverse complement strand
GATATTTTATCATACATATATCCAACACCATTTTTACGAACAGGTATAAAATCACATATTATTTCATTATCTTGTGTTATTTTGCACTCATAAATACGTCCTATCCATGATGAATATGAACCATCAATACCAGAACTACCAAATAATCTAATATTATTTTGTGGTATAAAACTTAAACTATTTGGTATATTATATGAATAACTATCAACAATAAAAGTTTTTGAATTAAAATAATTAAGAAATGATGTATGAATATTATTAACTGATGTACTTGATGGTCTAGTAGCATCATAAAATGGTCCATATCCATAATAAATGCCACTAGATCCTGGAGATGCAAAACTTGTACCTATGCACCATCTTGTATCACCAGTAGTATCTCTAAGACCAACCATATATCTATCTTGTATATCGTTAATTAAATATTTTACGACAATACCAGTTTTACTATTTGGTATAATATTAGTATTAATATATTGAGTTCCAGTACTTTCTAAATATTCTATTTTTTTATAATATTCTAAATAATATAAAGATTTATTTTGTTTATCTAAAAATATATGAGGAGATACAAAATTTGATTTAACATATTTTTCTATATCTTCATTATTATTGAATATTTTGAGATTTTTCATTTTGCAAATTTATTTTATTTAATAAAAATAATTTAAATAAATGTCTATTTTATATTAATATAGTAAGACATAAATATAAAGAGTTAATTATATATGAAAATAGATAGTTGTATAATTGTTAAGAATGAGCAACATACAATAATGAAGCTTATTTATCAGTTTTTAGAATTCTCCAATGAAATTCACATAACTGACACTGGATCAACAGACAATACGATTAAAATCATTAACGATATCATTAAAGTACATCCTAATGTTTATTTACATAATTTTGAATGGTGCTATGATTTTAGTAAAGCAAGAAATTATTCATTAACTTGTTATGAATGTAAAGCAGACTATCAGTTTTGGTGTGACGGGGATGATGAACTTAATGATAAGCTTATTGAAACTTTAAAAGAATTTGTAGCATCTGATGATAAAGATGCAGACATATATTTTATGAAGTATCAATATTATATTGGTGACAATAATCCACATAATAGAACTTCCTTATTGAAAGTATCTGCAAACTTAAGATGGAATGATCCAATACATGAATATATACAATATACGACAAAAAACAAAATAGATTATGATACTTTCAATAATGGATCATTAATTATACATAGGAAGCCATCGAATGTTAGTCATAATAGTAGAAACCTAGAAATATTTATGAACATGGAAAAAATAAAGTATAATTTTTCATGTAGAAATAGATACTATTATGGACGTGAACTTTATCATAATCATATGTATGAATATGCAAGATATCAATTTTATAAATGTATTGAATCAAATGAAAAGAATAGATTAGATAAGATTAATGCTGCTATTAAGCTTTTTGAAATGAAAGATATTAAATGCATTGATTATTTCTTTATGCTATTTAAAGATGGCATTATTAGAAAAGATTTATTCTATGCAGCAGCTACATATTATTATCATACATTAAATAATCATACATTAGGTGAATTATATTATGTATTATGCATTCATACAGACTATCCTATTAATCAGTTAACGTTTGGATATAAAAAAGAATGTCATATTAATTCATTATTGCAATTAGGAGTTATAGCATATGAAAAGAAAGATGTTGAATTATCATTAGCATATAATAAACAGATATTGAAAATAGATCCTAATCATAAAGGAGCATTAGATAATGTAAAATTATTAGAAACTAAATTAAATAAATAACTATATTTTATTAAATAAACTTAAATCATATTATGGAAGATATTAATTTGTTAAAACAAGATAATGAAAAACTAACTGAAAGACTTAATAATGCTGCTAAATTCTTTAGAGAGCAAAAGGCACAAATTGAAGCTTTAACTAAAGAAAATGATGAATTAAAACATGATGCTGAGTCTTTTAATTCTTTACAAGAAAGTTATGAAAATACTATTAAATCAAAAGATCTAGCTTTTAAAGCACTTCAAGATACATATAATGAAGTATTTGCTGAAAATGTTAACATAAAGAAAGAAATTGTCAATCTTAAAGAAACTATTAATATAAATACAACAGAAACAAAGAAAATTACTAATGATTATGAAAATAAGATAACGCAATTAGAAGAACAATTAGTAAATGCTGAAAAGACAATTGAAAATGATAAACTTGATTATAACAAACTTAATAAAGAACATAAAGCCCTTAATGATACTTATAATAAATTAAATAATGAATATTCAAATATATATACAAAATATAACGATTTAGAACAAGAACGAATTAAATCTGAAGAACAACTTAACGCTTTGAATACTTTATGCATTAAGTTTAAAGAAGAGAATATTAAGCTTTCTGAAAATAGTAAATTATTAGAAGACGCAAATAAAGAGATAACTAAACTTAATGAAGATTTATTAGAAAGCAATAAGATGCGAGATGCTTATCTTAATGAAATTAAAGATAAAGATAATACTTTAGATGAATGTGATAAAGAAATCCATAGATGTGATGAAGAAATTAAAAAGCTAAAAGAAGATATTGAAAATGGAAAAGAAACTTATAATAATTTAGAAAACCAAAAATTAGCTTTAGAAAATGATTTATCAAAATTAGAAGAAGAACATCATAAATTAAAAGATGAATATTTAAATCTTATGAATGAAAAGGATGCATATTCAAATTCTGATGATGCTTTAAAAGAAATTATGGATGTAATCAATAAATATGGATATGAGGTCAATAAAGAAATTACACCAGCTAAAGAAAATATAATGAAGACTAGAATTGGCTCAGATAAAGAATTTGGTCAAAACGTAGGAGTATGAAATATGTAGAAATAGTTGATGGTCTATTAATTAACATTGAACATATATATGCGTTAAGTATAGAAACTAATAAGCGTGATATTGATAATTGGCAAAATATGTATGATAGCTATATAAAAAGTTTTTATGATAGACCAATTGAATTAAATATAGATGGAAAACTTTATGCACCAGATTTTAAAACAGAAACTAATAAAGAATTATTAGAAAAATATATTAATGCATTACAAGATTATATTATTGAATTAGTTGGCGTTAAACCAGAATATATAGAAAACTATTTTACAATACTGGCATCTGGAAACAGAGTTAATCTTTCTAAAGAAGTATATGATAAATTATATAAGTATATAAAAGATAATGAAAAAATAGAGGTACTGATTTAAATTAGTACCTCTTTTGAATTTTTACTATTTGTTATCTATATTTATTATATAATATTTAAATAATATGATTCCTTCAATTTATACATCAGATTGGTATAATCGTACAGATGAAAATTTTGTACTCACGAATAAAGATCTTGAAATTAATTTTGTTAAGATTCCGTCAAAGCAGTATTCTAGATTTCTGTACAATGAGGATAAGATAGAACGAATCTGTAATGATAAGTCATTGCTTATCAAGGAAATGCGAGACTTACTTAAATCAATGGGTCTTTCAAATGTGTCTGTTTCATTATCTGCTAATGTATCAACCGCATGTACAAATGGTCAGACAATCACAATCGGATATGGGGAAGAAGTAAATGACGTTAATGATTCTTATGATAAAATAGATAGAATCATTGGTATGACAATTCATGAAAGCTGTCACTGCCTCTATACTGATTTTACTTATTTGAGTTCTGTTATTAGAAAATATCCAGAAATCGTTCATCATATTCATAATGTTTTGGAAGATGAATTGATTGAAGAGAAGATCTGTCAGAAATTTCCAGGCTATAGTAATTTCCTTAGTAAATTAAAGTATGATATTTTTGAGAATTCGGTAGATGATGAAGACATTACTTCAAATGAACTTTCTGAAATTCTTGCAATATTCTTCTATGTGATTAGATATCCAAAATATATCTGTACTATTTCAAAGGCATCATTAATCAAATACGAAGATCTTTTTAAGAAAATCAAAAAGATCGTTTCAGATACTGGGTGTTTAGATTTAAAGAATGAGTTTACTACAAGATCTACAACTGGAGCTGCAATTCAGATTTATGAATTATTGAAAGACTATATTCTTAAGATTTCTGAAGAACCAAAAAATAAGTCAAATAATAAGTCAGAAGCAAAACAGAATAATAGTTCAGAAGATGATGTAGATGTAGAAATCATGGATAAAGATGATGATATATTTAAACATGATGAAAAGGAATTAACTGATGGTGATGGATCTGGAATTATTGGCATTTTGAATACTGCAAACAATATGCTAAATTCAACATCAGAAGCTACAACAGTTCAGAAAATCATCGTTTATCATGATAAGATTTCTGAATCAAAAAAGGATTTAATTCTTGAAGATCATAATATTCCTGGTAATGATTATAGAATTATTAAAGATGTTAAAACTGTAAACTTTAAAGATTCTATTAATTATAATAGATATCTTGCAGCAGTTAATCCTTATATTACTTATGCAAAGAAATTAATCATTCCTAATAGCAATACTTATGAAATCGTAACTGATAGATTTAGAAGGAATGGCTCATTGGATCCAAACCGCCTTGTAAATGCAATGTGCAACGAACAGACTGTTTATACACAGAAACGTACAATAACAAAATCCAATGAGCCTGAATATGCATTGGTACTTGCAATTGATGAATCTGGTTCAATGGATTGTGACAAATTGAATATCCTTGCTTCAGAATTCTCAATTATGATTTATGAAGCACTTAAGAATTATCCGAAGATTAAATTATTCGTATATGGTCATGGTGATTGTGTTTATAGGTATTTAGATCCGATGACACTTAAATCAAAATATACGTTAGGCAATAGAAATAGACAGTGTGGGCAGAATGAAGCACGAAGCTATAAAATTATTGTAGATGATGTTAAGACATTTACAAATCTTCCAATTGTAGTTTTCAATATTACAGATTCTTGTTATATTGCTGGTGCAGAATTTATTAAAAATACTTTAAATGAACTTAGAGAAGACATTAAACAGCCTGCATATTTCAATCTTATTACATTAGGTCATAACACAGGACTTAATAGTAAGGTTGCTGAATGGAACAATAATTTATATGGAGAAGGAAACTGGGTTATTTATAATAGTTCTCGTATGACTATCGAAATTAAATTATTGATTGATAATTTTGCAAAGATTATCAAAAATAACTTTAATCATAAATAATAATCTGTTATAAATCAATTATTATTTTTATATATAAATGATAAAAGATTCATAATGGACATTTTAGACATATTAAAGAAAAACAAAGAATATAACGAAGGCAAAAAAAATAAAACAGCTAATGACGCTCAAAAATCTGCAGATAATGCAAAGAAAGCTGCTAAGGAAGCTCAAGATGCTGCAGATAAAGCAATAGCTTCTGGAGATAAAGATGCTGATAAAAAGCAAAATGCAGCTGATGAAGCAAATGAATACGCTAAAAATGCTCAAGATGCTGCAGATAAAGCAGCAGAAGCTAAAGATAAAGAAGACAAAGAAGGAGAAGAAAAAGCTGCTAAAGAAGCACAGGATGCTGAAAAGAAAGCAAAGAATGCTGCTGCTGAAGCTACAGGAGAAAAAATAAAGGAGAAATATCCAAAAAGACCAGAATACTTTGTAAAGCATTATAGAATATTAGCAAAGCATAACAATAAAATTAAGATTTTTAAAAAATCATCTATTGTTAGAAATTTCTTTTATAATACTGTTGGAATAGAATCACAAAATACATATATAGGTTTTCTTGATGATAAGTTAAATCATTTTAAAGATGAAAACATAATATGGATAGATGGAAAATATTTTAGCAATATTTTAGAAGTATTAAATAAAGAATTTATAAGAATTGATGAAAATAAGTTATTTCACACAACTGATGAATTAAAATTAGATGCTGATGAAATAGGAAGAATAGTTTCAGAATATATGAATTCATCAAATATTATTCGTTCAGTAAAAGAAAGAATTAAAAATCTTATTGAAAATTTTTATGCAGGAAACAATTCAGAATTTTATATAATAATGAATCCTAAATTAGATGAAAATACAAAATATACAGCTGATGGTAAGATTATAATACCAGATAAAAACGTATTATATAGTTCATTAGATATAGAAGAAATTAATTTGGATGTCGATAATGCTGTGCATAAATTGAAAAATAGAATAAAAAATAATAGTTAAATATAAATGAATTATACAGACTTAATATTGAATGCTTATAGTTCAATTATTGTAAAAAATAATGAAGGAATATATTTTTTATTAGTTCCTTTATTTTTATATAATGAATCATTGAACAATTGTCTTTATGTTAAATTGGACAAATTAAATAAAGATGATTTAAGCTTGTTAGTCAATCAGTTAATTGATTCAAATGATAATGATAAAATTAATTTACTATTATCTGGTGTTAATGACTTTAAGCCTATTGAATCATATTTTGCTTCACAATCTTTAATTTGGGATATTGTTTATAATACTGAAGGCGATGACGACGATGATGAATATATTGAAACAAATGATAATCTTCCATCGAATAATGAAGAAGAAGAAACTGATATTGAAGAAGCAAACGATTCTACTACTGAAACAGAAAATACAGATGATATAGAATCAACAGAAGAAACTGAAGAAATTGAATCAGAAACTAATGATCCTTCAGAAGAAATTGAACCTGAAGAAGAACCAATAGCATTAGAAGATATTATGCTACCAGATTATATCTGTAAAGATGCAAATGGATATCATATAAATGATTATTGGTCTACAGTATCTAATAATAAGTATATTGATAACAATTTAGAATATTTTATCTTTAAGAATAAAATTAAAGATTATGTATTTACTGAAGAAGAATTATTATCATTGAATTCTACTTTTATGCAATTAATACAAAGATATTCTACATTTGATGATTATAATGTTGGTACAAATGCAATATATAAAGCAGTAATAGATTATTATGCTAATGGCCAATATGATGCTGCTACTATATTAATGAATACAATTCTTAATGGTGCAATAAATACAACAACTGTTTCTACATGTGGTTGCACTACTCAGTCATCATGTGCAGCATCAATATCATCAGGAAATACTGGAATCAATACAGGAACTGAGATAATACCTACAGACACTGCTACATGCATAGATAAATATAAAGCTGCAATGTATCAATGGCTTATTCAGATGCTTAGTGATACTAATTTCTATTGCTGTTGGATGTTTACTAATGATGATGAATTAGATGAATCTAATCCTAATTTATTATTAATTGATATGCTAATACAATTATTAGAAGAATTCTTATCATTAGGATTAGACTTAACAGACTTAGGAAATAATACGTCTTCATATTGCAATTGTGGTCATAATCGTAAATATAATGGCTATAAATATTCTGATTGCGGAGATGGATTAAATGATGCATATAATAGTGGACTTACTGCATGTTCAAATTATAATATTATTGCAAATTATATTAAAGTACTTAAATGGGTACGTAATAATGAAATAGAAGAAAACAAAAATAAGATATATATTTATGGGAAACAGTTTGCAGAAATATTCCCACAACTTAATTTCTAAATAAATCTATTATATATAATATGAAGAATATTGCTAATTATCTTGAAGACTATATTGAAGATAATCTTTATGAATGCACTTCAAAAAATATTAAAGATATGAAAGAGCGTATGAAAGCTTTCAAACGTGGCTCTCGTGAAGAAGAAATAGAAGCACATGGCCGACCAATATCATATAATAAGATTTTTAGAGATAAAAGTAAATATACAAGAAAAGATAAGCATAAAAATAAATATGAACAATAAGTAATTATGAAACATTTATTAGATTACATTTCAGAAGCTGTTCAAGAACAGAAAATAACAGAATCTGAAGAAAGAACAATGGAATTTGATTTTGATGGACTAGAAAATGCTGAAGAAACATTAGATTCATTAAAAGACAAAGAAGGATGCACAGTAGAAGACAATAAGCTTACTGTTAAGATAACTGCTGATAATGTCGATAAGTTAGGTACTGTACAAGATATCTTACAGCAATTCTCTGATTCTGTAAGAAAGTCTACAAAGTCAACTAATGATGAACAATATGCTCAAAAGACTGCTAAATTTGAAAAGAAAGTTGGTGAGTTTAACGAAACTATTGATAAGATTAAAAATCCTGAAGAAGAATAATTAAATTGTAAAAATAATTTTTTATAATTTTATAGCTGGAAATCATCCAGACTATTCATTAAAAGCTTGCTATGACCTTCGAAACTGTTAGATTATAAATTATAATAAACACAGCTTAGAAGGTCATAGCAAGCTTTAAAATGCATTTTTCAAATTTATACTTATTTATAATATTCTGCATCTTTTATTATAAAATCTTCTTCATTTAAATTTTCTGATTTCATTAAAGATTCATAATTAACTCTAGTCAAATTGTTCAAATCATATTTTATTGATTTAAGTTTTTTCATTAATATATCTATTAAGTTTTTATCGTTATTGATTACAAATAAATATTTCTCATTATTTATTTCATTAATGCCAAAAGGTATATTGATATTTTTAAACTTATAAATATAATCTACTCTTGCATATTTTGATATAAATTCTTTTAATGTATGCTTTTCTTCAATTATGCCATTTTCTAAGAGTTTTTGCTCTATAAAATACTTGTTTACTATAAGATCTTCAATATCATTAACATTTACTATTTTCATAAATCATTATACATATTTTATATTAAAAATAGTCATTTATATATTTCATATTTTATTTTTCATTTTATTTTTAAATATAAATACTTTTAGTTTATTAATGGATAATGTATTTAACAGAGATAAAGAACCTTGGATAAGACCATGGAATGAAGAAAAGTTTGATGATTTATATAATAGAGATGAACGTTTCTTTGCATTGGTAATCAAAGGTCTATTGTCTTGGCTTAATAGAAATATAGTTATGTATAATAAGCCAATCAATCATTTCATATTTACAACAGGATCTTCATATTTATATATAGAATCTAATGGATATGAATATTCTGTAAATGAGACTACTGGTGAAGATACTATGTATATGAAATTGCCAAGATGCATAATAGAAATTACAGATATAAATATTCCTACTGAAGAATTGTCTTCTGCATATGCACGAGGATATTATGAACGTAAGAATGGAAATATGATATGTGGATATAATGCGGAAATACAACGTATTCCTTTGGAGATAACAGTTAATGCAAAATATTATTTGGCTAATTTTAATGAATCTATTGTTTTACTTCAAGAACTTATTGACACAATGGTTTTTCAAAGATATTTTAAGATATCATATTTAGGTCAGATTATACAATGCTCAATAGAATTTCCAGGCAATGCAAATCCTGAATTGAATAAGATTGATATGACTTCTCCTGACCCAACACAAAAGAATATAACATTAGACTTTAAGATATCTACAAATTATCCAAATATTAATGTACGTTCAGAAATACCTACAGATAAAGTTATTGCAGTATTTGGCTCTAATATTGTTATTCATGATGATATTAATGATAATATTGACTATTGGAAATCTGAACGTAATAGGAAGTCTGATGAAACTGTTACTGATGTCGATAAACGCGGTCGTATACTTGCAGATCAATCTGATGGATATGAAGGATTGATACTTAATACATATAAAGATCATTCACAAGACGTTATAGATCATGATGATGAAAATAAGATTGCTGAATTAATAGATGTCAATAAAGATGGCAAATTCAATAAAGATGATATTGAAAAGATATTAGATAGCATTAAGTATGATCATTATATTGAAGATGCTGATATTGATAACGATTATAGAATCAATTGGAATGATCTTAATGAAATGATTAAATTAATTAATGGTAGAAAAGACGTTAAGATTGAATACGACACAATGACACATTGTTTGTATTTGCATCATATGGATACTGATGAAACTGAAGAAATAGATTTAAATAAATATAAGATAGAATAGTATATGTCAAATATAGGAACTAAATTAAATATTTTAAATAAGCAGTTAAATGTTGTCATTACAAATGGTACTAAAGAACAACTTAAAGCATATGAAACATCAAAGACATCTGTTAAAGTTAAGAACGCATTAATCATATCAGTTCAAACAGATAATAATGGAGATGATATTCCTGGATCTGCATCATTATGGATGACTGATTCTGACGGATTTATATTGCAACTTACAAATCCTATTGGAAGCTAAATGGAAACAGTTAACTGTTTCCATTTTTCTTTGCTTTATTCGATTCATATTTTACAGCATTCATAGGATCATATTTAAATGGTGGCATTGTTTCAGTATTCAATAAATCATTAAATTCTGTTCCTTCTCCATCATTAAGATAATTTCTATTTCTATATTCATTTTCTCTTAATTTCAAACTATCTAATTTTGTAGATGAATCTTTATATGTATCTGATTTGTCTAATGGGTGAGCTTGTCTCCAGTTCTCCTCAGCTTTAGGATTTTCTATTTCATATTTATATGGCTTTCTAGTATTTTCATCATAATCATAATGATTAAGTCTTCCACGTTGATCTATCTGATTCTTATATTCATTTTCTTTTAATGCAATACTATCTAAATCTGAATAGTTTGTTCCAGGTGCAAAACCTACATCATATTGATTAGATGTTCTCCATGATTCTAAAGCATTAGGATTTTCATTTTCATACTTATATGGCTTTCTTGTTTCTGGAGTTTCTAAATTCTTTTCTTCAGCTCCTTCTCCATCATTAAGATAATTCCTGTTTCTATATTCTTTTTCACGTTCTGTTAAACTATCTAATTTAGGAGACTTATCTGGATCTGATGCATCTGTTGCTAATGGATGCGGTGTTCTCCAAGTCTCATCAGCTTTAGGATTAACGATATCATATAAATATGGTTTTCTAACATCTCCATTATTTATATTATAAGTTTCATCAATATTTTCTAAATCATAATTTAGATAATCATATAAGTTCTTAATCTGATGGTTCTTATCACTATTATCATATATGTATGGTTTAGTGACATTATCTGGAGAGCCTTCTAAATTGCCAACAATTACATCTTCTGATGAATATTTATATTGTTCTTGTGTATTTGGATTAACGCCATTCTTAAATGATTCTAATTCTTTCTTAAATGTATTAGTTGTCAATCTTGTATCTTCATGTTTTACGTTTTCAACATTATCTTTTATTCCATTTTTGAATTCATTTAAATTATCTTTAAAATCATCAGTATGCAACCTAGTATCAATTGTTTTTGGGTTCTCTGTAGATATTCTATTATCTTCCTTAAATTTTCTAACTTCTTTAAAGAAATCTACTGTATGAAGTCTTGTATCATTTTCATGTGGGTTCTCCGTTAAATTTTTTGGAGATTCTTTAAAGTCTTGTACTTCTTTTATAAATTCATTAGTATGAAGTCTAGTATCACCTATATGAGAATTTTCAGTTTCTTTTCTAGAAGATTTCTTAAACTCACGAACTTCAGTTTTAAATTCATTTGTATGAAGTCTTGTATCTTCATTCTTATGACGTTCAGTATGTGGTTTGCTGCCATTTTTAAATTCATTTAATTCTTGAATAAATTCTGATGTATTTAATCTAGTATCACCAGAATGCGGGTTTCTTGTTTCTGTAGTTTCTAAATCATTTTCATCAGTCCCTTCTCTGTCATCAAGATAATTTCTATTTGTATAATTAGTTATATTTTTAGCATATGTATCTAATTTAGGTGATTGATTTGGATCATCATCATTTATTAATAAAGGATTTCCTGGACGACGTTCATTTGCATTTGGATTAACATCTGCATAATTATATGGTTTTTTTGTATCTATATTTTTTATTTCAGTATATTCATCAAATTCTTCTTGTGTTGAACCTCCATGATTTTCTCTATTTGTATAGTTAGTTATATTCTTAGCATATGTATCTAATTTAGGTGATTGATTTGGATCATCATCATTTATTAATAAAGGATTTCCTGGACGACGTTCATCTGCATTTGGATTTTCCTTTTCATACTTATATGGTTTTCTTGTGTCTATATTTTTTATTTCTACATATTCATCAAACTCTTCCTGAGTGCCAGTTCCATAATTTCTATTTGTATAATTAGTTATGTTTTTAGCATATGTATCTAATTTAGGAGACTTATCAGGATTTGAATCATTTTTTAGCAAAGGATGCCCAGGACGACGTTCATCTGCATTTGGATTTTCGCTTTCATATTTATATGGTTTTCTAGTTTCTGTTTTTTCTAAGTTTTTCTTATCAGTACCTTCATCATCTCTAAGATAATTTCTATTTGTATAATTAGTTATGTTTTTAGCATATGTATCTAATTTAGGGGACTTGTCAGGATCTGAATCATTTTTTAGCAAAGGATGTCCTGAACGACGTTCATCTGCATTTGGATTTTCTTTAGCATAATTATATGGATCTTTTACGTTTTCCATTTTTGGAGCTCCTTCTATATATTGCTTATTACTACCTGATGCCAAGCTTCTTATTTGATCATTAACAGTCTGACCTAATGAAGTCGTCGCATTATTAAGCCAATTTCCTAAGTCAAAATTATTAATGTCAGTTTTCATATTATAATAGCTATATGCAGAATATTCATTAGCAGGTTTGCCACGTTCATATACTATGCCACGTTCAGGATCATAATAATGAGGTGGCATAGTATTTTCATGAATGCCATTCTTAAGCATTTCAAGCTTATCTTTAAAATATGCAGAACCTATGCCAAAATCTCCATATAGATTGCCTTGTGGTGCAGTTGTTGCAGATTTTGATGAGCCTAATAATCCTAATATGAAATTAGAGCCAAGATCACCTAATAAATCATTATCATTAAACATACCATTTAATAATGCTTCTGATGCATCTACTGCATGCTGATATGTCTTAGGGCTATTAACTAATCCAAGTATTGTTCCACCTGTGCCTGGAGTTCCAAATGTATCTATAAGAGCTTGATATCTTTCTAATTGCTTTTGATGGGCTTTAGCATTAACATTAAATGCATCATCATTGTTTACAGTCTGATATTCTGAATAATTATTAAAGAAAAATCCATTTGATCCATACATCATTTCATAGAATTCATTCATTGTATGCTCTAATGAACTAACATATTTGATTTTAATTGAATTGTTTCCTAATTGAAATGGCTCTTCATTACTTACATCACCTTTCATAATAGTTGCAAAAGATTCCATGTCAAATTCACATCCATATAATGTATAAATCTTAAATGACATTGTATTAGCTATATCTTGAGTATTTAATGTCTTATACTTAACTTTTTCATTAGATGAATTTCCCATATTAAGTAAATTAGATAACCCAAGCTGATTTGAATCTAATCCCATAAAGTTAATTGATTTTTGTGATGAATATGATGTATGCAAATATCTTAAAGGTGTCTGAAATATTACTATTGACATATTAAATTGCCTTAAGTTTTCAGGAATTATTTCTTTATGATTATAGTCATCATAACATGCATATTTATATAATGACATAAGATTAGTAAGACGCATATCTATAGCATCAGGCATTAAATCAATTTCAATATATTTTTCTGTTGAAAAATCTTTTATTGATGGTATTGATAATTTGTCTAATCCTCTTACGCCTTTGAAAAACCAAGGAGCACTAGTGCATATATAACTTAATATTTTAGTAAATTTTCGTAATGCTTCAATACGTGTAGACAATACCTCATCATTATACATTCTTGTAGATGACATTAAATATCTAAGAGCACAGTTTTCAGTTTCTTTTACATTAGTTTGATTCATTATGCCACCAAGAAGTCCATGATTGGAATCAAAATCAAAAAATATTTTAAAATAAAACCATGCAGGATCATTAAAAGCATTGCCTATTTGTTTTTGCCAAATTGCACGTTCATTAATGAAATCTGCATATCCCCAATTAGGCATTTTTAGAAAAGATCTATCTGATATAGTCTGATGAGGCCCATCAAAATTACTATATGAAACCTTTTTCATCAATTTATCACTTTGAATGTTTGGATCTGGTGCATTAGAATTATTTATATTAATTCCTTGTGATTGAAGATAATTTGAATAGAATGTATTTAAGCTATCTTCTCTTGTAGTTCCAATCAGACCAGAATCATATAAATCTGCAACCCTTTCAGTTGCTTCTTTACTTACGCCTTTAATATTTCCATTAGCATCATATATATAGTCACTATATCCTGCTTTACCAGTAGCTGCGCTATTTCCCATTCCATTTAAGAAACCATCAATAACTCCGCCACGTAATCCTTCTTTAGCAGCATTTGTAACAGTACGGCCTAATCCATTTAAAAATCCCATGTTATAAGTTAATCATAAATGTATTTTTTAATGATACTTCATCTCCCAATAAAGTATTTTCATTCATATATTTAAATGGAACATTATATTTGATATCATCAGTTCTTGCATGCATTGTAGTTTTGCCATTTACATAATCTATATTTACAACTTCAGAATCTGTTAAATTATTTTCCTTTTGAATTTTAATATATGATATATCATATTCATCATGTTTCTGATAAAAATTCCAATATGGCTTTAAATCTATTTTTACTTTATTATGAGGCATCTTATTATTGATTACAATAATTTCTGAAGGCATCCAATATTCAATATTTTTCAATTCTATAATTCTATGGTATTTTTTATAATATTTCATAAATATATTTAAGACAGATTCCATTAATGATTTATTCTGTTTCTTTAATGCATATTTGATTATTTCTTTATTATCAATATTATCATAATCATATCCATCATTAACTATTATTAGTATTTCACCATCAGAATTAAATCCTATGTTTATAATAGCTTCATCTTCTTCTTCAAACAAAAAGAAAAAGCTATCAATATCTATTTCAGATTTTAATAAAAAACTATCATTTTCAGAAATCAATAAAACTTTATTTTCAACATAAAGTCTAAAATCATATATGTTATATATTGTCATTGAAATAATATCAGATATTTGCTCATTAATGTTTTTGATTTTTGCATTATCTAACAAATATTCTTTTAGATTTAACATAAAATTATCTATTGATTCAATTAACTCATATAAAGCATATTTTTTTATTTCATACTCTTTAAGCATTTGATATATATAGCCATCTGTATTGCTATACATATCATCTACCATAGTATTTCTATTATCATATTGATTCATCATTTTAAATATTTCATATAATAAACGATTATTGACATACTTAGACAATAATGATTTCAAATATTTTTCTAATGCATCATTATATAACTCATTATGCACAACATTATATTTATCAGATAAATAATCATTTACTGATACTGGTGATGAATTATATAATACATCGTTATATTCTGATATAGATTCGTAATGTTTCATTTAATTTATTATTTAAATTTTGGATTAGAATGATAGTTGTCATAACCAGATACTTTACCCTTCTTTATTAAAAATAATGTTTCTTCTATTTCTCCAACTTCACATGAATATTCAAATAATATTGAATCAATATAATATAAATCACTTAATTTCATATTTATCATTTGGAAACCTTCATTTTCAACAATATCATAATCAGTCAATTTATAAGGATCTTTTCTACTCATTTCTGGTTTTTCCCATGATTGATCTCCATTAAGATTACTAGCTTGAGCAATCATTTTTTCTTTTAATTGAGGATCTTGTTCCCAAATAGAAACACTTACTAATGTTCCACGTTGTAATCCTAGATTTGGATGCAATAATTTTAACTTAAGTGTTTGCTGACGATGCTTACTGAAAAAATGTTCTCTTATTATTTTTTGCGTATTAAGATCATAGTTGCCCTCATTAAAATTAAATCTTGGCAAAGGACGATTATGCCCAGTATTATATTCATCTAAATATTCGCCATCAACAGAATTTTGCTTTGTCTGAATATCAGTTGTGTCTAATAATGTAACATTTGAATCGTTCCAATTAATTGTATATATTCTTTCTAATGTTCCACTAGATACTGAATTGTTATTGATTATCATACTATAAGACTTAACCATTAAATTGGTTGGTTCATACATTCTATTATAGTTTGTCAATAATCTAGTCATCTTTTTAGGCTTTGGCTCAGGTACATCTCTATCTGTGCTTGGATATCCGCATATTGCAACAATATCTAATTCATTTGGATCAATATCTTTATTTAATACCCATGATACATTAGTTAGTACAATATAATTATAAGGATCAACCCATGCATCTAAAATACTATCTTCATCACACCCAGCAAAATTTAACTGACTTTCTATATATTCATCATATCTTTGCGTAAATATATTACGTAAGCATCTATCATTTACATTAGCAGTGTTATCAGTAGCAGCAAATCCTAATCCACATTTTTGAGCAATAACATAAAGTAATTCATAAAAATTAGCTTTTGTTTGATCTTTCTTTAAAAACCCAGTATTTACTTGTCTAAATTTTTCAATATCATAATATCCTGTATATGTTACTTGCTGAGGATTCAAAGGATTAATAGTCACATTTGATATTCTAAAATGTATTCTTATGTTTTTATATAATTTATCGATTCTTGACGAAATGCAGACTTCTATTGATCCATTCATTTGTGAAGTCTGTATTTTTTGCTCAACTTGTTTTACATCTCTGATAGTAAGTTCTATAGTAGGCAAAAATCCTTTTAATTTTAATCCCATATATAATACATCACGTTGCTCAATTGCTTGTGTATTAATAACAATCAAAGGATATTCAACACC
>OCTX012262069.1_pt1 | contig 16954 bp, 19 predicted proteins | sample 1539691 | NCBI WGS metagenome assembly OCTX01 (sample SAMN02144231, study PRJEB22623) | gut metagenome | biome: sheep rumen | host: Ovis aries | place: New Zealand | reverse complement strand
ATTTGAAAAATATGAAAAAAAGATTAACAGAAAAAAATAGTTGTTTTAAAAAAAATAAATACTTTAAAAGAATTTATAAAAAAATATCCCATAAAAAATAACTAGTATATAAACTTAACTATTATATTATGATTTTTTAATAACTGAAATAATTCTAGTCAAACTTCTATGCATTTTAATAGAATATTGTTCAACCAGTTCAAAACCCACATCATCAATCATAGGATTCAAATCCACATAATGGGGACTTGCCATACAAAGATATGCATCATCAGCCATATTATCATAGATTGCATGGAAAAATTCTTTGAATATATCGTCACCATCAATATCTCCAGTAGATGTTGATATCCCATAAGGGGGATCTGTAACTACACCAGCTACCTTTTCATACATCTTAAGTTCACGAACATCAAGGTGAAATGTCCTATAATCAGTTATTCCACAGTAATCCAAATTAATAGCAGTACCGTTTTTCATTTTCCAATTAACATCAGAACCAACTACCTTACAACCGATCAAACCTGCTTCTATTAAAATTCCACCAGTTCCACAAAACGGATCCAATACTAACTGACCAGCTTTAACGCGAGATAAATTAACCATACATCGTGCCAGTTTTGGACTCATAGAGCCTGGATAGAAAAATGGTCTTTTGTGAGGCTTAATTTCTTCAAAATGTTTTTTATTTAAATGATATTTTTCAATTGCAATATAAATTATATCTTCAAATGCAACCACTCTCACCAATGATTTTGGTTTATTTAGTTTAACTTTAATATTTTCACATTTCTCCAGGATTAATGAACCTGCTTTTCTTTCATAAGCAACAGTATCTATTTTTGAATTGAACCTTTTTACCCTTACAGCAAAATTTTCGTCAATGTAATCCTGCCAGTTAATTGATAGGACATCCTCTTCAAAATTTTTGATATCTGATGTTTTCAATATCTGGTGAACCTCATGAGTATATCCAAGACGTCTTGTCAAAATCTGATAATAATCATCAATATCTTCTGGAGATATATCTTTCAATATAACTAAACCCTCGGTTATTATATCCAGTGAAGTCTTCATTTCTTCACATTCAATAACTGCTTTGAGTTCACCTTGAGGTAACTTAGGATGTTCTTGAGATTGAATGCATAAAAGTTCCATTATTCACACCTGCATTTAATAGTAAAATTATCTTTTAAATTTATCAAAATGTCTTTTTATGACTTTTTCACTAGAGTCATCTACATCATTTTTTTTAGATTTTGAATTGAGTGTAACATCATCATTATATGAAAATTCTTCTGCAGAATTATCATAGTTATCATAATCACTATAATACTTATTAGAGTTTTCTTGAATATAATAAGAATCATCATAGTGGGAATTTTTTGAATTTGAATAAGAGTTATATTCCTCACTCATAGCACGATTAATATTATGCTCTAAATTTTCATGATAAGGTTCATATTCATATTTTGGCTTTTTAGATTCAGAGTAATTCAAATCATCAGGATAATAATCATATTGCCTGTGTTGATACTTTTCTTCTTGATGAACTGGAGTTATAACATCAACACCATCATAATCATCTTCGGGATAATAATCATCTACATTTTCCTGATGATTATAATAATAATCCTGTCTGGAAGATTGATAATAATTCTGACGAGGAGGTCTTTGATAATCCTGATAAGAAGGTCTTTGATAATCCTGATAAGAAGGTCTTTGATAATCCTGCTGAGGAGATTGGTAATAATCATTATTGGAATCTCTAGAGTAATATTCAGGAGAATGATAAGGACCTCTGGACATATTAGAAAAAATAATTTCTTCAACTTTTGAAGGATCGGAAATATTTTCAAGAGCTATCTGATTATTATCATAAGCACTGTAAACACTTACAGAACCCACATTGAATAATCTGGCAAAAATGCTTTGAGAAGTATTAACATCCTGAATAGTGGAATAAGGCATGTAATTCTTACGAGTAAAAACCACACCAGATTTCACGATAATCTTAGAATCCGTCAAAATGTATTCTTTAGCATACCATCCAACTATCTGAAAAATTATATATAATATAATAATAAGCATGACAACAAATACTGCAATGGCAACATACCTAGTGAGCGGCAATTTTATTTGAGATATCATGTATACCTGCATATTACCAATAAATTTGATAATTGGTCCAGAAATGAATAAAACAAAAATTAATAATATAATACCTAAAATAGCTTTTTTACAACCTAAAATTAAGTTTGGTTTAGCTTGAAAAATAACTCTTTCATTGGATTGATTATCATTTTTTCTAAACATAATAATACTATAAGATTTTAATTTTAAATAAAGTTTTACAAAAAAAGTATAAAAAATAAGCCTCAGCTCGCCCATCATTCATCACTAATCAGAGCTCATAGGGTTCATCATAGGCTTATTTAATAAGAAACTAACCGAACATTACGCCAGCTTCTTTTTTAAACTCTTCATCATGTTCAGAGTCTACAACTTTATCAACAGCATCCATAAAGTCAGCAACAGTTACCTTATCACGTTTTTCACGTATAGCAAACATACCTGCTTCAGTACAAACTGCTTTCAAGTCTGCACCAGATAATCCGTCTGTTAAATCACTTAACAAATCAATATCTGCTTCTTCATCCAATGCCATTCTTTTTGTGTGAATTTTAAGAATTTGTTTTCTTCCATCCTCATTAGGAAGTGGAACTTCTATGAATCTGTCGAAACGACCAGGTCTTAAAAGTGCTGGATCTAAAATATCCGGTCTGTTAGTAGCACCTATAATACCAATGTCTCCTCTTGATTCAAAACCATCTAATTCTGCAAGCAATTGCATTAAAGTTCTTTGAACTTCTCTGTCCCCACTAGTAGAACTTTTAAGCCTTTTAGCTGCGACAGCATCAAGTTCATCAATGAAAATAATTGCAGGAGCTTTTTCTTTAGCTAATTCAAATACTTCACGTACAAGTCTTGCACCTTCACCGATATATTTTTTAACAAATTCGGAAGCTACAATTTTAATGAATGTAGCATTTGTTTCATTAGCTACAGCTTTTGCAAGTAATGTCTTACCGGTTCCCGGAGGACCATATAATAAAATTCCTTTTGGAGGATCAATACCTATTTTTTCAAATAATTCCGGTTCTTTTAATGGTAATTCAACAGTTTCTTTAACTTCGATTATTTGTTCTTCCAAACCACCAATTTGTTCATAAGTTACATCAGGTTTTGTTTCAATTTCCATTCCAGACACATTTGCATCTTTTTCTGATGGCAATACTTCAACAATACCGAATGTTTGTTGATTTAGAGCAACTCTAGAACCAGGTACTAATAATTTTTCATCTAAGAATTTTGAGTAATTGACAAGAAAACTAGGACCAGTACTGCTTTTGACTGTCATCCTATTTTCATCTAAAACTTCAGTAATAGTAGCTAAAACTAAAGGGGGAGATCTAAACCTTTCAACTTCGGAACGTAGGGATTTAGCTTCTCTTTCTAATCGGATTTTTTCATTTTCAATTAGAACTTTATCTTTTTCTAATTTCCTAACTTTCCACATTAAGTTACTTTTAGCTTTGGACTTTTCTTCACGAATTAAAGTAATTTCATCCTGTAAAGATTCAACTTTTTCAATTAATTCCTCTTTTGAAGAATTTTCCAAATCATCAAAATCATTCATGTGAATCATCTCCATGTAAATTTCTACAACAAAGTTACTTTTAATAACAATTAGTAATTAAATATATTTAAAGTTATTTATTTTAATATATTGAAACAAATATATTTTTGATAAAAACAAAATTTATTAATGAAAATAATATAAAAAATTACATAATAAATTTAAAAAAACTGATTAATATGGAATGCGAAATTTGTGGTAAACCCGTAAGTGAAACAAATCCTACAAGAGCAAAAATTGAAGGATCAGTTATGGTTGTATGTAAAGAGTGTGCTAAGCTTGGAACTATACAAAAAGCACCACCAAAACCAAGATTCCAACAAAATAAAAAAGGAAGGAAAAACACACAACCAAAAAGAAATTATAGAAATGACGAGCCAACAGAAGAATTAATTGAAAATTATAATACTACTGTTAGGAATGCTAGAGAAGCTAAAAACTGGTCCAGAGAGGATTTAGGAAAAAAAATCAATGAAAGAGTTTCTGTTATTAACAGAATTGAATCCGGAAAAATGACACCAGACCCAAAATTAACAAAAAAATTAGAAAAAGCATTGAATATAACATTGCTTGAAAATGTTAATGATGTTGATTTGAATCAATTTATAAACAGTTCCTCTGGTGAAAGAACTCTTGGAAATATAGTCAAAATTAAAAGGAAATAGCTATTCATTATAGCTATTTAATTTATTATTTTTAATATATCTTTTTTTACCTTTAACAGAATAATCAATTTTACCAGCATTTAAAGCCCTATAAGATTTATAACCCTCCATATCATGAGCAATTGTTAACTTTTCTTTTAGCTCTTCATAACCTCTATATTCAGGACTGACAACAACAATGTGTGCCGGAGGATGAATTTGTTTAATTTTTAGAATACTTAAAGTTGTATCTTCCTTAACGAAAAATGCTGTAGCAACATTAGATTTAGTTCTAAGTTTTGATTTTAAAATCTGTTCTACTAGAGAATCAGCAAATTCTGCACTAATGACCTTTGGTTTAGATAATAAAGTTAAACTGCCATGTCTTTCCATATCTGAAATAGCACTTAATAACTTTGATTTATTCTCGCCTCTAATTAAAATTAATGCCATAATATCTCCTATTAAAAAAAAGTAAAATGGTGAAAGTTTCACCGATTTTGGAATGATTTTAATAACCTGCTTCTGAATATCACAAGTAAAATCAAAACAATACCTACCGCCGTTTGAATACTGCCCAGAATATTCAGTATATTGCCGTCAACAGGTAAATCCCATGATGGTGCAGACCTATCACCAGGCAATGCAGTATAATAAACACCAACAGCTTTAGAATCAGGTTTTACATTAATATCTTTAGGTTCAATATGATCAACACCCATTAAAAGACCGTTGTTAATACCTCTATTAATGGATCCTGCAATAGCTGATGAATCATATCCATATTTATGAACTGAAGCTTCAACAATTTCTTTAGTAGTTGCTGCAATACCTGCCTTACCACTACCATAAACAGAAACACTCACCGCATCAGGACTAACCGTAAGGGTATTACCTAAAGCTTCATAAGCATGTACAATCTTTAACTCATGATTACAAATAGGACACTTGTCATAAGTTTCCGCAGAGGGATAACCCGCACCCCAACCACAATTATCACAAACCTTGGAATAAGGTTCATCCATAGGGTAACCCGTCGAATTCATCTGATTAGGAGTAAACATGTCTGAAGTAGAAATGCCTGAAACAAGGTTAACTCCACCCCCACCATATTTCTCACCAGAATCACGAGCAACTTCACCCATAGCTTCAGAAAGAATAGTAGTTGCAGGATATCCATCTCTAATCATTTTACCAATATTCATTGCAGTTTCCTTACGAACAGTTTCTGCTGTACCATACATAGGATTACCGTTAGTATTCCTTAAGTGAATAATAGCTCCTTTTTGACCTTGTGGCAAAGTAGCAACACCACTACTATATGGAGTAACAGTAATAGAACTGTTTCCATCATTTACAGTAATTACATAAGCATCAAATGAACCACCTATCGCAGCTCCCATATACGGACCACCAACTACTAAACGAGCTCCACTGTAACCACTAGCAATAGAAGCCGCAGATGATGCAGATGCATTGTTTTCCAAGTTTGCAACTGCATCTACAATTGAATCCAACCTAACATCAGAACTACCAGTACCCCCGGAGAGAACTGCAAAATGATGGTCTTTAGACATTAAAAATGTTGACTGAAACATGTTCTCTGCAAAAGACATACTTCCCGCAGCAGCCCCATTAGGATCCTTACCAGTAGGATCTGTAATTACAATAATATTACAAGTAGCTGCAACACTACTCATTGTTAATAATAAAATTATAAAAGAAATAATAAGTATTTTTAATCTCTTCAAAGCCCATCCCTCTAAGTTGTTTTATTATCTAATTTTACAGTTGAAAAGTCTTCAATAACAGTTACTGTTACAATTCCAGTATTCTTATCTACCTGAACATCAGCTGCCGTAATAGGAGTAACTGACGTACCCGGAACTGTCGACTCTTTAGCAAATTCCTGCGCCGTTTGTATCGCATCCTTTAGAGAAACTTCTCTTTTAGAAGTTTTTAAGATATCACCATATATAACACTGCCATCACGTAATCCTGCCTGCATAACATTCATTCTAATTGTATCAACAGGAACAATATCATTACCTTTAACAATGATTCCAGAAATAGGTACACCATCATTAACCTCAGTAGATGAAGCAAATGCAACATAAGTTATTAAACGACCACAAAGAATCAAAATAAACGCTAATAATAAAATTATTAATGTATCTCTTCTAATCTTTATAAACATGTTTTTATCCTCTTAGATTATATTCATAAGAATATAAAATCTATTCAGTATTATTTTTAATTAATATAATATTTAAATTTATAGAATATTTTTAAGTAATGATTCGGCAGGATCCATTCCCTGAGCACCAATCAATAATATTATATCATTCTTATCGGCTAGCCCACAAACTTCAGACAGACAATCTATCAAATTATCAAAATGAGTGTAACTTACATTATTTTGATTTAAAATATCAAAAAACACTTTTCGCTCTTCTGGAGTAACATAATTCAAATCATTGACAACATCATTACTTGATGATAAAAATAAATTAATATCCTCATTTAAAACTTCAACCAAAGCTTCAACATTTAACTGATTTATTTCAACACCACGAGATCCCCTAATAGCACAGACAACATGTAATTTCTGATTATCATTAACCAGCTTAATCGTTTCCTTAATCGTGTTCTTAATTCCATCAGGATTATGTGCAAAATCGTCAATGATTAAAGGTTCATCATTCAATTTAGCAAAACGCCTATTGAGTGCTCTGTAAGTTTTAACTCCATCAGTTATTTGATTTAAATCAATGCCCAAATTAATGCAAGCACCAACAGCAGACAAAATATTTTGAACGAAATGGTTGCTTGAAAAAGGCAAATCCTCTTTTTTTATTATCAGATTATCATTATAAAAAATACCTTCATCAAAATATAATTCACAGGATTTATCATTCATTGACCAATAAAAAGGATTTTCCGCATCCAATTTTCTGACCAATTCATCATCATAATTTAAAATAGTAATTCCATCACCAATAGCTTGAGGAACAGCATAAACCTCATCATAAACCTCTTCAATAGAATTGACAAGGCCAATATGATCCATAGCAATATTTGTAATTACTCCTACAGAAGGATTTAAAGCATTTGACATTAAAGAAGCATGATTTTTCATAAGATTTCCTAACCATCCCTGCACTTCAGAAACTTCAATAACCAGATAATCCAACTTTCCATTTGAAGAGACCTCATCTGAAATTAATTTTGAAACCATAGGATCAATTAATGTATTGAATTCTGATTCGCTGTCGGTATTTGTAAATACATGAAAACCAGCATTATTTAAAATATGATATATCATATGTGAAGTTGTAGATTTACCATTAGTTCCAGTGATTACAATATTTGTTGAATCAGGAGAATAATTTTCCACAGTCCATTTTAATGCATATGCATTAGCCAATTCAATTTTACCGGTTACAATCAAAGGAAAATTTAATTCATTAGCTGTTTCAATTGCACCGTCTTTAGGATTTTGAGTAATCAGACAAGCAATATTTTTACTAGAAGCAATTTCAATACCTTTTCCATTAATCCAATGCCTTATAACAATGTCCCCTTCTTTGGCATCATTCAATAAAGTAAATCGTCCAGTGAACTCCTGGCCTGAAAAAAAATCATCGTTTCCAACTATTTTACCTTCAATAGAATTAGCTAACTCATCAATTTTCATTTTAAACACCAAAAATAAAAAAATTAGAATATGTACATTTTAGCAAGAATACCAACTGCACATAATAAAACTGTAGTTCCCCAGTAAGTCAATATGATTCTTACTTCAGACATACCATAATGGTTTAATGTATGGTGTAGAGGTTCTACAGGCAATTTAATGATATGGGACCTGTGAAGTAAACTAACAATCACGGATAAAATAGGTACACCCAATGCAAGAACTCCGAAATATGGTAAATCACATAATAAAACCGCAGCAGCATAACCTGTACCCAATACAAATGATCCGGTATCACCCATAAATATTGAAGCAGGATATTTGTTGAACACTAAAAATCCTAAACATAAACCTGCTAAAATTGCAAATGGTGGAATAACATTCATTTGACCGAACAAATAACCATAAATACAACAGGATATTGATGCGATTCCAATGATTCCTGCCGCAAGACCATCCATACCATCAATCAAATTAACGGAATTTATACAACCTAAAACCGCTATGATAACAACAGGAATAGCGAAGATACCCAATTCAAATCCGCCCAAAGTTGCAATTGCTCCAGTCAATCCTAAAAGTAGACCAATGACAATTTGACAAATAATCTTTTCAAGCTCTTCAGGTTCTGTTTTAATTGGAACTTCACCAACAACTTCAACTTTGCCATCTTGCAATAATTTATCAACTTCAGCTTTGGCTTTAGGAGTTGCAACCCTAACTTCTTCCTGAGGTTCAACATCCAATCTGCCTAAAGTTACTACTTCATTTGAAATATTGACAACAACTTTTTGAACTTCCTTAACTTTTAGTCCAATCAAATCATCCACCATACCGACAATTCCACCTACAAGCATGATGAATGAAAAAATTAAAATTTGAGTATTCTGATAATAAAGTGAAAAAATCAAAGAAATGGAAAACAGAAATGCAATACCGCCCATAGTTGGTGTACCGCTTTTATGTCTATGTTCACTGACAATAGGATTATCTGCAATCTTTGCTTTAAGCAATATCCTTCTAACATACCATGTAAAGAATATTGATGCAATTAACGTAATTAAAAAGAGAATTAACATTTCTTCGATATTCATTAAAATCACACTAACATTTTAAACTAATAATATTTTATTATTTAATACTATATAATTGTATCATTATGCTAAATCATCAATTAATTCTTCGAGTTCTTTTTTAGATTTAGCCCTTATTGTAATTCTTTGATAACCGTCAGGACCATGAACAATGAAATCATTATTACAGAAAGATTTTACTGGTTTTTTAATTTCAGGACCTTCATAATTTCCAATAGGAATTTCAGTAGAATAATAATATTCAAGCCTATCAAATACATTCTTTAGACTGAAATCTCCGCAAGCCATGTTAATTAATTCACATAATGAATTAACATTGCATGTAGCATTGGTCAAATATCTTGTACCGTTAGGTCTAGTATTAACTTCAATAGCATACAATTGATTATCCGCATGAGAATACATGAAATCCATTTCAAATATACCGTCAGAGTTTAAATTTTTAGCCACTTTATAAGCAGTTTGCTGTATAAGAATATTATCTAAACCGTTAATTAAACAAGGCCCTAATTTAACTTTATTCAATGGGTGTGTTCCTTCAATAGTGGTTTCACCTTTATAAATCGGTGGAAGTGCCACATATTCTCCATTATATCCTAAAACTTCAATTGAAATTTCAGATCCTTCCACGAATTTTTCGCATAATGCCTGTGAAAATTCCTTGAAATAATCCTCAACATCACCCATGTTTTTTGCAACCTTAATGTCTTTTCCACCTTGTCCTGCACCCTGCTTTAAAACAACAGGAAAATCTAGAGTTAACTCTTCAGGACTGTTTAAAATTTGATAATCAGGAGTCGCTACTCCAATTTCATTATAGAATTTTTTAGTATTGATTTTATTAGATGTTAATTCAACTGCACGAACATCCGCTGCAATTACCGGAATTCCATAATCCTTTTCCAATTCCTCTTTCATCTCTGCAACCTGGATTAATGGAGGATCAATTCCAATCAATGGAACTACAGCATCAACATTTTGAGTTACTGCTATTTGTTTTGGACCATCCATACCTCTAGGAACAATAAAAACCTGGTCAGGCAAATCCAAATTAATAGCTTCTTCATTTGATTCTGTTAAAATACTCTCTATACCCTTTTGTTTTACGTAAAAATCAACATCATCATATAAACGTGACCCAATAAATAAAATTTTCATAATAACTCCTCCAATAAACCTACGATTTCATTTGCACTATCTTCAACATCTTCTGTTAGTTTACCATTGAAATCCATTACATCTGCTCCAAGCACACCCAATGAATCCTGGTCAATCAATTCTAACAGCAGTGGTTCAATACCTATAAATAAAATATTATCGTGATTTAGAAATTTAACAAAATACGACAAAGACATTGAATGAGTTGAAATTCCGATATTTGAAAAATCTTCATTATTAACTATTTTATAATCACCTGGATTTAAACCCATAAGACATGCATCGATTAAAATGATATGGCTAGGATTTTCTTTTCTAATTTTTCCCGTGAAATTTTCGGGAACAGTTTGAGCATTAATAAGTAATACATTATCATTTAAATTTAATTCATTTAACTTAGAGATAATAAATGGACCCACACCATCATCATATTTAAGTTCATTACCAATTCCTAAAATGATTAATTTATTATAATCCTCAAGAAAATTTTTTAATTCATTTTTAAAAGAAATAAAATCACCTATAATATTTTAGTTTCAATAGTTTCAATACCTTGTCCCATAATATATTTCAATTTTACATTAATTAAATCATTGCATTTAACATTAATTTCATCAATTGGAACCAATAATGGAGGATTGAACATTGGCGTTGGTCCGCATACCACATCATCATTAAGAATGGTGACTGTAGTGATTTTAATTCCATTAGCAATCTGATTTTTATTGACAATAAATTCAAGGTTTTTTTCAAAATTCGGATTGATTTCTTCCATTAAATTAATTTTTGAGTAATTGATAGGATCAGACAATATTTCATAGGAGGCATTCTCATCCCAATGAATATAATGCCTTTGCATATGAACCAATTCTGCAATATTGACAATAGCCTTAGGAATGATTTCACCATTCTCCTTAAGGAAATTTCGAGCATGATTCAATACCTGAACCTCTTCCTCATCAATCAAGGCAGTATCCATCATTTCACAAACAATTAAATCTGCTTTTTTACTAAAATTATGATTTAAAACATCTTCATTTATAACAGTTACATTTTCAAATTTTTCCAGATTATTAGATGCGCATTTGCTTGCATCTGAATCTATTTCAATAGATATTACTTCCTCAAATTTATCCTTTAAAAAATAGGACAATACTCCGGATCCACAACCCAAATCATAAGCTAAATCAGTGCTTGAATCATATTGACTGATAGCTTCAAAAAAAGAAGATACCCTATCATTATCTTTCAATAAATCAAAATGATAGGATGTTGTTTGAAATTTCATAAAAAAAAGAGTATTTAGTGATGATGATGGGCATGTGAATGTCCATCAGGTTCATTAAATTCTTCCCCATTAGCAGTACTTGTTAGTTTTACGTGTTCGACACCTTTAAGTCTCATTATCCTTTCAGTCAACTCACGTATCTCTGCAATATCACCATTAACTACAACAATTTCCATACAATATTTATCTGTCATATGGATATGCATGCTAGTATTAATTTCATTTCTGAAACTGTGTTGAATCTCAGCAAGATTTTCCATTACTCCAGTGTAGTGATGATCATAGATAATAGTTATGATTCCTATTCTTTCCCCTTCCATTGAATTCATCCATTGATAACGGACAATATAATCTTGAAGTGCATCACGAATACCTTTGGAACGGGATTGATAACCCCTTTCTTTTAACACTTCATCAAAATCAGCAAGTAATTTTTTAGGTAATGACATACTTATTCTCATCATAAAAATAACCTTAATTTAGACTTATTATATATTATATATAGGATTTTAATATTATATAAATATTATGAAAAAAAGTAAAAATAATAATACTTGAATAATAAGATTTTAGTAAAAAATATTATTCAACCAAAAGATAGTATTCTCCGTCAGACTTATGAATATGTTTCAATAATCCTTTATTTTCAAGAGATAAAATAATATGATACATTCTAAAATTAGTCAATTTTAAATCACCATAAAGCAAGTTTCCTTCCAAAATATATTTTGAAACTAAATTTTTATCATTAACCAATGTTTTTATTAACTCAAAAGATTCTTTTTCCTTTAAATTTAATTCCAATTCTTCCAAATCTTTTTTGGAATTTACAGTATTAATTTCCTTATCTGAAACCAATAACTTAATATTAGAACCATCAAATGATATTGCTTTTTTATTTGAAAGAGAATTAAGAACTTGAACCAAATCATATTCATGAAAACTTCCAACACAAAGCTCTTTTTTAAGAGCATCCATATGAATATCGCCTTCAAATTCAACATCAAATATTTTAATTTGATTTAAAACAACTTCTTCCTTTCTTGTAATAGTTATCATATTAATATAATATTTGAAAATAATATTACTTAAATATTGTTAAGATTAAATAAGTAGAAATTAAAAAATACATAATCATGGTAGCCGAAGATATATTAACTGAACTACAAGACATCATGAGAAATAGTAGAATATCAAAAAATGACCTCATGGTAATCTTAAAAAAATATGCTGGAATCATATCCGCTTATGATTTAATGATGGCTACAGCGAGAATGAGAAAAGATGGAGAATATATCCAATCACAATACAGAGAAAAATACTTGAAAATCTATATAAAGCATTTCATCATGCGCATGAAAGAAGTGCGGGAAAATAATGATGATATGGAAAGTGAAATAGATATCACATCATTGAAAAATTCATTCCATCTTCTTGAATTAACTTTTGAAAAAGAAAAGTCAGCCAATGATAAAGATGACAAATTTCCATTGATTTATGTGATAACATCACTTTACACCACATTTATTTTAGAAGAACCAATACACCCGGTAGGCAGTGAGTTTCCAGGAAATTTGAAAGTGAGCGAAGAGAAAGGAAAATATTACTGTCCTGTAAAGGACAATCAAAAAGACAACCCCAATGCAATATGCCATTTATGCCTTGCTGAGCAAACACCAAATATTTAATAACAACAACATACTAACAATAAATTATGAAAACTCTAGATAAAAACATTTTATTTATCGTATTTGTTATTTTAATGATTGCTGGTGTAATGAGTACGGCCGTAGCTTATACCGGAACTGGATTTTCACATGATAAAAAAGTATCTGATTACGATTCATTATCTTTAAATGACATATTAAGTAAATACAGTAATACTAATTGCCATGCTGAAAAAACTGGATTATGCACAAAAGTATCTGACGGAGATACAATTACTGTCGAAGGTGTTGGAAAAGTTCGTTTAGTTGGAGTAAACACCCCTGAAAAAGGAGTTACAGGTGCTGATGCTTCAACATATTTTGTTAAAAAATTATGTTTAAACAGAGAAGTTAGTATTGATATAGATAATTCAAAAAACACTGATAAATATGGTAGAACATTAGCTGTAGTAATCGTAGACGGTAAAAATTTAAATGAAATGCTCCTAAAAGAAGGTCTTGCTGAAATAATGTATATGCCTCCAAGTGAATTCTATCCTTATGATTGGGCTGGAGACAACACTCATGTTGCAAGTCAAACATCCACTAGCACAGACACTTCATCAAGCGATACTTCATCAAGTGCAGCAGGAACATATATCGGAAATTTAAACAGCCACAAATTCCATTATCCAACCTGCAAATCTGTGGGAAAAATGTCTGAAAAAAATAAAGTGACTTTTTCATCAAGAAATGATGCAATCAATCAAGGCTACAGTCCTTGCAATAATTGTAACCCTTAAAAAAAGAATAAAAAAGGATTTTAATTTCGTGAAATCCTTTTCATTATTAATACCAGTTTCACCGTCATCAATTTTTCTTTTTTATTTTCGAAACATTAAATGATTAAATACAATTTAATATATAATATCAATAATGGAAATAAATGAAAATATAGAAACTATTACGGGAGACCCGAAAAAAGCAATAAACAAATTAGCCATGCCCACAATCTTTTCATTGCTTTTAATGTTTTTAAATAATTTAATTGATAGCTTTTGGGTTTCAGGAATTAATATTGATGCATTAGCTGCATTAGGATTTATATCACCATTATATTTGGTTCTAATTGGCATCGGAAGTGGTATCGGAGCAGGAGGAAATTCATTAATCTCAAGATATGTTGGAGCATCCAAGTTTGAAGATGCAAATAATGCAGTTTTACATACAATAATCTTAACATTCATAGTTTCAATTTTCATTTTAATGATAGGCATTTTCTTTTTGGACAATATAATTATCTTAGTTGGTGCGAAAGATGTTATGTCATATTGTATTGATTATGGAAAAATACTATTTTTATTAAATATCGTATTTTTACTGCCCAATACTACTTCAAGTATTTTTAGAGCCGAAGGAGATGTAAAAAGAGCAACAAAACCATTAATGCTTACTGCAATTTTAAACATGATATTAGACCCGATTTTTATATATGTTTTCAATTTAGGAATATTTGGAGCTTCAGTGGCAACAATACTTGCATCATTAATTGGATTTATATGGATGTTATACTGGATATACATCAAAAAGGACACATATTTTAAATTTAAAATTCAATATTACAAAAGAAATTTTGAAATCTACAAAAAAATACTAATAGTTTCACTTCCAGCCAGTTTTGAAGAGATAATCTTTTCCATTGTTGCAATCGTTTTTAACTATTTAATCATAATGACTGCCGGAGTTAATGAAGTAGCATCCTTTACAATAGCCTGGAGATATATCTCAATCATATTTTTACCATGCATGGCAATAGGAATAGCCACAATAACCGTATCTGGAATAGCTTACGGTGCAAAAAATACAAAAAACTTCGATACAACTATAAAATATTCAACAATGATAAGTTTAGCCATTACACTAATTATATCTGCCATTTTCTTTATTTTTGCATACCCATTATGTGAACTATTTAGTTTTCAATCAGGAAATATTGAATTAGTTACAAGATCATCACAAATATTACAGATACTCGTTTTCTATAATGTTTTAATACCATTCGGCGCAACCGCAGCATATACATATCAGGGCATAGGTTCAGGATTCAAATCTTTAGGATTGACCGTTTTAAGAGAACTGATTTTAAGTATGTTCTTTGCATATTTACTTGGAATAATTCTCAATATGGAAGTGTTTGGAGTTTATTTAGGGGCAATAATTGGAATGAACCTTGGATCAGCTATTGGGTTTATATTCATATTAATTTTTAATAGAAAGTTTAAAAAAGAAGTTGAAAATCTAGAAATCACCCCCAAAAAGTGACAAAAGATTTAAATTAATTAAAATATCATATAATAAAATATCAAATTATATGGAGGATTAATAAAATGGCTGATAAGAAATCTCCTGCAGATGGCTGGCCAGTAATCAGTGGAGATTATGTTGTAGGCGATCCAGAAAGTCCTGTTGCAGTAACTACTTTAGCTTCACACATTGAAGCTGAATTATCAGGAGCCGCTATTGCAGGCCCATGTAAAACAGAAAACTTAGGAATTGAAAAAGTTGTAGCAAACATTATTTCCAACCCAAATATTCGTTTCTTAATATTAGCCGGTGCTGAAGTGCAAGGACACATTACCGGTCAAAGTTTCAAAGCATTGCACGAAAATGGTGCTGATCCTGATAAAAAGAAAATTATTGGTGCAACAGGTGCTATTCCATTCGTAGAAAATGTTCCTCTTGAAGGAGTTGAAAGATTCCAACAACAACTGGAAATCGTTGACTTAATCGATACTGAAGACATTGGAACAATTCAATCTAAAATCAATGAATGTGTAGAAAAAGACACTGGTGCATACGAAGCTGAACCAATAGTAATGGAAATCGATGAAGAAAACAAAAAATTAGTAATTGTAAATAAAAAAGAAGAAGCTGAAGCTTAGGGTGATACTCACCCTAAATTATTATTTTTTATATACATCCCATGAAAAATTTAAAAATTAATTTTTTAATGAATAATATATTGACCGGACAATTGTAAACAAACAACATATGCTAATAGCAACAGGATAACCTAAAAATGCAATGACAAAACCAATGATAAATAAAATTGATGGAATTAAAACAGCATTTTTCAAATCCAATACTTCTTTTAAATATTTGCTTTCATTAATACTCACCAATGAATTAGCCATGATAAATAAAATGATATTAATTATGATAAAATCCAAACCATATAAAACCTGAGCAAGTAATGAAAACGGATTTTGTGAGACAAATACAGTAAGATAAGGTATTAACGAAACAAACAGTAATAATACAATATTTTGCCAAATGATTCTTGAATCAATTTTATCGACATGATTATATATTACATGATGGTATTGCCAAAGATTTGTACATATTAAAAAACTTATCAAGTATGCAAAATAAGAATTTTTAATAGCCCATATTGATTCTATCGCCGGGGAAACTGGCTGAGGCAATTCCAATACCAAAACTGTTACAATAATAGCTATGATTGCATCATAAAATGCTTCCAAACGGTTTGTTGTCATAAAATTTGAATCATCCATAATAACCATCTAAAATTTTTTTCCTATTTCATAAGCTTCTTTTAACTTATCTGGCTGCATTTGCACATCTCCCAAATCGCCGACATCCAAGACATCAACAATATTGTAGTGCATATTCATTTGAAATGGTTGTATTTTTGTAAGTTCAATAT
>OCTX012047052.1_pt1 | contig 16954 bp, 15 predicted proteins | sample 1539691 | NCBI WGS metagenome assembly OCTX01 (sample SAMN02144231, study PRJEB22623) | gut metagenome | biome: sheep rumen | host: Ovis aries | place: New Zealand | reverse complement strand
GTCTGATCTGCCGAGCTCCTCACGTACATTGAGGTACATATCATATGTATCCTTGATGTAAGGAGTTTTTATGTCGACCTTTTCAACATTTGTAAGGAATGTTGTGTGGCGGCAGTGGTCTGACCAATATGTATCTATCATACGGATCTCAGTTATAGTAGGATCACGATGTTCTTCGTTGCGGAAATAATCCTGACAGAACTTGATATCATCGTAGTCCATAGCGAGTCCGAACTTATCGACGAAAGCGTGAAGTCCGATAGCATTGAGCTTTGTGAATCCTTCAAGTACTTCTACTGTAGTTGGGATATCGTAATTTGTATCAAGAGTCTTGAAAGTATCGAGTGTAGCTTCACGGCTCTCAACAGGGTTGATTATGTATGCTTTAAGTTTGTCGAACTCAGCATCTGTCAGAGTACCGGAAACGATATATACTCTTGCATTTCTTACACGGCAGCGTTCACCCTGACGGAGTATCTGTATACACTGCTCGCAGCTGTCAGCTCTCTGGTCGAACTGACCCGGAAGGTACTCAACAGCGAAAACACGGTCGCTCTCAGCAATTCTTGGCATTTCCTCATAAACAAGGTCAACAGCTGGTTCGGAGAAAACAGTACTTATTGCAGCATTGAAGTCTTCCTCACTGAGCTTGTCTGCATCGTAGCGGTTGAGTATACGCAGACCTGTGAGATTAAGTCTAAGAGCTGTGCGGACATCGCTGAGCACCGACTGAGCCTCAACTGCAAACTCCGGCTTCTTTTCAACATAAATTCTGAATACGGACATAAATTCAAGTCTCCTATCTCCCGTTAGGGACAAATTATGAATTGAGAATGTATAATTGATAATTGAGAAATATACTGACCGGAAACAGTTTTCCGGAAATGGTCTCAATTAAAAATCATAACTAAAGTCCTCTGACGGTCTGCCTAAGCATCCGTCACGACTATACTCTTCTATTATAACACTAATTATCCGATTACGCAAACTTTTTTCGGAATTTTTTCGGGAAATTTTTATCAATGTGTGGTCAGGAGCGTGTCCTTGGTGGAAAATAGGGGAATTTTCCCTCTCAAACAGTACAGGTACAGTTTTTCCGACAAGACCTTTCAGGTACTGCTCACGCATTTCGTCAGCAGCTTCCGTGAGCTCTTTCCATCTCAGTGACTTGATATTTTCCGGCACCTGACCACTCATACGGTCAGCGACAGTGCCTTTTCTTCTTGAATACCGGAATACGTGGACTTTAGCGAATCCGGCTCTGCGGATAAAATCGACTGATTCCTTGTGAGCTTTCTCAGTTTCTTGCGGAAAACCAGCCATAATGTCCGTTGTGAAAGAGCAATCAGGAAAGAATGAGCGTATCCTGTCCATAAGTTCAAGGTACTCAGCTGAGGTGTAATGACGATTCATAGCCTTTAGCGTCTCATCACTTCCACTCTGGAGCGACAAGTGGAACTGCGGACAAAGCTCCGGAAGAGCAGCCAATCTGCGTAAAAGGTCGTCGGTCATCATTTCAGGCTCAAGAGAACCGAGCCTTACACGCTCAATGCCTTTAGTGCCTGCACAGACTTCTGCTGCATCAGCAAGGGAAAGTCCCCATTCCTGACCGTAAAAAGCCAGATTTATGCCGGAAAGGACTATTTCTTTTATACCGCCTGCTGCTATTGCAGCTGCTTCATCTCTGAGTACGTCCAAGGGCTTAGAGCGGCATCTGCCTCTTGCAAAAGGTATCATGCAGTAGGAGCAGAAACGGTCGCAGCCGTCCTGTATTTTTACGAAAGCACGGGTATTATCCTCAAACTCCGAGCATTTCAGAGGCTCAAATGCATCTCCCTTTGAGTATGGACTTACCTCCATTATTCTGCGATGTTCTTTCATACAGTCCTCGACCATATCCGGAATGTGCGAGCGGTCTTTTGTACCGCAAATTATATCGGCTTCGCTCAGCTTCGAGGCTTCCTCGATGTTTGCCTGAGGGTAGCATCCGGTAAGAGCTATTACAGCGTCCGGAAGCTCCTTTCTTGCCTTTTTTAAGGCAGATATAACTCTGCTGTCGCCTGAGGATGTTACGGTACATGAATTTATGACTACAGCGTCAGAGCCATTTATATCGTGGGATATCTCCCAGCCTCTTTCCTTAAAAAGCGACTTCATGCACTCTGTTTCATAATGGTTCACTTTACATCCGAATGTAATAAAATTTACTTTATACATATTTCACCTTATTATCACAAAAAGTCCGCAGAATTATCATGTTAAATATACACAATTAGAACTACTTATTTTTGTGCACTCTCAATAATTATCTGCTATTAATAAAAACTCCCACGTTTAGGACGACTCAATTATACTAAATTGACGAATTTGTAACAAATCGCTTGACAATGGGATTTTTTAATGCTATTATATAGTTGCGGTAAGGATACCGTAAGAAAAAAGGAATAAATAAGAAAAAACACTCGCACACCCACAATTTGTTAAGGAGGTACTTAGTATGACAAAAACAACTGTTTTCCTTCAGGCTATCAACGACGTAAAGGAGTTCGTTAATATCGTTATGCGTTATGACTTTGATATCGACCTCGTCTCCGGAAGATACGCTGTAGATGCAAAATCTATCATGGGTATTTTCAGCCTTGACCTCTCTAAGCCGATTCAGCTCAATGCACACACTGATGATGCCGATAAATTCCTCAAGGAAATCGACAAGTTCATCGTAAAGTAAGCAACGGAGCTGTTACGGCAACAGCATCGCTTATTAATTTATCTTAGCATATACTAAAAATGCATATACTAAAAATCAAAAGACTGCTGCTTTATGCGGCAGTCTTTTTGCATTATATGCTGTCCATTTCACCTTTTTTTGCGGATGCAGATCCGTCAGCAGGGGAGTCGTTGCTTCCGGACTTTGCAAGCAGATCGTTTCTCATGTCGAATCTGCTGACATAGCCTGTCTCGGACTGTTTTTTCTGTTCATCATAACGCTCATTAAAATGTGGAAAACCGGGCTGTTCCTCCAACCACTTATACAGCTTGTTGGCATATATAGTTAAAGCCATCAGAATTATAGTAATGAAAAAAACTAATAAATTTGTAAATGGTTCGCTTGACAAAAGGAACATATCAAGGTAATTGCCGTTATTTGAAAATATGACTCCTACTCCGCTGTTGAAAGCGGCAATTATAGGAGCTGCCGCAGCATATTTGCTATCACGCTTATAAGTCCCCATATAGCCGCAGTAGAGTATAGCTCCCTTAAATACAAGACCGTCAAAGAACAGAAACAGAGAATCTCCGCTCACAGAAAGTATCATTAAGTAAGTTGCTGCAAAAATGTATAATACACACATTGTAATATATGTAATGCTTACACGATTATAGATTTTCTGGCATCGTTTAAGCTTGCAGAGGTTGGTGGAGTATTCATTCATGATATTTCAGCACGGAACTGAGTATTAGTCCCAATCCTTTCTGTTGAAATTGTGGAGAATCTTCTTTATCGGATTGTTGACTTCGAGCTTCTGGAAGTGATGATATAAAGCGTCCTGATTGCATTTTGCGTCAGGAAGGCTGGAATAGAGCTTTTCAAGACCTTCTATATCGATACCTACATTAGCATCGTTTTTAAGATTACTGTCAGTGAAAACTACAGCACCATAGACAGGAGTTTTCTCAAAACCGCCTTTTTTAAGGTGGTGAGTAACATTGTCGATATGGGTTTTGTTCTGGAGCTCAGGATTGTAGAGCTTATGAACTTTAGTTCCTATCTTATGAGTGAGCTTTTTTCCGCTTCCGGAGATAGAGCCGGAAATGCCTTTTGTCTCAATAACAAGAACACCGAATCTGCCGAAAACGAGATGATCTATCTCGACAGTTTTGCGGTATAAAGGCAGAAAAGCGTTATTTATTATACGAACATTGTCTTTTTTGCCGATCTTTTTTATAGTTCCGGCAACTTTTCTTTCAGCAGCTCTGCCTTTACGCTTGCCTTTGCTGAAATATGACATTATTCCCCAGATGATGAAAACTACAGCAAGAACTGCAAGAATGATCAAAAAAATTTTTAAATTCTTTTCCATAATTTACTCCCGTCTGACTGAATAATAACATTCAATCCTGACATAATAGTTTCAGACGCTCAACAGCGTCAATCCCGAATAAAGAGGTGTTCTCAATATGTGGGACAGATTAGCTCTTATTCTTCTGATAATCGGAGGAATAAACTGGGGATTGGTTGGTATTTTTGAGCTTGACATGGTAGCATGGCTCTTCGGCGGCTCTGAAAGTCTTATCAGCAGAACTATCTATATACTCATAGCTATTTCTGCTGTATGGTCTATTTCACTTCTCTTCCGCAGAGATGAGGAGCTTGCCTATAACAGTACCTCAAACGACCGGTAATCCCTTTTAAAGAACCGCTCCTCAGATGCCGTGGAGGCGGTTTTACATATAATACAAAAAAGGGAGACATAAGTCTCCCTTGGTTATTTATTAGTCGCTTACATAAGGGAGAAGTGCAATATGTCTTGCTCTCTTGATAGCTACTGTCAGCTCACGCTGATGATATGCACAAGTACCTGTTACTCGTCTTGGAAGGATCTTAGCTCTCTCTGTCATGCACTTTCTGAGCTTTGCGAGATCCTTGTAATCGATCTTTTCGATCCTGTCAGCACAGAAGAGACAAACCTTCTTGCGTGGCTTCTTGGATGGACGGGCATTTCTTTCCTTTTCCATGACTTTTCCTCCTATCGTTATAAAGTTAATGTTTTTCAGCAATACACTCTTTAGAACGGAACATCTCCGTCGCTGAGTATCTCTTCAAAGTCGCTGAGATTACCGTATGACATACTGTCATTGGCTGCTGGCTGCTGTGGAGCTGCCTGCTGCGGAGGAGCTGAATAATTGTTATTATAATTATTCTGAGGAGCACCGTAACCACCGTTACCGCCCTGATAGCCGCCGTTTCCGCCGGACTCTCTCTTAGAGCCTGTAAACTCGACATTATCTACATAAACTTCAGTAGTATAATGTGTTACATCACTGTGATTTCTGTCCTGATAGCTTCCTGTTCTGAGGTTTCCCTCAACACAGATCATACTTCCTTTATTGAAGTATCTTGTTACGAACTCAGCAGTTTGTCTCCAAGCAACACAGGTGATAAAATCAGCCTGTCTTTCGCCGCTCTGTTTATCAACGAAATTTCTGTTGACAGCCACGGTAAATCTGCATGAGGAAACACCGCTCTGAGTCTGTCTGAGCTCAGGATCAGCAGTAAGTCTGCCCATTAAAATAACCTTATTCATCATTGCACCTCCTTAAAAATGAAGCCTGAAATTATTCTGCTACTGTTACGAGTGAGCGAAGAATTCCATCGGTAATGTTGAGACGTCTTGAAAGCTCTGCTGGGTAATCTGGCTGTGATGTAAATGTATAGATCACATAATAACCCTCTGTCTCGTCTTCGATAGGATATGCAAGCTTACGCTTACCCCAATCCTCGTTAACTTCAACAGCTTCGGCATGACGCTCGATTCTCTCCTTGAACTTCTGGATGAGAGCCTTCATTGGCTCCTCGCCGTTCTTAAGGCTGAAAACAACCATTACTTCATACTTTGCGGATACCTTTGCCATGATGTACACCTCCTTCTGGATTCTGCCGGACAACCTCCTGCCGGCAAGGATATTCTGTACGTGTTTCCACACGATACTTGAATATTATATCACTTCTCCGACAACTTGTCAAGTGATTTCGCAATTTTTTTATTCCGATCCATAATTTCTCTTGACATAACACGAATATGATGCTATAATTTATGTGAGAATTAGGTGAATATATGAGAAGGAAGGAGGTTGCAGCCGTCGGTGAATTTTTTAGCGGGTCTTTGCTTTTAGCATCAGATTTTAAATTGTATTTTAGAGAAAACTAAAACACTAAAATGGTGAGGGACTGATAACACATATTCGTTATACAGCGGTTTCATCTTAAACAATAGGATCCGCCGCACAAGAGAGGTGCGGCATTTGTATTTTTGGAGAATATTTCTCTGTTCGCAGTAATATCAATGCTTAAAACGTGAATGGCGATCTTATTTTTAATTGTGGGACCGGTCCTGATTCATTGGGGATTGCTCGGATCATACTTTATTTTCAGTAAAAAATCCAGAAATTGATCATTAATTAAAATCTGTCGGGAGATGTAAAAAATGAAAGACTACAGCAGAATTAGAGTGCTTCGTGAAGACGCAGCACTCACACAGAAACAGGTCGCATTAAATCTAAGTATGCACCTTACACAGTATCGCAGATACGAGTGCGGAGAGAGTGAAGTTCCGCTTCACATCGCAATCAGACTTGCAAGACTATATAATGTTTCGCTTGATTATATAGCAGGTATCTCTGATGACAAGAGAGGTCTCACTCGTTCTGCATTAACTGACGGAGAAACAAGATTGGTAAAAAGCTATCGCAATCTTGACAGGATTGATCAGGGACGTCTGCTTGAAAGAGCAGCCGCTCTTGAAGAAACACATTACAAAGCTTAAAATCCATAATATGAGTGACATAATTTAAGTGATGTGAAGCCGCTTTTGATATCAGCATCAAAGGCGGCTTTTCGTATGATAGACTTTATCGGGTATTTTTTGTTTTATAGACCCATAATTTTTATAAAGGCTGAATTTGGCTGTAAATAGGCAATGCAACGGGTGTTAACGCAATTGTTAATGTGCGTTGACAGATTGCCTGCGTCAGTTGGTAGACTTCTCAGAGCTAAAATGTTACTATGTATTTATCAAAGGACCGTATCACGAAAATCGGTTCTATTGAAAAAATGTGTAAAGGCAGGAATTAAAAATGGAGTTTAATAACAAATTGTATGACCTTCGTAAACAAAAAGGTTTTTCACAGGAGGAGCTTGCTAATCGCTTGAATGTTTCAAGGCAGACTGTTTCAAAATGGGAAGTAGGGGACTCTACACCCGATTTGGAAAAGCTTGTCGCTATAAGTGACCTCTTTGAAATATCTCTGGACGAGTTAGTATTGGACAAAGCTGTGGTCAGCTCTGAGGAAACTTCTTCTAAGTCAGAAGTGTTAAGCGAACTTAAAGAAAAACTATTAACTGACGAAAATAAAAAGCGTGCTAAAAAAGGATTCAAGATAGCAGGTATCGTATTTGGAGTACTTGTTTTAGCGGATGTTATTTCCATGGTGGTTTATTTCAGCATAAACGGATTTCCAAACTAAGGCAATGTTTTACAGTTATTTATACAAAAGCTCCGGAGAACTTTTCATTCTCCGGAGCTTATTTTTATTATTCAGAAAGCATTTTTTCTGCACTTGCAAGCTTGACACATATAACGAAAAGTTCCAAAGCCTTTGCAAGATCCTCTATCGGAGGATATGTAGGTGCGATACGGATGTTCTTGTCATCAGGATCAATGCCGTATGGGAATGTTGCACCTGCACCTGTAAGTGTAACTCCAGCCTCGCTGCAAAGCTGGACTATTCTCTTTGCACAGCCGTTCATTGCGTCGAAAGAGATGAAGTAACCGCCCTCAGGCTCGGTCCATGAACCAATGCCGAGCGGAGCTATCTCTTTGCTGAGAACATCGCATACAAGCTTGAATTTAGGAGCTATTATATTCATGTGCTTTTTCATATGCTCGCACATATTAGCAAATGTTCCGAAATATTTTACATGGCGGAACTGATTCATCTTATCATAGCTGATAATGCTTATTCCAAGAGCTTTTTTAAGGTCATCGATATTTCTCTTGCTTGCTCCCATAACTGCAACTCCGGCACCTGGGAATGTTATTTTTGAAGTAGAGCCGAATATATAAACTATGTCCTCGTTGCCGACTTTTTTTGCCTCGTCAAGGATGTTGAGTATAGTCTTAGGGGATTCTGTGAGGTGGTGGATGCAGTAAGCGTTATCCCAGAATATTCTGAAATCCTTAGCAGCAGGTTTGAGTGCAGCAAAACGCTTTACAGTTTCGTCGCTGTAGGATATGCCCTGCGGATTTGAATACTGAGGAACGCACCAGATACCCTTTATTGAATCGTCCTCGGCAACAAGTTTTTCGATCATATCCATATCAGGACCTGTTGGAGTCATAGGGATATTTATCATTTCAAAGCCAAAGAATTCAGTTACTTTAAAATGTCTGTCGTAACCCGGTACAGGACAAAGGAACTTGAGCTTTCCACTCTGTGACCAAGGTGTTCCTCCGAGAACGCCCTTATTATATGCTAACTGTACTGCAAAGTACATTGCGTTAAGGCTTGAGTTACCGAAAATGATTATCTCGTCATTATTAACACCGATCATATCAGAGAAGAACTCTTTAGCCTCCGGAATACCGTCGAGAAGACCGTAATTACGAACATCATTGCCGCTTTCACTCATAAACTTTCCGTCGTCAAACACATTGAGCATATCCAGACTGAGATCAAGCTGTTCTTTACACGGATTACCTCTGGACATATTCAAACAAAGACCCTGTGCTTTAAAGTCGTTATAAAGAGCCTCGGTCTCGTTTTTAAAGCTTATAAGCTGCTCCTTTGACATTTCTGATAAATTCATTTCAGGAACCTCACCTTTCAAGATTTTGATAATTTTTTGCCAAATAAAGTATAGCATAGCGTTCAAATTTTTTCAAGTGACAATATAACAAATATTGGACTAACAAAAGCTGTTTTTTTAGTGTTTTCGGCTTAAATGAGTATAAAATAAAAGATTTGTATGTTGAAATTGCTATATATGGCTTGCACTAATTGTGCTTATGCAACAAAAATAAACACAAATCATTGACAAAAGAAAGCGAATTTGATATAATACTTGTAGGTATATAAATTATAGATACAAATATATGAGGGAATTAGGGAATAATTTACTTCAAACGGAGGTATTCATTATGAAAAAATTATTCTCATCATTCATTTCTGTTGTTACGTCAACACTTATTTCTGCCGGCTCAGTTATACCTGTTATGTCTATGGCAGAATATCAGTCAAGCGAGGAAAACTATGTTGAATCCGGATACATTTTCGGCGATTCAAATGTAAGCTTCCTCTCGAACTTTAAGGATGGATCATACAACTACGGTGAATTTCTTGACGCAAACAACTCAGCAGTCTATACTGAAATGGTAAAGTTACTCACTCCATCTATCGATACGGTTACGATAAAATTACCGGAACCTATCACAATATCCCTTTCTACAGGCAGTTTTTCATCTATGACTGATGCAGACAGAGAGATATACGAGGATGCTTTGATGAGTGCCTGCCGCTCCGGTATTGACTCTGCACTTTTTGATCTCCCTGAATTGTTCTGGCTTGACCTTGCCGAGACTTCTGTTGGTTCAATTAACTCCAGCAAAAGAAACTGGCGTACAGGAAAGTATGATGTCACGTTAACAAGCATTTCTTTTACACCAATGTACTATGAGAATTTCGGTTCTATGGAATCGGTCATGGAGTATAAGGAAAAGCTTTCTGATGCTGTAGAGAATTTCCCCGTTGAGGGAGAAACTCGTTACGAGCAATTAAAAAGTATACATGATTATATATGTAAATTTACATATTACGATGTTAATTCTCCGTTCTACAGCTCACCTATAGGTTCTCTTGTAGAACCGGGATCAGTCTGCGAGGGCTATGCGGAAGCATTTAAGCTCATGTGCGACAAACTCAATATACCATGTGTTGAGATAATCGGTAACTTCAATGAAGATAATACTGAGGCTCATATGTGGAACTATGTCCAGATGGATGACGGAAAATGGTACGGAGTCGATGTTACTTGGGACGATACCGATAATCTGTACGGTCAGGAGCTTAAATATACCTATTTCCTCAAAGGCTCAAAAACTCTTTCTGTAAATCATACTCCGGCTGATGTGTACTTCTATACTAACATGATATATCCTGAACTCTCAGCCGATGACTACGATCCTTCTTCTTCTGTTGTGTCGACTACTACATCTGCAACAACTTCAAAAACTACTACCACTACTACAACTTCTAAAACAACCAAATCAACAACTTCAACTTCAAAAACTACCAAGACTCAGACAACTACCTCAACAGCTTCTTCAACTACCACTAAAAAGACTACTACTTCTACACAAACAGAGGTTATTCCTACAACTACAGTAACAGAGCCTATCACTCCGCCTTTGCCGTTAGATGTTAAGGGCGATGTAAACAAAGACGGTGAGCTCAATATTGCTGATCTTGTTTACTGTTCAAGAGCCGTTCTTTGTAAATTTGAACTGACCGCTTCCTGCGATGTCGATGAAGACGGACGCATTGATTCGTTCGATGTTGCTTTGCTAAGACGTCTTATTATAAAACTTACAGTAAAAAAGTAAATATTCTCTGATCATGAAAGCTCCCTTTCCGCTAAGGTCAGGGAGCTTTTTGACTTATTTAAACGTAAAAATAATGTAATTGATGTATTAAGTAAATAGTTGACAAACACAATTTAAGGTGATATAATTACAATTATGTAAGCATAGGCTATCGTTTACTGAATGTATAAATTGCGATGTGAAATTTGCCTGTAAATCTACAGAAAGGAGTAGGCTTACTATGAGTAATAATTTGAATCCTGAGTTTAAGATAAGAGAGGTCGCTGAGCGAATAAAAGCCACGAGAGAATCAGTGGGTCTGACTCCGGAAGAAATGGCTGCTAAGATCGGTGTGTCTGTCTTTGAGTACAATGCTTATGAGGGCGGAGCTAAAGATTTCAGCTTCTCATTTATTTATAAATTTGCAAATGCCTGTGGTATCGAGATCACTGACCTTATGGAAGGTGAATCTCCGCATATCAACAGCTTCGATATAACAAGAAAAGGTGAGGGACTTCCTATCGCTCGCCGCAAAGGTCTGAGCTATCTCCGTCTTGCACCTAAATTCAGAAACAAGATCGCTGAACCATTCCTTGTTACTATTCCTTATGTTGATGAGGAATACCGTGTTCCGCATCCTCATACTCACGAGGGTCAGGAAATGGATATAGTTATAAGCGGTCAGCTCAAAGTTCAGGTCGGTGATAACATCGAGATACTTAATGAGGGAGATTCTATTTACTACGATAGTTCTGAGCCTCATGATGAGTGGGCTGTCGGAGGCAAAGAATGTAAATTCTATGCTATCGTATGCGGTACAGCTCAGCCTCAGAAGATATTCAACCACCTTGAGCCGGTCCTCATTCCCGGCGTTACTAACTTCGACCTCGCTAATATCAAGGACCCTATTTCCGATAAATTTGTATCTGTTGAAACTGATAAGGACGGTGCTCTTACCGGTATCTCCTTCAAAAACGAGGATACTTTCAACTTCGGTTTCGATATTGTTGACGGTCTTGCCGCAAAGTGTCCTGATAAGACTGCTATGATATATGTTGCAGAAGACCTTACAGACAGAAAGTTTACTTTTGCTGAGATAAAGAAATATTCAAATATGACCGCTAATTATTTCCTTTCTAAGGGAATCAAAAAAGGCGATAAGGTCATGCTCGTACTTAAAAGACATTACCAGTTCTGGTTCTCTATAATCGCACTTCACAAGATCGGTGCTATTGTTATACCTGCTACAAATCAGCTTGTTCAGCACGACTTTACCTACCGTTTCAAGGCTGCTGACGTAAAGGCTATCGTTTGTACAGGCGACGGTGATGTTGCTCATCAGGTCGACCTTGCTGTTGAGGAAAGCGGCATGGATATTACCAGAATGATTGTTCACGGTGAACGTGAAGGCTGGGCTGACTTTGACAAGGAAATGGCTGGATTCAGCGATGTATTTGAGCGTCCTACCGATCCTGAAAAGCTCTCATGCGGTCACGATCCTAACCTCATGTTCTTCACATCAGGTACAACAGGCTATCCTAAGATAGCTACTCACTGCCACCTTTATGCTCTTGGTCACTTCATAACTGCTCGTTATTGGCACAATGTTGACCCTAACGGAATCCACTTCACTATTTCCGATACAGGCTGGGGTAAAGCACTCTGGGGAAAACTCTACGGACAGTGGCTCAGTGAGACCTGTATCTTCGTTTACGACTTCGATCGTTTTGACGCTAATAAGATACTCCCGATGTTCAAGAAATATAATATCACAACTTTCTGTGCTCCTCCTACTATGTACCGTTTCTTTATCAAGGAAGATCTTTCAAAGTTCGACCTCAGTTCTATAAAGTACGCTACAGTCGCAGGTGAAGCTCTCAACCCTGAGGTATACAACCAGTTCCTGAAAGCTACCGGTGTTAAGCTCATGGAAGGCTTTGGTCAGACAGAAACCACACTCTCTATTGGTAACTTTGTTGGTATGACCTGTCGTCCGGGTTCTATGGGTAAGCCAAGTGTACTCTATGACGTTGATATTGTTGATCCGGACGGAAATCCTGTTAAACCGGGTGAGACCGGAGAGATCATCATTCGTACTGACAAGAAAGTTCCTTGCGGACTTTTCCTCGGTTACTACAATGACGAAGAAAAGACTAAGGAAGTTTGGCATGACGGCTGCTATCATACAGGTGATACTGCTTGGAAGGACGAAGACGGTTACTTCTGGTATGTTGGCCGTGTTGACGATGTTATCAAGTCATCCGGTTATCGTATCGGACCTTTCGAGATCGAAAGTGTTATCATGGAGCTACCTTACGTACTCGAATGTGGCGTAAGTGCTGCACCTGATCCGGTAAGAGGTCAGGTCGTAAAGGCTTCGATAGTACTCACAAAGGGTACAGTCGGCACAGAAGAACTCAAAAAGGAGATACAGAATTACGTTAAGAAGCACACAGCTCCTTACAAGTATCCAAGAATAGTTGAGTTCCGTGACGAACTTCCTAAGACAATCAGCGGTAAGATACGCCGTGTAGCTCTTAAAGGATAATTAATTATGAAACGCAAAGCACCTCTGATACCTGATCGGAGGTGCTTTTTGTGCATATAAAAACTCTCCGAGAGTTTTCCCTCGGAGAGTAATTTTTTATTCTTCTGAATTAACTGCTGATATTACCTCTGTAAGAAGATTTGCCGGGAGCTGCTCATAACGAATGAAATCGAATGTAAAGCTTCCGAGACCTCTTGTGGTCTGACGCAGATACATAGCAAAATCATGCATCTCACGAACAGGTACTTCTGCCTGTATCAGAGTAACTCCATGACTTACAGGCTCCATACCAAGCACTCTGCCACGTCTCTTGTTGAGCTCGCCCATAATATCACCGGTATTGTCGTCCGGTGCAGTTACCTTGAGTTCACCTATAGGTTCGAGCATTACAGGGTCAGCCTGTTTAAGACCTTCCTTATATGCGATAGATGCAGCAGTTTTGAATGCCATTTCTGATGAGTCAACAGGGTGATATGAACCGTCAACGAGTATAGCCTTCAAGCCTACTACTGGACAGCCTGCAAGTACGCCCTTCTTCACAGAATCTTCAAGTCCCTTCTGTACAGCAGGGAAGTAGTTCTTAGGAACAGCTCCGCCGAATACTTTTTCCTCAAAGATGAGCGTATCACTTACACATGGCTCAAACTCGATCCATACGTGACCGTACTGACCGTGTCCGCCGGACTGCTTCTTATGCTTACCTTCAACTTTGACCTTCTTTCGGATAGTCTCTTTGTAAGCTATCTTAGGAACTGTAAGTTTAACTTCAACTCCGAATTTGCTCTTTAATTTAGCAGCAGCGACTTCGATATGCTGTTCGCCGAGTCCGCTGAGTATCTGCTCCTTTGTATTATCGTCCTGAACATATGTCAGGGTAGGATCTTCTTCAATAAGACGCTGCATGGATGATGAGATCTTAGCTTCATCGCCCTGAGCTTTTGCCTTGACAGCCATTGAATAGCAAGGCTTCGGGAAGTCCATTTCGATAAACTGTACAATACGAGCAGTATCGCAAAGCGTATCGCCTGTATTTGCACCTATCTTTGATGCGACAACTATATCACCGGCATATGCACAGCTTACTTCGGTCTGCTTCTTTCCGCAGAGAGTGTAAAGCTTGCCTATCTTTTCAGTATTTCCTGTAGCAGCATTGATAACGTCAGTATTGGAAGTCAGCTTGCCGGACATTACCTTTATCATGGACATCTTGCCAACAAACGGGTCAGCAATTGTCTTGAATACGTAAGCTGAAAGCGGAGCATCAACATCGCACGGAACTTCTGTTACATCCTTTGCAGGTGTATAAGCCTCAGAAGCGTACACCTCATTTGGTGCAGGGAGCAGCAGCTCAATCTCTTTAAGGAGCATATCAATACCTGAAAGATCAGCAGCAGATGTGCATACTACAGGTGTGATGATACCCTTGTTCATACCGGCATGGATACCGTCGATAAGCTCTTTCTGAGTAAATGCCTCACCCTCGAAGAATTTTTCCATAAGTTCGTCGGAAGTTTCAGCTACAGCCTCTGAAACAGCTGCAACGAGTCCGTCTATACGATACTCAAATTTTTCGGAAATTTCAGCTGTAGGCATATCTGTTTCAACAGGATTGCCCTTGCCGTCGTATTTGTAAGCTTTCATCTCGATGAGATTTACGTACTCAACTATCTGACCGTTGCTGATTACAGGTACAACTACAGGGCATACTGTAGGACCGAAAACGGTTTTTAGTTCAGTGAGCACATTAAAGAAGTTAGCGTCCTTATCATCGATCTTCGTAACAACGAACATCTTTGATTTTCCTTGTTTTACAGCCTCGTCATAAGCTTTTCTTGCTCCGACCTTTACTCCTGATTTAGCAGAAACTGTTATCATAACTGTATCTGCTGCACGAATACCTTCTATCATTTCAGCAGCAAAGTCAAAGAGTCCGGGGGTATCAAGAATATTTATTTTGTAATCGTTATATTCAAAGGATGCGAGAGAAGTTCCTATTGAAATTTTTCTCTTAATTTCCTCAGGATCGTAATCACAAATTGTAGTTCCATCCGCAGTTTTACCAAGACGATCTGAAGCTCCTGCTTTGAAAAGTAATGCTTCCGCAAGAGAAGTTTTACCGGAACCATTATGTCCGGCAAAAGCTATGTTTTTTACTTTGTTGACATCATATTCTTTCATGGTAGGTTTTCTCCTCTGAGTTAAATTGTATGCAGATTATGCACTGCATACAAATATTATAAACTATTTTTAAAACAATTTCAATAGTAACTTAATATTTTCTACATTTTATATTACTGCCGGTATTAATAATTGTCAGATATGCACAACAGCTTTCTTATTTACTGTGCGATTTATCTTTATTTTTCCTAAAATCATCATGATTGTGTAATATTCTGCACCCCATATAATTACCTCTGTTACCATAAAAACAGGGGATTTGTTATCTATGTGCATCAAAAAAAATATGAGTTCTGATGCTGACAGCGTCATGAATGAATATACTACAGGTACTAAAATGCTTCTTATAAAGTTTATTTTCATGCCTGTAGTTCTTGTAAGAAAGATGAATCGGCTGATATTTCCGATGATATTGCTTGCATAGTAGGAGAAAACTACGCCGTAAAAACCTATTCTCGGAACAATGATAAGTACCGAGGATATTCTTATTATGTACTCTGCAAGATAATTCAGTGACGAGAAAGCCTGCTGACCTGTTCCTTTTATGATAGCTTCGAGCACTATCTCTAAGTAAATGAACGGGATAACAGGTGCAGTAAGGGAGATTATCTCGCCTGGAAGTTCACCTCCGCCGATAAGTTCGCCTATTGTTCTGCCGAAGCGGATAAGAACTGCCGATGCAAATACCGCATACATTATTGTAGAGTCCTTTATCCTGCCGGAAAGAGTCTGAATTCTTTCTCTGTTTCCGGCTGCGGAAGCCCTTGCGGTTTCGCTGACTATTATTCCGGACATTGAACACAATACCACTGACGGAAAAAATAATGTTGGTATGACTATAGCCTCAAAAATACCGAATCTGCTGAGTGCTTCTGTAGTCGAGTCGCCGTTTTGTCGGAGGCAATATGGTATAAGAGCGTCATTTGTACTGCTCAAAAAAGTGGTAAGTACACCGCCGCCCATTATGGGTAACGCATATTTCATGTACTGTTTAAAGTTAAGTGTGCTATTTTTTCTTAGCGGACCATGTCCCCTCATGTATGCGACCGTGAAAAATATCATTGAACTGACATTTCCTGCTGCTATTCCGCTGACCATTATCACGCAAACGCTGTTATTAGCAGAATTTCCGGAAACTAATGTAACTCCGACAATAAAAAGCGACTTCACAAGAAATTCGATTATATCACCTGCTACTGTTACAGCAGACTTCCGGCAGGCATTGAAATATCCCTTTAAGCAGGACGATATTGCTCCGCATATGAGTGCAGCAGGTATGAGCTTTATGGGACCGGATATGTCTGCTCCCTCAAAAAACATTCTCCCGACTCTGTCTGCTTCCATTAACAATACAGCCGATACTATCACGCTCATTATCATGCACAGTTTTATGCCGTGAAATAGTACTTTGTCCGGCGAACCGTTTTTGTGTCCTATTTCTTCTGAGATAAGTCTGCTCGTACACAAAAAAGCGTTTCCGTTTGATAAAATACTTGCCATAGCAAGAAAAGCTCCGGTAAGGGAAAGCACTCCCATTGCCGAACTTCCAAGGCGGTCATTTATAAATACATTTAGCAGCAATGCAGCCGAGTCCAGAAACAACTGCATAACAGTAAGCAGTACAGTATCTCTTATCATTTTATTTTTAATAAACATATGTCCCTCCCGTACACAGATAATTAATTCTATGTACAGAAGGGGCATAAAATGACAATGCAGGACGTGATTGTCCTGCATTCAGTCTGTTGAAAAACTATAAAATAAAAGGAGCGTCATAATTAATAATGGGATTCCAAAGGGTTTTTCAACCCTTTGGTCAGGTCAAGGGCTGACAGCCCTTGTGGGGTGTGGGGCAAAGCCCCACATATAG
>OCTX014579784.1_pt1 | contig 16955 bp, 15 predicted proteins | sample 1539691 | NCBI WGS metagenome assembly OCTX01 (sample SAMN02144231, study PRJEB22623) | gut metagenome | biome: sheep rumen | host: Ovis aries | place: New Zealand | reverse complement strand
GTTTGATAGCCAGTATCGTTGACAGTTGTATTATTTCCTGTATTGTCTGAGGCAGTGCTGGAACTAAATAATCCCTTGAAATCAAAATTATCAATTGCATGTAATATACTATTGATTTCACCGGAAGTTCCGTTTGAATAGTAATCTCTTGTTACATAAACTATTGATGGAATTTCATAATCAATGATATTTTCTGAAATTGCTTCAGTATATGCATGACTATCAGGAGTATAAATTCCTACCTGAGTGTTGTTTGATATACTTTCTACAACTTTTTTGGAAGTGTATGTATCATCTGAAGGAACAAATACATATGAATTGGAATCATTGGTACTGTGAACATCCACTGTAAAGTTATAGTTGTTGTTTATTATATCAGGAACAACAAATTCTGATGCAAGACTTTCTGACATTTCATTTACTGTCATGTTACTTTGTGTATCTGAATTGTTATTGTTATTTGCTTTGGAAGTATCTACAACATATATATCATAACAATATTTTAAGTCATTTTGACCTTGTATTGTTGGGACAACAGCGTTTTGAGATCTTTTAGCATCAACTCCCACTATAAAAGCAACATGTATATCCGATGATGGATTACCATAACCACTAGATTTTACTACAGTCCCATAACTATTATTTCCAATAATAGAAGAATCTATGGCAACAGTACTGCTATTCATATCGGAAGAATTTTCAGAAAGATTTTCTTCAACTGGCGGTGGTGTTGATGTACCACCATTAAGTGCAACGGTTGCTGCCATAATAAGAACTATAGCTGCCAACAAGATAATAATTAACTTGGACGAACTAATAGGTGGTTTACCAGAATCATTATACATAGATTAACCTCCATAATTTATTGACATATTTAAAAATTTATTATCAAGCAAATTTATTATATGAATCATTACAGGAAGTTTTCTTATTAATTTCACTTTTTTATGTGAAGCTTTAAACAACAAGGAACCTTCCCCCCAAATTACTTCTGACTTTTGCATCGTACTTTAATAAACTGGATTTCAAAGCATCATATCTAATCTGGAATTCCTCATTATTTGAAAAAAATCCTATCATTCAATTCATACCTATATACCTATGAATTTCAACTGTTTTATTAGTGCTCTTAAATCCTCAGATAATAAACTCCTAAAAATATATTTATATAATATTTATTATGTATTTTAGTTAATAAGAAAGTAATGATTAAAACACCCCGATTCATATAAAAAATGACCGTTAAATAGAAAATATTTAAACAAATAAACTCATAAAAAGATTTATTTTAATCCAAATAGTATATTATAAATCCAAAACACACCGCAAATGACATTAAAATAAATAATAACTCTTTTTAATGAATTTCAGAATTAAACCAGACATTAAAGATAATAAACAAGTGTTAAAATAAACATTGAAAAAAAAATGTATAAGAAATACTATATAAAAAATGTTAAATTTTAAATAATCATTATATTTTCAAAAATATTCAAATGAATAAGTAACTTTCACCACATTTAACCGAAGTAAACCAAGCAATTACTTAAATGAAATATAAAAATAAAACAAAATATATTAAGATGTAAGAACTTAAATTTAATTAATATAGACTAAATATACTTTCTTAAATTATTATATTTAAAAAATATAAATTATCTGCAATGCAGAAAAAATTAAAAAAATAAGTATACACCAAGGGTGATAAAATGACAGGAATTGTTGGATATGGAGCTCATATCCCCTCTTACAGAATAAAAGTTGAAGAAATCGCTAAAGTATGGGGAGATGACCCAAACTCTATTTCAAAAGGATTAGTCGTTAATGAAAAATCAGTACCTGGACCAGATGAAGATACAGTTACAATCTCTGTAGAAGCAGCAAGACGTGCATTAGCTCGTGCAGAAATAAATCCGCAAGATATTGGTGCAATATATGTGGGATCAGAATCCCATCCATACGCAGTAAAACCTACTGCAACAATAGTTGCCGATGCAATCCAAGCATCACCTAATTTAACTGCAGCAGATTTAGAATTTGCATGTAAAGCTGGAACAGCAGGAATTCAAGCAGCAATTGGACTTGTTAAATCCGGAATAATCAAATACGGATTAGCAATCGGAGCAGACACTTCACAAGGTGCTCCAGGTGACGCACTCGAATATACAGCAAGTGCAGGAGGAGCCGCATACATAATAGGTGAAGACAACACAATTGCAGACTTTGAAGAAACATGCAGTTACACAACAGATACTCCCGACTTCTACAGAAGAGAAGGAGAAACATATCCATCACACGGTGGAAGATTTACCGGAGAACCAGCATACTTCAAGCATGTTCTTGGTGCAGCAAACAGAATGTTAGAAAAAACTGGTACAACAGCAGCTGATTATGATTATGCAGTATTCCATCAACCAAACGGTAAATTTTACATAAGAGCTGCAAGAAAATTAGGATTCAGTGAAGAACAATATAAACAGGGATTACTAACACCTTACATCGGAAACACATATTCCGGAGCAACTCCACTTGGATTAGCTTCAGTTTTAGACATTGCAAAACCAGGAGACAAAATATTTGCAGTGTCATATGGTTCAGGTGCAGGTAGTGATGCATTTACCATAACAGTTAATGACAGAATTGAAGAAGTAAGAAACAACGCTAAAACACTTGATGAAATTCAGAAAAATTTAACTTATGTAGATTATGCTACTTATGCTAAATTTAAAGGAAAAATTAAAATGGATTAGACTCATAAAACATAAAAAGGTGAAAACATGAGAGATGTAGCAATAGTAGGAGTATCCCAAACCAAATTTGGAGAATTATGGGACAAATCATTTAGAGATTTAGTTGTGGAAGCAGGAATAGAAGCTATTCATGATGCTAATATGACTGGAGACGATCTTGATGCAATGTACATAGGTAACATGTCTGGAGGATTATTCGTAGGACAGGAACACATTGGTGCATTAATTGCAGAACATTCAGGATTAGCACCAATACCAGCAACAAGAGTGGAAGCAGCATGTGCATCAGGAGGATTAGCTCTAAGACAAGCAATCATGGCCGTAGCTTCAGGTTACTATGATAATGTAATGGCTGCAGGTGTAGAGAAAATGACCGATGTAGTAGACGCTACTCCGGCAATTGCAGCAGCAGCAGACCAGGAATGGGAATCACAACAGGGAGTTACATTCCCATCACTTTATGCGATGATGGCAAGAAGACACATGTATGAATATGGTACAACACGTGAACAGATTGCATCATTTGCTGTTCTTGGACATAAAAACGGTGCATTAAATCCAAAAGCACAATTTCAAAGAGAAATTAGTGTAGACGCCGTACTTAACTCAACAAAAGTAGCTGCACCTTTAAACATATTAGACTGCTCACCTGTATCTGACGGTGGAGCAGCAGTTATTGTTTGTCCTGCAGACGAAGCTAAAAAATATACTGACACTCCAATATATGTAAAAGCATCAACCCAGGCATCAGATACGATAGCCCTACACAGCAGAAAAAGTTTAACAACAATCCAGTCAACAATTACCGCTTCAAGAAAAGCATATGATATTGCAGGTATCGAAGCAAAAGATGTTGATGTTGCAGAAGTTCACGATTGTTTCAGTATTAACGGATTATTAGCAATCGAAGATTTAGGATTCTTTAAGAAAGGTGAAGGTGGACAAGCTATAGAAGACGGACTTATTGAAAGAGATGGTCAGGTAGCTGTTAACACATCCGGTGGACTTAAAGCAAGAGGTCACCCATTAGGTGCAACAGGAATTGCTCAGGCTGCAGAAATAACCTGGCAATTAAGAGGAGACGCAGATAAAAGACAAGTTGATGGTGCTGAAATAGGTCTCACACAAAACATTGGTGGAACTGGAGGTACTGTTGCAATACATGTACTATCAAGAAACCGATAAAACTTTCTTACTTCTGACCCCCTAAAATACTTTTTTTATAATAAATATTTAAATGCATAACTCAATACTATATATTATAGGGATTGAGACTATGAGTTTACTCAAGAAGATAGTAACAATTATTATGTTTTTAATGATTATAGTCACGGTACCTTATTTAATTTATGAATGGCATTCTCATGAAGAACTGGGATCTAATGATATGGGTTATGTAACAAAGGACATATACAATCATTATAATGCAGAAAAAACGATTATTTTAATAACTGGAATACATCCAAGAGAAAATCTAGCAATTAATCCTGAGATAGAATCTGCCAAAAGATTTGCCCTTACACATAATGCCATATTGATTAATTACAATGTTACAGTTACAAAAGATGCCGAAGACTATAAAAACAGTAGATATAATGGGGAACATTTGGTGGCTGACATTGTCTTACCTGACATTTACAAATCAAAAGCTGATGCTGTGATAATAAGTCATTCTCATATTGAAGGTTACGGTGAAGGATTTTACCTGGCTACTCCTGCAATGGATGATGAATCTGTCAGAATAGCTGAAGGTGTTAAAAATAGTGGGATAGATTTTAACTATTTCAAAACCGATAAGAATGCTACATCCTATGAAAGCACTTCCATCGAATTAGTTTCAAAACCTTTGGCTGACAGGGGTTATCCTACCTTGGTTTATGAAATTCCCGAAAACATAACAGAACAAGAGTCAACCGATAGAACGTATGATTTATTGGTTAAAACATTTGAACTGTTGAATTAATTTCTTTTTTTATTTTTTTTTATTTGTGTAAATCCATGAATTCATCACGATATTTATCTAAACGAATTAGATATTGATCAAGTTCCTTATCATATTCTTCAAGTACTTCATTGGGTGCCTCTATTTCTATTGAACATCCATCAAAGAGCAAGAGTTTTACTTCCAGCAAAGTGAAAAAATCAGAAAACAATGTTATTGCCAGATTGATATATGTATCTGATTCATAAATTGGATCCAATAAAAGACATTCTATCATTTCCTTGATTTCCACAAAGAAAGGATATTCATGTGTAATTATATCATTTGAATATAAATTATCTGAAACTTTATCTAATGAATCTAGAATCAAATTGATTATTTCCATTGCTATTGTTGTTGACAATCCTTTTTCTACTTCCGTATCCATGCTCCAATATGATGCAGGAGTAACGTTTTTTAGGGATTCAAGTAATCCTATGATTAATTTTTTGTATTCAGATAGGTCTCCAAAGAATAATTCGTTGAAATCTAAAATTTTTTCCATAAAAACACTCAATATTGTTTATGTATCTAATTTTGTTTAAAAAGAAATAAATATTTAATTTAAAAAATTATAAAAAAAAAGTAATCCATGATTAAATATCATGGATTTTCCCTAATACAATTAATACTTTAGATTATATTCTAATAGTCTAATTTTAAGGTAATTTAACACATTAAGATTATTATCTAATCTTACATTGGAGGCATTCCGCCCATTCCATCCATACCTTGAGCTGCTGCTACGTCACCTTGACTGGATGATGCGATTACGTCGTCAATTCTTAAAATCATTTCAGCTGCTTCTGCTGCAGATTGGATAGCTTGTTTTTTAACTCTTTGAGGTTCGATTACTCCAGCTTCTTTCATGTCTGCTACTCCACCTTCAAATACATTTAATCCCATGTATATTGAATCTTCGTGAGCTGCTCTTAAATCTACTAATGAGTCGATGCTGTCTAAACCTGCGTTTTCTGCTAAGGTTCTTGGTACAACTTCTAATGCTTCTGCGAAAGCCATTACAGCTAATTGTTCTCTTCCGCTGATAGTTTCTGCGTAGTCTTTTAATCCTTTTGCGATTGCTATTTCAGGAGCTCCTCCACCAACAACAACTTTACCATCTTCTACTGTGGAAGCTACTACACCTATTGCATCTTCAACTGCTCTTTCGATTTCGTCTACAACGTGGCTTGTTGAACCTCTTAATAATAAGGTTACTGCTTTAGGATCTTTACATGCTTTTACAAAGATCATGTCGTCACCGGATACTTTGTCTTCTGTTACGCAACCTGCTTCTCCGAGGTCAGCTGAGGTTAAGTCTTGGATGTTTGTAACGATTTTTGCACCGGTTGCTTTTGCTAATTTTTCCATGTCGGATTTTTTAACTCTTCTTGTTGCTATGATTCCTGCTTTAGCTAAGTAGTGTTGTGCTAAGTCATCAATACCTTTTTGACAGAATAATACGTTTGCTCCTGCATTTACTAATCCGTCAACCATTTCTTTAATCATGGTTTCTTCTTGTTCGATGAAAGCTTGCATTTGTGCTGGGTCAGTGATTCTGATTTCTGCATCTACTTCTGTTTCTTTAACTTCTATTGCACTGTTTACTAATGCGATTTTTGCATCTTGTATTGAAGTTGGCATACCTGGGTGTACTCTTTCTTTGTCAATGATTACTCCGCTTACTAATTCGGAATCTTCGATTGCTGCACCATCTTTAGATTCGATTTTAATTTGTTCGATATCTACTTTACCGTCTTCTTCAACTTGGTTTACTGCACCAACAATGAGTTCTGCTAAAGGTTCTCTTGCTTTTTCTGTTCCTTTACCGGTCATTGCTGTCATAGCTACTTTCGTTAAAGTGTCTTTATCTGAGGAATCTAATGAGATTGATTCTAAGATTTCTTGTGCTTTTTGTGCTGCTTGTCTGTAACCTAATGCGATGATGGTTGGGTGAATTTCTTTGTCTAATAATTCTTCGGATCTTTTGAGTAATTCTCCTGCAATGATAACTGCAGTTGTTGTTCCGTCCCCTACTTCATCTTCTTGTGTTTTTGCAACTTCTACTAACATTTTTGCTGCAGGGTGTTCAATATCCATTTCTTTGAGGATGGTTACACCGTCGTTTGTTACTACGATATCTCCAATACCATCTACAAGCATTTTGTCCATACCTTTTGGACCTAATGTTGTTCTTACGGTTTCTGCTAATACTTTACCAGCTAATATGTTGTTTCTTTGTGCATCTCTTCCTAAAGCTCTTGATGTTCCTTCAGGTAAGATGATTAATGGTTGTTGTTGTTGTGCCATTTTATTACCTCTAAATTTTTTTAATTTTATTTAATTTGTATATAATTTTAGTTTAAATATATCATTAAAATTTTTTTATAATCAGTCTATAATCATAATGGGTTTGACTTTATATAAATACTTTACTATAATTTTCTGTACAAAATACAGAAAAAAAATTAAATCATAATTGAAATGGATTATATAGTAAATTCAAAAAATAATAAAAAAAAGGATAAAGGGGATTAATCATCAGATGGTACAGGTTTTTTAACCCATATGATTCTGTCACCGTCTCTTGCACGTTGACAGTATTCACGTTTTTCCAATGCTTTGAGAGTTTTTGCGAAACTTTCTTTTTCCAATTCAGTGAAACCTAATTCCATTAAGTAATCATATAATTCACTGGCACTTTTTGCATCAGGAAGAAGATGATAAATTTGAGATTGGAAACTGGTTAATCCAGGCAATGGTTTTGAAATCATTGCAGAGAAGTAATCTTTAAATTTGGACATGTCATTTAACTGAACGTCTTTATCATCAACCACTTCATTCAGACGAGAAATTTCCTGATCTAACTTTTCATTGTTTTCTTTTAAAACTTCAGCTTTTTGTAAATCTGCTTTTAATGAAGCAATTTGTTTCTCATAATCAGATTTTAAGTCTGCTTTTTCAAGTTCTAAAGAACGGATACGAGGCTGTAAATTTTTAAGTTTATCAAGTTCCTCATTTTTGTCGAATAACAATTGTTTATGATCGTCAATATCCTTGTTTTTTCTGTCGACAATTTCCTTAAGTTCCTGAATTCTGGCTGAACTTGTTAATAAGTTATCATTACTTTCCTTCAATGCTTTATCCTTATCTTCCAATTGTGAAGTAATCTGCTCTATTTGACTGTCTTTTTGGGAGATTTGGTTGTTCAAGTCATTCATTTGTTCCAGTTTCATATTGGAATCTGAAACCTCGGACTTAAGGTTTTCGATAACAGAATCTTTTTGAGAAATCTGAAGGTTTAATTCATCAATATCATCATCTTTAAGCTTGATTTTGTTTTCAAACCTGTTGATTTGATTGTTTAACTCATTCAATAACTCATCCTGTTTAACAATTGTGTCATCTTTAGCTTTGATAATGGACTCTGATTGAATGTTCTTAGTGGTATCCTCTTTAATTTGATTATTTAAAATTCCGATATCCTTATTTAATGAATCAATGGTAGCATTCAATTCATCGATTTTATACTTTCTCTGATTTAAGAGGGAAGTTAATTTGGATATTTCCTGATCTTTTTCTTCCGCATCTTTTGAGAAGCTTTCGTTTAGCTTGAAGATTTCATCATCTTTTGATTTGAGTTTATCATCAACTAAGAGTGATTCTCTTGCAAGTTGATCTTTGAGCTGTTTGATTTCTTCCTGTGAAACTTGAATTGTATTTCTCAATTCTTTTATAGTATCTGTTTTTGATGCTGACTCTTCTTCCCTGGTTTTGAGTAATTTGTTTAACTGGGAAATTTCAATGTCCTTTAATTCAAGTTTCTGAGGTAATGCAGATATTTTATCAGATTTATCTTGAACTTCCTGTTTAAGTTTGGATATTTGAGTTTCATTGATTTTTTTAACGTTGAATGACTCTTCTTTAAGTTTATCATAATTTGTGTCTTTTTCTTTGATTATTAAATCAAATGCATCTTTGTCCTGTTGTAACTTGTTTATTAATATGTTTTTATCATTCAATGTTTTTTCAAGATACTCGTTCTCTGTTCTTAATTTTTCATTGCTGTTTGAAAACTTGGTTATGCCTTCATTTAATTCAGTAATCTGTTTTGAAGTTGATTTACGTAACTGGTTGAAATCCAACTTGAGTTTATCATACTCTGCATCTTTTTCATATAATGCTTTTTTGGCTTCTTTAAGTTCATTTTGCAATTCATCTGAATTTTCTTCTGCAGTCAAATCTATAGCAACTTCATCCAACTTAACTTTTAATGAAGCTATTTCTTCATCCTTTTGAGCCAATATTTTTTCAAGTTCTTTGATTTTGTCGACATTTGATTCTTCATCCAATGTTAACGTGTTAATTTCTATGTCCTTTTCATTGGTTTTTTCTTTCAGGGATGATAATTCTTCAACTGCTGTTTTATTGGATTGTTCCAATTCCTCAAATTTAGATTCTAAAAGTTTGAATTCTTCATTTTTTTTCTCATACTGCTGTTTGAATGATTCAATAGTAGCATCTTTTTCGAGTAAATCAAGTTCTAAAGCATCATATTCCTGTGTTTTATTAATAAGATCCTGTTTTACTTTGTTTAATTGTTCATCATCACTATCCAGAGTGGATTCAAGTCTTGCTTTTAAATCAGAAATTTGAGTATCTTTATCTGATATTTCAGCATCTTTTTGAGACAATTTTTCTTTTAATGAATCAATTTCTTCTGTTAACTCAGAATCATCAGATGAGGTAGTATTATCCGGAATTTCATCAATTGAGCTTTTTAATTTGGCGTTTTCATTTTCTAACTCAACTAATTTAAATTCATTGATTTTATTTAAATCCTGAACCCTCTGTAATTCAGATTGAACTTCAATTAATTCATTTGATTTTTGTGTGAATTCCTCTATTAATGAATTCATATTATCTGAAGCAGGAACTATTTGTGCACCGCTGGATTCTTTTAAGTTTTTATTTTCTGATTCCAGTGAAGATATTTTTTCGTTTAATTCTTCGATTTGTTTTGAATAATCTTCAGATAGACTTTCATCATCTGAGGATTTTAATTCATCAATAGTTTTTTCCAGTTGAGAAACTTTATCGTTTAACTCAGATATCTCTAATTCCTTGGATTCTATTATTTCAGATTCAGACTTCGTGGAAGATTCCAACTGGTTTTTAAGAGAGTCTATTTCTTCCTCATATTTTTTAATTTTCTGATCTCTTCCTGTCACTTCAATGGTCAACTGATTTTTTAAAACTGGAATTTCCTTAAGTTCTTCTGTTTGCCTGTCTATTACTGAACGCAACTGATTGATTTCAGTATTTGAAGAAGTACTTTTAAGTTCTTCATTTCGTTCTTTAAGTCTTGAAATCTCTAGTTTCAGTTCTTTTTCATTTTGTGAAGAGGATTCCTCGGAGGTAGTACTAAGTAAATCAATTTCTTTCTTTTGAGATTCGATCGTTGATTCCAATTCAGTAATTTGTTTTTTTAAGATTTCCGTAGAATCATCATCTGTTGCTTGAGGAGCATTTAATTTAGTTGTTAATTCACTGATTTCTAAATCTTTCTCTTTTATTTTAGTGTCTTTTTCCTGTAATAGTAACTCTTTTTCTTTAAGAGCAGTTTCCTTTTGGTTAACTTCTTCAGTTAGTTCGTTTATCCTTGCTGTTAAATTAGTGTTTTGATTTTCATTTTGAATTAAAACATTTTTAACAACTTCATTTGTTTTAATGTCTTTGTTTTCTTCGCTTAATTGTTCTTTGAGACTGTTAATTTCTTTAAAACAAGATTTTACTAGTTCTCTCAACTCTTCTGATTCAACATCCTTTAAAAACGCCATTGTGATCACTATTTAATATATATCTAATTCAAACTTTTAAACTTTTTCTTTAATTACCAATCAATTTCTGAAGTTTTTCAAAATCAATAAAATATTCCGATAGGTATACTATACCAATTCCCAATAAAAATCCTCCCAAAACATCGGATGGATAATGCACCCCAATATACATTCTGGAAAACGCCACAATTAACGGAATAATCATGACAATCCATTTATGATATTCTTTTGATAAGGTAAATGCCATAGCCGTTGAAGTTGTTGTATGTCCTGATGGAAAAGAGTAATCTGTTCCCAAATCCAGCAATATCAGATTTGTCAATTCAACATAAGGTCTTGGTCTCATGACAATGATTTTTACCAATGATGTTATGGCGGTAGTTATAACAAGAATTATAATCATTTTCGTTGCAATTTTCTTTCCTTTTTCGTTTCCAAACAGGTAGAGTAAAATGGAAATAACAATCCAAAAAATAATCGTACCCATATTTGAAATCATTAAAAAAATGTTATCCAGTATAATATTATGAAAGGACAGGTTTACCAACTGTAATATAGATATGTCTATTAAATGCAGAAATGATAACATTCAATCACCATAAAAAAAAGAAAAGGGATAAGGGAGTTATAAGTATAATTTGGAAATTAATTGTGCATTCAATATTGAAGCTCCTGCTGCTCCACGAATGGTATTGTGCCCTACAAGAGTGTATTTGAAACTGTTTTCAAATACGTCTTCACGAACTCTTCCAACTGATACACTCATTCCATGTCCTGCATCCCTGTCCATACGTGGTTGTGGTCTGTTTTCTTCTTTACGTACTATGACTGGTTGTTCCGGTGCAAATGATAATTTTTCTTTCTGAGGTATTCCTCTGAAACTGTTCATTGCTTCTTCAATATCTTCGACTGTGATATCGTCTTCTTCAAATTCTATTGCTACTGACTCAGTATGACCATCTACTACTCCGACCCTGTTACATGATGCACTTAATGGGAAATTTGCTTTATCAACAAGTCCTCCGTTCACTTTACCAAGTAAATGTAATGTTTCGGATTGCATTTTTTCTTCTTCCCCACCAATGAATGGTATGATGTTGTCAAGTATTCCCATTGATGGAACACCATTATATCCTGCACCACTAACTGCCTGCATTGTAGTAACTGATACTCTTTTGAAAGTATATTTGTCAAATAATGGTTTTAATGTCAATGTCAATGCAATGGTTGAACAGTTAGGATTTGTTACTATGCATCCGTCCCAACCGTTTACATCCTTTTGTGTTTCCATCATTTCCAAATGTTCAGGGTTGACTTCAGGAATCACCAGAGGAATGTTTTCCTTCATACGATTTACACTTGCGTTGGAGGCTACTATGAATTTTTCTGCAAATGCTGCTTCAACCGGTTCTGCAAGTCCTGCAGGTAATGAAGCAAATACGAAATCCACATCATCACTGACTTCTGAAGGATCTGTGTTGACAATTTTCATGTCCCTTACTTCTTCAGGGATAGGTGTGGTTTGATGCCATGTAACTGCATCTTCATAGCGTTTTCCTGCTGATTTTTCAGATGCTGCCACATTTACTATATTAAAATCTGGAATTTGAGATAATAATTGGATAAATCTCTGTCCTACCATTCCGGTAGCACCTAATACACATACATTTCGTACCATATAAATCACTCTTGTTCTAATTATAAACCTAATACGTCAAACATGTCTGCAATTGGTTTATCTTGTTTTGTCATTAAATAATTTAATGCTCTTATAACACCGTTCACAAATGCCTGTCTGGTGGAAGCCCTGTGAATGACTTCGATTCTTTCACCATCACCGCAGAACATCACAGTGTGGTCACCGACAATGTCTCCTCCACGTACTGCATGAATTCCTATTTCGTCTTTAGGTCGTTTTCCAACCATTCCTTCCCTACCATAGCATGCATTTTCATCAAGGCTTAATTCAAGATTTTCTGCAACAATTTCCGCTGCCCTTTTTGCTGTTCCTGATGGTGCATCCTGTTTGTTATGGTGGTGTGCTTCAACTATTTCAATATCATATTCGTGACCTAATATTTTAGCGACCTGTCCGACTATTTCAAAGAAAACATTTACTCCTGTAGCCATGTTAGGTGAAATAACTGCTTTAACGTTGTTTTCTTTAATTGCATTATGCATAATTTCAAGTTGGTCATCCTTGATTCCTGTTGTACCTACTACAACATTTACTCCAACTTCAGCACATGTTTTTACGGTTTCAACTGCTGCTGATGCAATAGTAAAATCAACAAGTACATCAGGTTTAACTGATTCCAGTTCTGATTTTAAATCCTGTGAACCTATTATGTTTACTCCCATTTTTCCAATACCTATCTGTTCACCCAAATCCTTTCCGGCCAGTGGTGAATTAGGCATTTCAATACCCATTACTACTTCCATGTTCTCTTGTTCTTGGACGGTTCTTATAATTTTAGAACCCATATTTCCTGCACAACCAGTTACTGCAACTCTAATCATTATTTCACCTTTTTATATTAAATCGTATTTTTTCATAATTTCCTGTAGAATAACATCATTTTTTTCACTCATTTCTTTGAGTGGCATTCTTAGTCCGCCAACATTTTTACCCATTAAATTTAATGCTCTTTTTGCAGGTGCCGGACTAGCTTCTATAAACATCACATCCATTAAATCAAAGAGATCATTGGATAATGATCTTGCTTCGTCATAATTTCCATCCAATGCATTTCTTACCATTAATGATGTTTCCTTAGGAAGTACATTTGCTACTACACTAATTACCCCACGTGCTCCCTGAGCAATCATAGGTAATGTCAATGAATCATTTCCACTTAAAACCGTGAAATCTTTAGAAAGGTCTTGTTTTTCCAATTCATTAAATACTGTGGCTAATTTATTTAAATCAGGATTTGCTTCCTTAATTGCAACTATATTATCTAATTTAGCTATATCTATTATTGAATCCACGGATAAATCTATACCTGTTCTTGATGGAACATTATATGCTATTATAGGAATGTCATTTGAATCATTTAGTAATTTAAAATGATCATATAACCCACTTTGTTGTGGCTTATTATAATAAGGGGTTATGACTAATGCAGTATCTGCTCCGGCATTTTCTGCATATTTTACTAAATCCATTGCTTCTGAAGTTGCATTGCTTCCTGCTCCTGCTATGGTGAGTGCACGACCATTTACCTGATCGACCATGATATCAATAACCTTCTGATGTTCATCATGGGACATTGTTGCAGATTCACCGGTAGTACCTGCTGCAAGAATTCCTTCCACACCACCTTCAATTAGAAAATCGATTAAATTTCTATATTCTTCCTCATTAATATTATTGTCTTTATCCAATGGTGTTACCATTGCGACATGTGTTCCGTCTAAATTCATTGTAAAGTCTCCCTTATTAATTCATATGCTTTATCCCCATCTTCCCAATCAACAAAGACTACTACTGCTGTTTGGCTAGATGATAATTCAACTATGTTAATGTTATTTTCATTTAGTGGTTTTGTAATATTTGCAATAATGCCAGGGGTGTTAATAAAATCATGACTTACTACAGATATCATAGCTATTTTTTGTCCTAAAGAAAGAGAACTTAACTTGTCTCCACCAATAACCAGTTCATGTAAAACCTTGTGAGCAGTTTCTGCATCTTCTTCCTTGAAGAATAAAGTTATTGAGCTTTCGCCAGTGGATATGCCATATATGCTTAAACCATTATCACTGACTTTTTTAGTAATATCTGCTATGATACCCTGTTTATTCATTAAGTCTTCGCCAACTACGGCAATGACTGAAAGTTTATTATTCAGTTTCATGATAGATATTACTTCTTCTTCAGGATGATTCGGACCTATAATGTCTGTCCCGTGAACCCTTAAATCACCATATTCAAAACTGATGATTTTAGCTTTAATCTCAGGATCCTTATATCTTAGAGCGTTTGGATGCAATACCTGTGCCCCGTAATTAGCAAGGTCAATCATTTCCTCAACAGTTATCTTATCCAGTTTTTCCGCAGTATCCAATTTTCTTGGATCTGTAGACATTACACCTTTAACATCGGTAACTATTACTACTTCCTCTGCTCCAATACAATGTCCTATTAAAAATGCGGAAACGTCACTTCCTCCACGTCCAAGGGTTGTTACGGAACCTTCATAATCCTTTCCTAAAAATCCACATATTACAGGGATAATGCCCTGGTTTACCAATTTGGTTATGTGTTCCTGTACACGTTTTTCAGTTTCTTCCTTATCAATTTTAGCATTTAAGTAGTCACTGTCTGTTATTACAGGCCATTTCTCACTGAAAGGATCTATGTATTCTGATTTTACACCTAGTGATTCGATTGTTGCTGCCATGATACGAACACTTTGCATTTCACCCATTGAGAGTATTCCTGCCAATTGTTTTGAAGTAACATGTTCCCCAATAGATTCTTTAACCAACTTAATTGATTCATCGGTAGTTTTGTTTATTGCGGAAACAACCACAACAACTTTGTTTCCTCTCATGTATTCGTCAACAACTGATTTAGCTGCTTTCTGAATTCTTTCACCTGTTCCAACAGAAGTTCCACCAAATTTCGCCACAACTATTCCCATAAGTTCACCTTTAAATAATTGATATAGATTTAATTTTTTAAAATAATAATATAGTTATTCTTAATAATATATGTGATTTATACAATAATAAAACTAATGGAAATTTATAAAAAGATTCGTTTTGAGAGATAATAAAAGCTGTTTTTCAAAAATAGAATATAAAAAATATTTAATAATGAAGTTTAAAAAAAGTTCGAAAAATAAGTTAAATAAACTTATTGTTCTAATATGTGTGTTGCGTAACCAGCAATTTGATTTCTTAAATGTTTTGTAGATACTGTTGAGTATTCTGCAACCATTTGTTTGTTGTTTTCGAAATCAGTGTTAAATTTATCACCGTGTTTTTCGATTAATTCTTTTGCTGTTCTTTTTACAAATGTTGTTCTAATGTTTCCCATAATCAAACCTCCAATTTTTTTGAGTAAAATTATCATAAACGTTATTTAATTATAAATATTTTTTTTGCTCTTCCTTACTAATTGAAGCCAATAAATCAAATATTTCAAGTACCATCTCGGTATTTATTTCTTTATCAGCAACTGCATCTCTTATTTTATTGTGGATAATCTCTTCTCTTGAAGAATCAAAAAGTTCCTTATTCAATGCTTTCTTAGCCGTTATAATATCCTTGGCCAATGAAGTTCTTTCAAGAATTAAATTTAAAATCTGGTTATCAAATTCATCTATTTTTTTTCTTGAATCATTTAACAACTTTTCTGCTTCAACTTTATCCATATTACCACGTAATTACCTTATAACTGCAGATCCCTCATCATCCGGTCTTGTTTCTATTAATTTACCAGGATATTTGGATAATGCATTTTTTATTTCATTAACATCTGATGAATCATCCAATAAAATAGTATATGCAGAACCTGTTCCAGACAATCCTGCAGCTTTAGCTCCTAATTTCAACGCATCTATTGCAATTTGAGTATCCAAATTCAATGCTGCACAATATAAGAAGCCGTTTAAGGTTAGAGCTTTTTCAATATTCTTATTTACTGCATTTTCGAATGCAATTTCCACAAGTGATGACAAAGTTTTCATAGCTTTTACATCAGACTGTGCAGTATATAAAGATTTGTTCGGTATATATATTAATATTTTCCGATAATTTATTGGATAATCATGTAAAATTTTTCTCTGCATATTGTCAGTAATTTTCCAACCACCATAAAATGAAGCGGAAGCATCATCATATGATCCTGTTTTAGTAACTCCTGCCTCCAATGAAGCATCAATTCCAATGTTGATTATGTCTTCATCAGTAATACCAACATCATCCAGAGTCATGTCCTCCTTCTCAAGAAGGGCCAGTAATGTAGCATATACAACAGAATTTGAAGTTGCACTACTGCTTGATAAACCTGAACCAGGCGGAATATCTGATTTTGTTTCAACATTAACAACAATGTTTTTCAGATTAAAGTCAGGACACTGAGATAATCTTTCATAAACTTTCTTTACACACAATTCCATGAGTTTCGTATCCATATCCGGTTTATCCAAACTCTTACAATTACAATCTATCAGTTTATCTGTGTTTTCAGACGATATTGTTACATTTGCTGTTATGTACAATTGAATACCGAATGCTGATCCTTTTCCCGTACTTATTGCATTGATGACTGTTGCCGAAGCAGGCGAACGAACGCTAACCATAAATAATCTTTCCATAAAATCTATAATATATATAATATACAATCAAATAATATAAATAATAATACTAACA
>OCTX012255197.1_pt1 | contig 16964 bp, 11 predicted proteins | sample 1539691 | NCBI WGS metagenome assembly OCTX01 (sample SAMN02144231, study PRJEB22623) | gut metagenome | biome: sheep rumen | host: Ovis aries | place: New Zealand | reverse complement strand
AATCGTAACAAGATTTTCAAAAAAAATGAAGCGATGGTTGCATGATTCCAACAAAATGATTATATTTGCAAGACGAATTAACCAATCAGTAAAAAAACTATGATGAAACGAACAATCATGAGCATGATGCTCGCCGCCATGGTGCTGTCGGCATCCGGTCAGAACCAGGCAAATCACAAAGACAACGCAGACGGCATCACTGCCACCATTAACGAACAGACAAAAGTAGCCAACATGGAAGAAGTGCAGGCTTACCTGAAAGAATGCGGCACGTTCTACATCGCCACCAATGAAGGCGACCAGCCGCGCGTAAGACCATTCGGTGTGTCCGAGATCATCAACGGCCGGCTCTATATCATGACCGGCAAGGTGAAGGACGTATTCAAGCAGATGGCCGCCAACGGCAAGTTCGAAATCTGCGCGCTCAAACCTTCGGGAAGCGAATGGATGCGACTGAGCGGTACGCTCGTTAACGACGAGACACTCGCCGTGAAGGAGGAATTCCTCAACCGCAACCCGGGACTCAAATCCATGTACAAGGCAGACGACGGGAACATGGCTGTGCTCTACATCACCAACGCCACCGCACGCTTCTGCTCTTTCTCCGCGGCAGAACGGACCGTCAACTTCTAAGTTTGAAATTTGAGGTTTTAATATTTGAAATTTGAGGTTTGAGGTTTAAAATTTAGCCATCCGGACAGAAAAAAGACAAGACGATAGTCTGACATAGAGGGTATCCTGATGGAACAGATGATGAGGCAAGCTATTTTTTTACCTCACTAAGCCAAATATTCCGCAAAAACAAAGAATCACAAAACAGATACAACACAATGAAACGGTTTTTTCTCAGCCTCATGCTGGCGGCCTCGTCGGCATGTTGTTTGTATGCACAGGAGTCTGACATGGACACATTCCGCACATGGGCCAAGACACCGCCGATGGGATGGAACTCATGGGACTGCTATTACTCCTCCGTGACGGAGAAGGAAGTGATGCAAAACGCACACTACATCGTGGATCACGACCTGCTACGCCACGGATGGGAATATGTGGTGATTGACATCAGATGGTACTGCAACCACCCATCGCTTGGAGGCGGATGGTACAACCAGCGAGGCGACCAGGACTATGTGCTCGACGAGTACGGCAGATACCTGCCCTCACCCACCCGATTCCCGTCGTGCATGGTGGACGGAAAGAACCAGGGATTCAAGGCCATCGCAGACAGCCTCCACAACATGGGGCTTAAATTCGGCATCCACCTCATGAGAGGGCTGCCCAAGGCGGTCGTCGGCTCCAACTGCAAGCTGAAAGGAAGCGAGGGAACACCATGGTCGAGCGTTTACGCCAGCACAACGCCGGCTTGCACCTGGCTGCAGGACAACCTCACCGTCCGCAACAACCAGTACGGCCAGCTATACTATAACAGCATCATGGACCTCTACGCGCAGTGGGGTGTGGACTTCCTGAAAATCGACGACCTCTCACGGCCTTTCTACACCGACGAGATTCACATGATCCGAAAGGCCATCGACCAGACAGGAAGACCCATCGTACTCTCCCTCAGCCCGGGAAAGACACACTACCAATACACGGAGGAATGCCTGCAGAACGCCAACATGTGGAGGATGATGGACGACCTCTGGGACCGCTGGAACGACGTGAACGCGGTGTTCAACGAGGCGGTCTACTGGAGCCAGCACTCCCGGCCAGGCAACTTTGCCGACTGCGACATGCTGCCGCTCGGGCAGATATCCATGACCGTGGCCGACAACGGATTCGCACAGCGCGACAACGGACACTGGACCAACCTCACACACGACGAGCAATACACCATGATGACGCTGTGGGGCATCTGCCACTCGCCACTCTTCTTCGGAGGCGAGATGACCAAGAACGACGAGTTCACCAACTCGCTCCTGACCAACGAGGAATACCACCGCATGCACAAGCTGGGAGTGAACGCAAGGGAGGTGGAGCGCGACGACGACGGATACATCGTATGGAGCTCCGACGACCCTGAGACAGGAAACAAATACCTCGCCATCTTCAATAACGGCAACTCCAGGTGGGTGGTAGGCAGCAAGGCGCTCTACCAGTCGGAGGTGGTGGCTTACACCACCGACGGACATGCCGTCAACGTGGACATCGAATGGCCTCAGGATAGCAAGCAACTCGTGCTCGTCACGGACGACGCGGGCGACAACTTCAACTACGACCACGCCGACTGGATTAACCCCACCCTCGTGCTGCAAGACGGGACGGAAGTGCCGCTGACCGGAACATACAAGACGCGGGACTACACCGCCTCCTATTTCAACCGCGTGTACGAGAACAAAAACGTGGAGCACGGAGGACAAATGAAGGTGATGGGAACTGCCTACTCCCGCGGATTCTCCATGGATGCCAACGCCGCCCTGTTCTTCACCATACCTGAGGAGATGGACGTGGTCAGGTTCAAGGCCATGGCTGCGGCAGACGACTCCGGCATCGGCCAGCCTAACTCCACAACCACCCTGCGGTTCATGGTATTCGACCAAAACCCGCTCACGGCAGAGCAGGAAGACTACGCAGCACGCTCCGGACTCATCTCCAGAACCGGGAGCCGGTCGACTTCCATGGAGGCGGACATCACAGACGCGGAACAGCTGACCATCGTCGTGAGCAACTACGACGACGGATTCGCTTACGACCGTGCTGACCTCATCAACCCCGTCCTCATCGACGAGGAGGGCAACGAGACATCCCTGACCACCCTCTCTCCGGCATCGTACACCAGCGAATGGGGCACGCTGCACGTGAACCGAAACGTGGAAAACGGAACGCTGAGAGTGGACGGAAAGACCTACACCACCGGACTGGGACTGAACGCCGAATGCAAACTCATCTACGACCTCCCGAAAGGCCACCACTTCAAGACGTTCCGCACACTCTGCGGCTATGACTCCAGCTGCGACACTGACAACAAGTCCAGCAGCGGCACGACCATGGAGTTCTTCGTCTACGTCACACGGAGCAACAGCTACAGCTTCGACCTCACCAAGCTGGGGTACGACGCCGAAGAGGAAGTCCCCGTCTACGACATCTGGGCGAAGGAAAACCAGGGCGAAGCCAAAGGCAGCTTGAGCGCGGAGATACCGAACCACGGCGTCAAGCTCTACCGCCTGGGCGACAAGGAGCCGGTCGGCATCAACCAAGTGAGAACCACACCGGCCACACAGACCGTTACCCCCAAAAGCAAAGACAAGAACATCTACGACCTACAGGGCCGACGGATAAAGAAACCAGGCAAAGGATTCTTCATCCAGGGGGGTGTCACTTTCCTCAGCAGGTGACACTTCACACCCAGCCACATTAACATCTTAACAGCAAAAACATGAGACACCCCATCATCATCCTGATTGCCCTGCTCACAGTCATGCCGGCCTCCGCAAAGACCGGACGCCAACTCATCAAGGAGAACGGGCTCAAACCATCAGTTGCGCCACTGCTGAAGACAGAATGGTCGCAGAGAAGAGGCGAGAACTGCCTGCTGCCTATGCTGACCGACACAAAGCAGGCTGTCACCGGATGCGGAGCCACCGCCATGGCACAGCTCATGAAATTCTGGAGCCATCCAGAGCAAGGCACTGGACAGAATTTCTATTATTGGAGCCATGGAGGACAGTCTGACGTGTTTTTTGCCAACTTCGAGCATACGTCCTACGACTGGGAAAACATGATTGAAAAGTACGATGACACGGCCACGGAAACCCAGAAAAAAGCGGTCGGAAAGCTGATGGCCGACATCGGCATCGCACTCGAGATGAAATACCAGCTCAACAACTCCGGCAACCCCAGCACAGCCACGAACATCGAGTATATACACACCGCTCTGAAAAAATATTTCGGTTACAACCCCAACTCACGCATACTGAGATTCATCAACGGAGCATACACGATGGACGAGTGGCTGACGATGATTTACAAGGAGCTGTCGGAGGGAAGACCCGTGCTGATGGGCGGAAGATACACCACGGCAAACCATATATTCGTAGCAGACGGCTATGACGAAGAAGGACGCGTCCATCTCAACCTGGGCAAACCGGAAAGCAGCTCATCCTACAACTTAAACACCTATTTCGACCTCACACAAACTGATATCACCTACAATGGCGACATGAGGATGCTCGTGGAGGTATGCCCCGAAACGATTGAGACGGAGTTGACCGAGGCACACGTAAGTAAGGCCGGGACGCTAAAGGAAGTGCTGGGAGGGGAAATGCCCAGCCGGAGGGTATGCAGGCTGAAAATCACAGGAAGCATCAACGCTGAAGACATCAGTTGGCTACGCATTCTGAGTCTGGAGACAACCGGCCAGTTGTCGTACATCGACCTGTCGGAATGCAGCATTGAGAACAACGAGATTCCGCCGGGCGCTTTCGAAGGATGTTTCACACTACAGGAAATCATCCTGCCCGACAACATCGTCAGAATCGGCAAGAAAGCCTTCAACAGATGTCTGGGGCTCTATGCCATCCACTTGCCCAATCAGCTGCAGACCATGGAGAATTATGCTTTTACCAGATGCAGGTACCTTTCATCACTGGAATTACCGGCTACATTGACGTCAATATATCCCGACCCGTTTGCCTACGTAAAACTCAGCAAGTTCACCGTGGATGATGGCAACCAGAGATACAGGGTGGAAAACAACGCCCTGCTCACCAAAGACGGAAAGACGCTCCTGTCCATGCCCATGAGCCTGTACGGCGACTACCAGATAGCAGAAGGCATCACAAAAATCGACGCCTCGGCATTCAACTGTTGCGACGGACTGCGCAACATCATTCTGCCCGCCTCTGTCAGAGAGATCGGACTGGAAGCCTTCAAAGCGTGCAACAGGCTTTCTGACTTCTACTGCTATGGCACAACGGCGCCCACCCTGGTATCAGTCGTGTTCCTATCATCTCCCAACCTCCAGACTCTGCACGTGCCTGCAGGATGCAGGCAGGAATACCTGGACAAAGGATGGACCATGTTCAAGGAAATCGTGGAGGACCTTCCGCTGCCGATGGAGGGCGACGTCAACCGCGACGGAGCAGTCGACATCTCCGATATCGTGGCGGTGATCAACACGATTGCAGGAGACAGCACAAACCTCCCACGCGCCGACGTGAACAAAGACGGAAAAACCGACATCTCGGACATCGTCAGCATCATCAATCTCATTGCAGGCGAGTAAATTATCCATTTACAAAGCGACAACTACATACTGACAGACTTAATCCGCGAATTAAGCGATATATAGAAAAATAATCAAAATTTGACTTCCACAAGATAACGATACAGGGCTTCATAGTTTCGAAGCAGAGAAACTACGAAGCCCTGTATCGTTAATATAACTATGTGCGTTATCTCACAATAAGCACACTGAGACGTTTAATACATGTTCAGTCCGAGCACTTTCCAGAACTGATCGGGCAGCGCCACGTTTTCCATCTTGATACATCTGCGGAAGAGCGGTGCGATTTGGCTGTCGTCGTAACCAGCGATGCCGCATCCGATGCGTGTGACAAGGAAACTCAGCTCCGGGTGTTCGTCAGCAAAGACGATGAAGCGGTCAACCGCAGCCTTGAGGCTGTCGAGTCCCTCCATGGTGGGTATGGCGTAGCTCTGGCCTTGCAGACCCTCACCCTGCCCCATGACGGCACCGAACTGCTGTGCAGCCTGGCGTGCCGCACCGCCTGCGTGGATGCCCTGCGCGTTGCTGCCGAAAACAAAAATCTGGCCGGGCTCAAGCGTGCGGACAAAATCCGGCGTGACCCTTCCACCGTAGAAGTCTTTGGAATAACGGATCTGTGCCTCGACAATCTCCTCCCTTGACGCTTTCGGGCTCTTGTTTTTGAACTCATTCATTTTCCTATAGAGGCTGAAACGGGAAGTCGACTCCCTTGCCCATGAGCTGTCCACTCCCTGTACATCGTGGTCGAACTCCACGACGTTGTCGATATGCAGGAGGTCGGTCACGCTCTTCACGTCGTGGGCACTTCCCATATAGGAGAATGTCCACCCCTCGCTCTTGAGACGTTCGATCAGCTCTCCCAGTGGTCCGGGCCTCCATTCGCGCGACGCGTTCTCCAGTCCGTCGGTCAGAACGGTGACCACACCCGTAGCGTCCCTGTCGTTCTTGATAAGGTTGTATAGCCGAGAGAGCGACATGCCCATCGCATCATAGAGAGGGGTACATCCGTTCGGGTTGTAGTCCATAAATTCCTCCACTTGCTCAATCGGCTTGTTGTCGATAAGCGTTCGCACATTGCCTCTTGGATCGCCCGTGTCGAAGGTGACGAGAGTGAGTGTGTGGACCTGCGTGTCGGCAAATTGCCGCTGTGCGCTCTTGATGGTGTTGATGGTTTCGTTCACGCCTGAGAGTGTAGAACGAGTGAGATGACTCATCGATCCGCTCTCGTCAACGATGATGAGGTTGTAAATCTTTGATTTGGCAACAGCGTTCTCCCCTGCCTGCGTCTGTCCGGCAGTGTCGGGTTCAGGTTTCTTGTTGTTTTCTTCCATAGTGTCTGTCTGATTAGTGGTTGGATTGTTTGAGTTTGTGGAATTGTTGTTGTCTGTCGTTGCAGGATTGGAGTTGGCCAGAGTTGGCTTGCTCTCCTGCCGGTCGTTCTTCTCCGATTTTCCGAAGAGTTTTGATAAAATGCCCATAGTAATTTAAAGGTGTTTGAGGTGAATTAATAATGATTTACTCTTTTATACCAGTTTTTGGCCAAAGGTAAACATCAAAATAATATTTTTTATTTATTTGTGTAACTGCAAAGAAATGCCTTGTTTTTATGAAGACAAGAAGACAAGACGATAGTCTGCTATGACTAACATGCTTATGGAACAGTAGACGAGGGAAGTTATGTGTTTATATCACTACGCTTATGGCTCCCTAATCTTTTTATAGCAAAAAGTATGCCCGCATTACAATCATGTCAAAATGACGCATATCTTATACATCACGTCAGACTGACACATTTTTTTACCTTTCTAACCATTTTGTCAGCAATTGATGTCGTGATGGCTGAAAAGGAGGCATATTTCTCCTTATACAGTCTGCCGGCTGATGAAAACAGACGATGAAAGTTGGTGTTATTTCCATTTTTTCGTAACATTGGCTTCGCCGAACTTACAGGGCACTCGGAAATGCAAAAGAAAAGCGGGCTTTCCTTTTGCATTTCTCTCGTTTTTCCGTAACTTTGGAAGAATCTGCAGGAATTCTTAGTATAAAGGCAATGCAGAGGATTGAGAAAAATCGGGGTTACGATATAGAGACCGTTCTGGACTCAATGTTCTGCAATAAATTGCCAGAAAGAGCACCCGATTCGGATCCACCGCCTGTTTCGTGACCCTTTATCGGGTATAAAGGTGGGCAATCTATTTTATTTATCAGAATATCTTCCGAATTAATTTACACCCTCATTACTCCCTCAAAATGAGACATTGATAGTTTGACATTCCAATAATCCGAATCTTTTGTGCTTCAAGTAACGGAAATGCTGATGATTCAATGCAATCATGAACTCATGCATTCATGAAAGCATGGACTCTGACGGCATTTTGCTGTAAAGTGGCTACAAGTGACGGTTGATTGCTATTGCCCTATCGGATTAGACGTGGCAACTTTGCACTCACAAAAGGCACTAAAGCCAATGGCATGGACTAAAAGAAGGCTCCAATAAACAACATCCGCTTCATGAGCGGATTATTATGTCCGCCAGAACATAGCAATGTATGTTTTCTGCAGCACAAAACTCCGTTTGCAGCACAAAACTCCTTGCTCTGCCGAGGGCCGTGGCTGACCTCCGTAATCGGCTTGCCGCTTCGCTCGTCGAAGAAGTCGGTATGCCTGTCCATACTTGCCTTAAGCAGTGAGTAATAACTATATGTAGAACCCCAAGCAACAAAAATGAACAACGAGAGAAACAGAGGTGGGAGAAATCCCAAATTAGATCCAGCAATAAACCGTTATTCCGTAAACTTTAGCAGTGAGGAAGATATGCGCTTTTTGAAGATGTATGACCGTTCTGGCATGACAAGTAAGTCAGCATTCATTAAGGCCCGAATCTTCGGAGAGCCATTCCATGTGGTGACATTCGACAAAAGTAAACATGAATGCTTTGTGAAGTTGAGTGAGTTTCATTCTCAATTTCGTATGGTGGGCAATAACTACAACCAAACGTTGAAAGAATTGAAAAGCCACTTCTCAGAGCGTAGAGCTGCAGCGTTGGTGTATAAGTTGGAGAAGTACATGATGCAGTTGGTACAGGTAATGACCAAAGTTACAGAGTTGACAGACGAATATCGAGAAATGCTGTCGAAATAGTGGGGAAAATGACATTAAAATGTGATTATTTGCTAAATATCTTAGAATAATGTGCTCTGTTTGGATAAAAATGAGTAACTTTGTAGCATTAACAACAGATATCCATTATGGACAAAGACATTAACCGCATCAAGGCGGTGCTTGCAGAGAAGAAGAGAACCAATAAGTGGTTGGCAGAGCAATTGGGTTGTGCCCCTACGACTGTGTCAAAGTGGTGTACCAATGATTGCCAGCCAACAATGGAGACGTATCTCAAAATTGCAGAATTGCTTGATGTGGAACTGACAGAATTAGTAAGAACAAAGAAGAATTAGTAAGATAACGTGGGATAAAGATACGAAAGCACGAACTATGCCGTAGCCCACAATATAAAGTATAAAGAAAGAGAATGTCAACAAAACATATTATTAATATTGAGAATTCGCAAATAATGAAATCTATAGACGATGAATCTGTGGATTTAGTAGTGACATCCCCTCCATATCCTATGATAGAAATGTGGGACGAGGTTTTCTCATTACAGAGCAATGGAATGACTTCTAATATAGAAGATAGTCCTGAAGAGGCATTTGAGTTGATGCACAAAGAGTTGGACAAGGTGTGGAAAGAGTGTTATAGGGTACTAAAACCAGGCGGTTTTATGTGTGTGAACATTGGAGATGCTACAAGAACCATTAATGGAAATTTCAAATTGTACAATAATCACACAAGGATTTTAGAAGCGTGCAACAAACTTGGTTTTATTGGCTTACCTAATATCATCTGGCGGAAGCAGACCAATGCCCCTAATAAATTTATGGGTAGTGGAATGTTACCATGCGGTGCTTATGTTACTCTTGAACATGAATGGATATTAATTTTCAGAAAAGGTGACAAACGTAAGTATAAGACATCAGAGGAAAAGTTAGACCGAATGAAAAGTTCTTTCTTTTGGGAAGAACGCAATATATGGTTTTCTGACGTATGGGATGTAAAGGGAACCAAGCAGAAAGTGCAAAAGACAGGGGCGAGAGAACGAAGTGCCGCATATCCTTTTGAGATTCCTTTCCGGCTCATCAATATGTTCTCTCAAAAAGGCGATGTGGTGTTAGACCCATTCCTTGGTATGGGCACAACTATGAAAGCCGCAATTCTTTGCGAACGAAACTCTATAGGCTATGAGATTGACCCTGATTTCGGATCCATTATTCGACAAGGGATTGATGATATGGACATTGATTTCTGCAATTCCTTGATTAAACAAAGATTTGACAGGCATGTGGATTTTATCAAAGAAAGGAAGTCACAGGGAAAAGAGATAAAGCACTTTAACAAGACGCTTAATGTTCCTGTGATGACAACACAAGAAGAAGAAATAGCATTTGACTATTTATTGTCAATTCACTTAAATGATAAAGGGGCATATCATGTGGATTACGAGTCCACTTCAAACATGGAATTAATTCCCTGTAGACTGCATCGCAATGTATTATAAAACAGAATAAATATGGAAAAATATTCAATGGAATTTGGCAAGAAAGAGCATGTACTAAACTATGCTTGCCAGCTTTATCAACTATCACGACCAGCAAAGGTCGGAGCTGTTATGGCGTTAATCCGTGAGTGCCAGCCGTCATCATACGAAGAATGGAAAGAATGGTATTTTGAACATGCCTTTACAGCAACTAAAAAACCTGTAAAACTTTCCATTGAAAGTCTTACGGAATTGGGTGAAAGACTTTATGAGAAAATCCAGACTTTTGTTATTCCTGACTGGCAAGAAGCATTTAGTCAGCTAACCCTACAAGATTGCATTGACTATATTTACAATCTTACGATTAATCGCACATACGATGGTTATATTCGTGAGAAATCGGTGGTTAATGACGGTCTTGCAAAGATCTTCAAAGATGTCGTTTTTGAGGAGAGTGACCCAGAACTTGACCATGCAGGCGACATTGATTATGTCGCTCATGTAGGTAACCATCAGTTTGGAATACAAATCAAGCCAGTTACGGCTAATGCTAACTTTGGCGGATATTCATTGAGTGAGCGTATGAAGAACAGCTTCAATGACTTTACCGAGAAATACGGAGGAAAAGTATTCATCGTTTTCAGTCTAAAAGGGGAGATAGCCAACAAAGAGGTCGTTACTAAGATTGCTGACGAGATAAAACGTCTTATGACTTTATAAGAGTATGTCAACCAAGCACATCTTGATAAACGGAGATTGCCGTCAGATGTCACTGATTCAGAACGAATCGGTTCATCTGATAGTGACATCACCACCATACTGGCAGCTGAAGGACTATGGGAGCAAAGACCAGATAGGATTCAACGAAACATACGAACAATACATCAATAGTCTGAATCTCGTCTGGTTGGAATGTCATAGAATTCTGCAATCAGGATGTCGCTTGTGCATCAATATTGGCGATCAGTTCGCACGAACCACATATTATGGTCGTTACAAGGTCGTTCCTATTCATTCTGAAATAATTCGTTTCTGTGAGACGATAGGTTTCGATTATATGGGCAGTATAGTTTGGCAGAAACAAACCTCAATGCATACGACAGGTGGAGCAACCGTGATGGGGAGTTACCCCTATCCTCGAGGAGGAATTGTAAAGATAGATTATGAGCACATACTTCTGTTTAAGAAGCGAGGAAAACCGCAGCCACCGACGAAAGAACAAAAGACAGCTTCGGCACTTACTGATGAAGAATGGAACACGTTTTTCTCTTCACACTGGACTTTCCCAGGTGCTCGTCAAAATAGGCATATTGCTGTATTCCCAGAAGAATTGCCACATCGGTTAATCAAAATGTTTTCTTTTGCAGGCGAAATCGTTTGTGACCCGTTTATGGGAAGTGGAACAACAGCACTTGCAGCCATGAATCTGCATAGGAATTCTATTGGCTACGAAATAAATCCGAATTTCCGTCTGTTCTATCAGGAAAAAGTGGTTGCTGTCAATAATGACAGTAATAATTCTTTTGAATTCTCTACTGACACAAGAACATTCTGCTATAATTCAGCGGCAGAACTATTGCCTTACAAGTTCGTGGATTTCTCACGAATAGAGAGAAAAAGTAACGTAAGTTATGAAGAACGTGTAACTATCAGCAAAGACACTCAAGAAGAGTTGTTAAATAGTAAAGCCATGGTCCTGGTCAATCATGCGAAACCTGATTCAAGACTCAAGATGATACAAACAGGAATATGTTATCTTAGAGCCGGAGAGTCAAAAGGTTCCTTATTAGTGGAGAACGGATTTCAAGAGTTGAACTATGTCCTTTTGCATACCGCTGGCGAAGAAATGTCTTTGTATAAACTGAAAACGCGAGGACATTTCCAAATATGGACGAAGGGCACACTGGAACAGCACGGATTTCATCCTCAACATGCACCTTACTATGTGGTGCTTCTATTCGATAACAAGAAATCACTACCCATAATAAAGAAAGTTGAGTTGAAGGAACGAATGAATACATATAGGGCAAAGATTCGTCCTCTGACAGACTTTGTATAATGTCAAGAATTATAGTTATAACAGGTATACGATATGGAAAAAACTAATTATGCACTTATTTCAGCACTCTATTCGAATAGCGATCATGGATTGTATTCGGATATATATTTCCCAATTATAAAATACGCTTTAGCCTGCATTTTTTCTAAACGCGAAGAAAGCCATCCGTATTGTAGCACTGATGAGATACACAAATTCATCTTAGATAAATTTGGTATAACTATTCCGCATATAGTTATATCCAAGTCAATATTAAAAATAGATGCTCAGAGATGGGGAAATATTAAATTGAATGTATATGAGAATGGTGATATCTTCCAGATTCAAAATGCATCATTTAATAGTGATGATGAGAGTATTTATGAGCGGGAAAGAGCCTTCTCTGAAAAAATTATTATTATAGAGGCAAAATATAAAGAGTTTTTAGAACGGGAAGGCTCAACGGATGATGGGATTTCTTTCATCCAGTTCATTTCTGATAACACAGAAGACATAATAGGATATTTTGAAGAACAAGACACTTCAAAAGTCGATGAAAAGTATGCAACAATGGTTTTCTTTTTGCAATATCTAAATGATTACGAAAAGGATTTGTATCAAGTTGCAAACCAGTTGTTTTGGGGGTCTATAATTGCTGGCTTTTTGAAAAGCGACAAACCACATGTAGATGAAAGTGAAGATGGAATAAAAACCGAATATTTCCTTGACACATCTATTGTCATGGGAGTGTTGAAACTATCAACACCTCAGCGTGAAACATATTCACAGGAGGTTTGCGATATTATAAATGCTGCAGGTGGCATATTACGTGTAAACCCTATGACAATAGATGAAATATCATATATTTTGCAATCTGTTGAACAAAATGGTCCCAATCCCTTGACAGACATTGCCTCTGCATGTGAAAGACATAAACTTGAGGCAAATGAATTGGCGCAAATTCGATTAACACTGTCTATTGAGGTTGAGAAGAAAGGCATCAATGTTTTTCCTCCAATGAACCCTGCAGAAAAACAAAAAATAATACAACATTTTCAGGGAAAAAGAATCACAAGACTTTTAGGAGAATCAAGAACTAAGAGGCCTGCGTCATATAGTAGTGATAACTATAGGGAGATACATGATGTTTTTATGGACGATTACATTAAGGAAAGAAGAGTGAAAAAAGGCAATGATAATCATGTATTCTTTCTTACAGCAAACAGAGATTTAATAGCTTTCTGTAAGACAATGCATCCTACTGTTGACTATATGAAATCAACAGGCAAGGTTATTCTTGAACTATGGATGCATAATACAAAACCTGTAGATATCTCAGGGTGTATGCTTACAGAGACAATGGCACGATGTCTTGATTTACATAGTACAAGAGTCCGCAATAAAATAGCAGAAGTATCACGTCTCTACAATAAGACAAAAAGTGATTTTAATGCTGATGTCTATAAAGATTTTATAAAAAAACTCTATAGTCGTGCAAAACATGTTATTCAAGCAGTTGAAGTTGATCCCGATGAACTTGTGGAAGGAGAATTTGGGAAACTAATTAAAGATGCTGTAGCAGCTGATAATCTTGTATACAATAAGGAAGCAGCTAAGGTTCGCAATGAAAATGCGATGCTAACTGATAATATTGCTTCAAAAGATGAAGAGATTAAGAATAAAATAGAGGAAGTTAAGTTGTTGACAAGTGAGAATGAGAAGAAACAAGAAGAAATCGTTAATATAACAAAGGATAGAGATAGACTGTCTTCTGAATTAGATAATAAAGAAAAAGAGCGTAAGCAGATAGAAGAAGAAAAACAAAAAGAATCAATTGCCAAGCAAAAAGCCGAAAAGATAAACTTACTATATCAGAGGAGAGATGAATTAAAAAAACTCATAGAGCGCACTAAAGCGGATATATTACCATACGAGAAATCTTTAGAGAAAGCTTTTTTCAATTGGCAGCCTATAATCTTCTATATATTGGGAGGAATCTGTATTATTTGCGTTGTTGTCTTGTGGATATTATCATTTGTAACCAATGTTTTAAGTGTTTCCTTAGACGAGGATAAAAATACATTAAGTTTAGTTATAGTTCCAATAGGAGCACTTCTTGTCGGAATTGGGCATCATTATAACAGTTCGGATTCTATAAACAGAAGAAAAGATTCCACAAAACGGAAGTGGTTAGAGAAAAAAGAGAATAACAAGTATATTATGCTTCAAGAGGATTTATCTTGTTATGAAGAAGAGCTAAAGTCTATAGAAGATGAACTTAAAAAGCAAATGGGTAATGACAAATGAAACAACGACTAAGAAACATATTAGGGATACCCATTAAAACTCCATTGGAGTATTGGATAAAGTATTGGGAGTACTATATCCGTCAACTTGAAGACAAAAAAGAGATGAGTATTGGCTTAACTGGCCCAAGACTTATCTTAGAAGAACTGGTTGCAGAGGTTCAATATAATAATAACAATAAGCGTAACAGAGAATTCTTTAGTAAACAGATTGCTTCTTGGAAGATATTTGATAGGGCTTTTGAACAATTGTTCTCGCAAGAGCTACATGAACTAAACCAAAATTATGGTGATGCCACAAAAATACAGACTCTATGTTCTACAATCATAGATAAAATGAATCTGGGCTGCTATTTTGATTCTTTATTAGATTGCCTTCAAAATGTAGTAAGTTCAACAAAAGACCTTAATTATACGGCCAAATGCGAGATTAATAGATACACAGAACTGGTCGTTTCGGAATTTGTCGCACATAACTTTAGCCTATCCGACATAAGTAGTTTTCCAGAACATCTTCCAACCGTTATTTGTGAAGCCGGTGGACATATTGTCATTGCTCCAGATGAGTATTTGGGACTTAGAATTACAGATTATCAAAGTGAAGATGAGTATCATACTGCTCTTGAAAAAGTTATCGGAGAACGTAATCTGTCAGAAAGAATAGAAGAGATAAGACAATTCTTTCATAAAGACAGAGGAGACAATCTTGTTCTAATTGCTGTTAATGGCATCAAAGGACAAGTAGATTTTACCATTGACGGTATCAACTTTTATTCTCCCTCTCTAAAAAAGTATATTAATGATAATACTTTTAATGAATTAGAGACAGATGAGAATGCAAATATCCGCGTATTGGCAGCGATAACAGTGAAGAACAGTTCTCCCCAAACAGCTATTGGTATTGCACGTAATAGGCTACAAAAGGTTTTAGGAGTATTAACAACTTACTTAGATCCCTATATGCCGTTCACATATAATGAAAAAGAAATAGCAGTGCTTAAAGATGGAAGTCCTGTCATCTTTTCAATGATGAGCACTCATAAAAATTTTGAAACTCCTGATTGGAAAAGGAAGCATGACTATGACTTGTCAATGGATGTGTCAAAGATCACTGATAGCTTAGAAGATATACATAAAAGATGTAAGCATAGTTCCTCTACTGATAACACTTCTCAAAGGCTTTCTGCTGCTACATATTGGTATAAACGAGGACGCGAAACAGAAAAAGGAGAAGACAAACTTCTTTTCTCTTGGATTGCCATTGAAGGACTGTTGTCTGTAGAACAGAGCATATCAGATGAAATCACAGGTATTCAAAACTCATGTAAGATTGATTTAATACAATTCATAGTAGAAGCAATTGTTATGAAGTCACGTTTCTATAACAACTGGCTTATGATGTATTATAATCTACGTCAAAGCATAGAATATAATGATAACTTCTATGATATTTCAGAAGAAGCAATTTCTCGTACAGGCCTAATGGCAAAAGCCGGTGAGAAAATACCACGTGCATCATTTATTAATGGACTTTCAGTTATAGAAAAAACGATAAATGATGAAATAAAAAAGAATGAAATACATAAGCTATCAGCATTCTACAAAAGCAAGAATGGTTTTAATAGGTGCAAGGAACAACTGAAAAATGACATTTTGATGATATATCATTTGAGGAATCTCCTGGTTCATAATGCTTATTGCTCTCAAAACATTATTGACATATATGCTCGTAAAGCATCATTTATAGCAGAGTCAATAATATGCAAACTACAAGCAGGATACGCAGAAACATCAATGAGTATAAATGAATTGATAATGGAAATCTCTATACAATATAAGACATTCTTGACAAATTTGGATTTAGAAATAAATAAAATTAAAACAGATTGACACTTTGTTTGTGTATTCTTTGACAGAAAAAGCGTTATCTATATAATTGGATTAAAAATTACAATATATGACAGAGCGAGAATTACAACAATATCTCATCAAGCAATACCCTAAGGAGGATAAGGAATGTGAGTGGAACTAAATTAAGTAATAGAATATATGGAATATACAGATTTCAAAAGGCTCATAGATAGTCTGTTGGTAAAGAATAAGGAAACGGAATGGATAGAGTTCAAGGAGAACTTCCATTCCAAGGAAGAAATTGGGGAGCGGATTTCAGCCCTTTCCAATAGCGCATTCCTTTGCAATATGCCATACGGCTATATGGTTTTCGGCATAAATGACGATACGTTAAAGGTTGTTGGGACGGACTTCTATGCAATACGGAAGAAAGTTGGTAATGAAGAACTGGAGTCATGGCTGTCAACTCGCCTTAATCCTCGCATCGATTTTGAGATTATCGATGATTTCAACTATGAGGACAAAGGGCATGTCTGCGTATTCAAAATTCCTGCAGTCACGAATCAGCCTGTTTCTTTTCTTCATGAGGAATATGTCAGAGTTGGCTCAACAACGAGGAAGTTAAGGGACTTCCCGCAAAAGGAGGCGAAAATATGGAAAGGTGGACAGAAGGCATTAGAGAAAATAATGGTCAAGGAGAAACTGACGGTTGCACAAGTGCTATCATTACTGAGTGCAGAGACATACTTCGACATGATGAGACTGCCTCTGCCTTCAGACTCTCTTGGCATTATTGACCGTATGCTTGCGGAAAAGATTGTGATTCAAGACGAGGTGGGATACAGCATCACAGAACTTGGTGCCCTGTTGTTTGCAAAGCGCCTGTCTGATTTTGACGACTTACGGAGGAAGATGGTACGGGTTATTGTGTATAAGGGGAAAAGCAAACTT
>OCTX011590062.1_pt1 | contig 16966 bp, 2 predicted proteins | sample 1539691 | NCBI WGS metagenome assembly OCTX01 (sample SAMN02144231, study PRJEB22623) | gut metagenome | biome: sheep rumen | host: Ovis aries | place: New Zealand | reverse complement strand
AATGATGAACTTTTGTTGAGTGAATATTTGATGAAGTTTCATATCTCCCTTACTTAAAAACTGATGATCAGAGTATTTTTTATCAAAAATTTCTTTTTAGATCTTGTTTAGATTTGTATAAAACATCAGATAATTCTGATGCAAATGATTGAGTCTATATGTGAGAAAATATTGCTTATGCTCAAGATCTTTGTAAAGTTTATACTGAAGATAACCAGAATTATGTATTGAAGATTTCTGATGAAGATGCTGTTTGGTCTGATGGAACTCCGGTGACTATACAAGATGTTTTCTTTACTTATGATGAAATTCTTCGTAAGAATCGTTGGGAAATTCAGTCTTTAAATGCCTGGAATTCTGTAACTGTGGCATTGGAGGATGATAAAGTAAAAGTATCATTCCCTACCAAAAATTCAGATAACGTTAATTTCTTTGTGAATGCAATCTTGCCAAAAAATATTGTTGAATCTATGGATTTGGATACATATAAAAATTATTTTTCTTTATCGCCAGTGACAGATTGATGTGCAAAAATTATGTCCCAGACAAAGGATGTTAATAGTTTGATTTTTGACTTAAATGAATGTAGTGATACAAATTTTGCATATTATCAAGTTAAAAGTTATGAAAGTTTTGAGGATTTTGAATGATTCTTAAGATGAAAAAATCAGAAGGCTATTGTGGATGCTTATAGTTCAGATCATAGTTTAGAATGATTTACTGGTCAGAATGTTCTGACTTCTAAATTGTTATGAGTATTCTTTAATACAGATTCATGAAAAGCAAATGTAAGACTTAGAAGATCTCTGTGATGACTTATTTATCATAATTTCTTTACTGGTAATTATGAAGATTATTTGAAGGAATATGATTGAGAATTTTTGAATTACTATGTTTCAGCGGGTGAAAATGTTTCTGAGTTAATGAGTCGTTTAACTTTATCGGATGATGAAGCTGTAGATACTAATGATTTGAAAGATTCTTGAGCACAAGAGTTGCCTGCTAGTATGTCTATTAATTGAGTTGATAGAAAATTTGTATTCTTTATGCAAAAACCAGAGGATTTTAAAAATCTGGAAATAAAATTTAGTAATGAATTTTCTAATATAAAGATTAAAGCATCTAGTGATGGATCGATATGGGGGCCAAAGAATTATAAGGCTAGTGATAAGAAAGTTGTTTATAAATTAGTTAATGGTCAGAATTTGAAAGTTTGAGTGAATAATTTTACTATTTCATGATTTATAAAAAATAAAACTTATACAATTGCTAGTATAGATATATATGTTTTTGATAAATTATCGACTTCGGAGGCCGAAGATAACCAATGGAAATTGAGCGTTTTGTATTTTAATGATCCGGCATCTACATTTGCAATTCAGCAGATGAGAGATATATTTCAGAATGCTTGAATATTAGATAATTTCATTTTTGAACCTGTTTATAATGCAGAGGAATTGGAATGAAAGCTCCTTATGTGAACATATGATATTTATGTATGAACAATTGATCCAGGTAGTAGAAGAGATATTTTACCTTTGTTCTGAACAGAGGATCCTCTTTGAAATCCATCAAGGTATAGAAATCCTATATTAAATTCTTTGATTTCTCAGTATTATAAAACTCGTGATGAAAATGTGAAGTCTCAAATTAATATTTTATTAGCTCAGGATATGCCTGTGATTTTTATATGAAATACTTATGAACCAATTCAGATTCAGGAGGAAATAAAACAGTCAGTATTTTCAGATAATGAAGATTGAGAAGAACAAGAAGTTTATGCATATAAATGGAGATATGATATTTATTCTCATTATTCAATAGTTCATTCAGTGCGTTTGAATGCGAAAAATGCTTTAAATAGGGAGAATTTTGAGATTTATTTGGTGTCTAATTTGTTTCCGGATAATGAAGTGGATTTGAATAATGTGGATGTTAATTTGAATTTATTTGATAAACATGTGAAAAAGGATAAGTGAACTAGAATACCGTATTATATGCTTGATTATGTATCTTTGTTAAATAAATAATTTATATTTTATGAATTATTTAGCTGATGTTTGGGGCGATAGGATTAGAGGAAATTGTATATTATCTTTTTTTGGCGATAATTTTGTTAGTTTCCATATGATTACATGAATATGCTCATGCTTGGACTTCATATAAACTTTGAGATCCTACTCCAGTTCTTCAGTGAAGGCTTACTCCAAATCCATTTAAACATATTGATATAATCTGATTTATTTCTGTGTTTTTGATTTGATTTTGATGGTGAAAACCGGTTCAAATAAATCCTAGATATTATAAAAATCCGACTAGAGATGAAACTCTTACAGCATTTGCATGACCTGCTATGAATTTGGTGTTGGCGTTTTTTTGAATGTTGATATTGATGGTTTATTGAAAAATTATTTGAATTTGAGCTCAAGATTTGTTAGTGGGAGGTGATTTTGTTATGTTGTTTTGGCAATTGTTTATAGTAATGAATATTGCTTTAGCGGTTTTTAATATGATTCCACTTCCTCCTTTGGATGGATATCGTTTAGTAAAGATTTTTTGGAAGAAATGAGCAAAACGGATGGAGCAAAATGTTTTATGGATTTCTTTAGCTTTAATTATATTAATAGTGTCGGGTTCTCCAATAATATCAACATATATTTCTACTGTAACAGATTGGATATATAGATTATTCTTTATGTTGTTTAATTTAATTTTTTATTAAGACAGAAACAGACATGTTGTCTATATAGTCAAGATATGTCTATATTTATTATCTATCGAAGAATCAATCTATTTCTTTTTTTTCTATTCTAACAAAGAATGGTCTTCCATGTTGGCAAACAAACATTCATGGAATTTTTTCGAATCAATTTTTTACTAATTCTTCCATTTGTGGGATGGAGAGTTTATTTCAGGCTTTTATTGATGTTTTACAGGCCTTAGTAGCATAAACTCAATCTATTAAATGATCGAATGTGATTTTTTCTAAGTATAATACATGATTGAATAATGTCATTAAATCTACAGGATTCGTGACGAATATTTTTGGTATAGCATATATTACTACGACATTTTCTCACAGCATAGAAATATCAAATCAAAGCTGATTTAATTCTTCGATTTTTTCTGGTAAATTTGGCACATTTGTTATTTCGTATTTTAGAGGCTGTAATAGAGGTTCTGGATTTAAATTTTGTTCTTTTTTCATAGTTTCAAAAGCTATTCTTTCGGCTAATGCATGTTGATCTATGTAATATAGAGCGTCTTGAGATTCTATTACGATATAGCTATTTCGTAGTTGTCATATAATTTTGTATTCTCAGATTTCCTCATTGAAGAATCTGTTAGATTCGCCTCATTCATTTGATAAACTATTTAATCAGAATAATGATTGATTTGAGTTGTTTGTGATGTTTGTAGTTTGAATAGCTTCATCAAAAAGTTTAACTTGTTCTGAAGTAGGAGAGTTTGCTTGTTGATTTTCTCAAAAATCTGACACAATCTGGTCTAAAACTGCAGAATTTTGTTTGCTTACTCAATTATTTTGATTGTAATAAAATTTTTGGTTCGAATTATTGTAACTATAATGTTGAGATTGATGTGAAATTTTATTTTGTCATAATGTTTCAGAAATAGTATTATATACTAATTGAAAAATTGCTTGGCTGTCTGCAAATTTTACTTGAAGTTTACTTGGATGCACATTTACATCTACAGTTTTTGGGTCTATTTCCAACATTAAAATTGCAAATGGATATTCTCATGGAGTGATTTGTCTGGAATAAGCGTCCATTAAAGCTTTCTTGATAATCTTGTCTTGAATAGGTCTTCAGTTAACATAGATTTTGATATTATCGGTTGATCAAAAGCGCAAACTAGGATCTGATACCACTCAATGGAAGTGGACAAAATCGGTTTTTGTGTCAAATTCTTTCAAGTTTTTCTTCCAATCTTGTTTAAATAAATCTGTAATTCTTCAGGTTAAATCTGTGGGTTTTAAATCAAAAATTATACGATTATTTTTTTTGAGTGTTAAAAACTTGTCTATATGTATGAGGGCAATGTTTACAAAATAAGTGTAACAATAGAAGTATTCAGTTTGTGCTGATTTTAAGAATTTTTGTCTTGCAGGGACGTTGAAAAACAAGTCTTCAACTTCTACAATAGTTCAATGTTCAAATCATACAGGCATATGATTTGTAATTATATCTCATCATTTCTTTTGTAATTTGGTTCAAATCTGAGCATATTGAGTTTTTGTAATTACTGTAATTTTGCTTACTTCTGAGATACTGGCTAAAGCTTCTCAGCGGAATCAATAACTTGAAATATTATACAAATCTTCATCTGTTTGAATTTTGGATGTGGCATATCTTTCTAATAATAAATCCATATCTGATAATTCGATTCATGTTCAATCATCTTGAACTGACAAAAACGATTTTCATCAATCATTAATCGTGATTTCTATGTGTTGAGCTCAAGCATCTATAGAATTTTCAACCAATTCTTTCAAAATACTAGAAGGACGTTCAACTATTTCTCAGGCTTTTAATCTGTTTATCACATAATCTGGTAATTTATGAATTGTCATTGTTTATTTTAAACATGGGAATAACTAAAAAATATTCGAATCGGATTATATTGGAACTGATTGTAAAATCAATTAAAAATTTTTGTTGAAAAATTTTGTATTAAATGCTTATTATTTTAATAATCATAATCGTATAATTTTTTTGAAAAAAAGCAAATGAAATGCTTGTGTAAATCTGATTTTTCTTTGCATTTTTTAATGTGAAATTTATCATCATTTAGTTATTTATTAAACAGTTGTTTCTTATGCAATTGAGGTTTAAGAAAATTTGCCTTCTATCTACGATTTTTATTTATTTAGCTTCGTTTTTACTTCAAAGCAATTTTTCTTTTTTTCAAACATGGGCAAAGGAAAAGAATGAACCTCGTGTAAATGTTGTGGCTATTTTAGTTGATAGTAAAATTTATGATTGAATTTCTAGTTGATTAAAGTGGTATGCTTCTGATTATATTCAACAGCAATTGACGGATACAAAGGCTTTAGTAATTCCTTTAGATTTAACGAATATTCATGCTTATGATATTCATCGTATGATGGAAAACGTTTATTTCGATGGATTAAAAGATGTGAATTCGTCGTTGATTTGATTGATTATGGTTTGAGATATTCCTTTGCCTGTAGTTAATCAAGACTGATATATTTTCCCTACAGTTTATCCGTATGTTGATTTTGAGGATCAAAAATATGTTTGGGATGAGGATTCTAAATATTTTGTTCCTAATTGAAATCCTCAGTGACAGGCAGAGATTTGGCATGGATTGATTAATTATTGATTGGATAGCCAGGCATATCTTGATTTTTTTGATAAAATTAAAAGATATGTAAAAAATCCAGATTGATTTGTTTGAGATAGTATATGGTATGACGATTTTGTTGCTCAGAAAGAATGATTTTTAAGTGAGAATTTCCCATACTATAGAAATAGAATTATGTTTGCAGAAGATCTGTGATACCAAAGATATTCACCATTAATGCAGAAAATATTTAGGTGAGAACAGGCAGATAATGCAATAAGCATTATATCTGATTTGGAAGATGCAACTGATTTGGATTTTTCTTGAATGGATATTTTAATGGAAATGAATAATCAAACTTCTGAAGATTCTCATACTACGAAGATGGTTCAACAGGAAATTCAAACCAGTTTTATTTCAGATTATAGTGATCTTTTTTCGCAAATAAGTTCTTCAATTATGAGGGAAAATATTTTTGCATGATGAAGGTGGATAAAGGAATACACAAGTAGTGATTGAGAAAAAAAGTTAATTGCAAATTCTGATACTTCTGCATCTAAAATACAGATAAAAGATGAAATTCTTCTTTGAAATGATGATATGGTGTGATTGATTGAAAATCTGAATAATTTAATGGAAGATATGATAGATAAAAAGATTGAGGAAGAGAATTTTAGTATGGATATTGTTGTTCCTGTAAGTTATAAGAAAGTAACTTGAAAAAGAGTTTGATTTAAACGTTATTATTTTGTTGACCGTTATGAAAATTATTATTTTGGTAATGATGCGCGTTTGATTGATGATGTAGATGATTTGAGTATTTATAGATGAACTTATAGAAATTTATCAGATCTTAGCGGGGTTAGTTATAGTTCTTTGTCTGTTGGAAATAATTCCACTAAATCACAATATGAAAAAACTGATTTGAAATTAAAATCTATTGGATGATCATATGATATTTTTTCTAATCAAGTCGAATGAAATAGATGATATACGATGATGGGTGTTGAAGATGATTTAGGTGTATATTATGAAAACAGAACTAGAAAGGATAGTAAAAAGAAAAAAAAATGATTTTTGGGAAGAGTAAGAAAAAAAACTTGGCCTGAGGTTTGTGGTGATGAGAAAGATGAATTATGTGAATTCTTGTATGATTTTGTTAAAAGATGGTGGTGATGAGCTTCTCCAATTAACTTGGATCAGAATAGTATTTCTAAATGAAGGTATGAATTAAGTGGTTATTTAGCAACAGATTCATGGAGACCAATATTTGATATGTGATGATTCCAGTCCTTATTAAAAGGTGATGATGAATGAATGTCTGGTACATGATGGATTGATTGATTCGGTGTTTGACCACAATGGGCAGCAAATAGTTTTAAAGCATATATTAAATATGCAAGTCCTACACAAAGAGAAACATGGAAAAAAATCAAGGGGGGAATTTTGCCAAAATATGAGTATTATGAAAATCATACGCCAGATGTTCACGACAAGTCTTTTTCAGGGATGGATTATTTTAATTTGAATAAATCTATTATTACGTGATCTAGTCATTGGGCTATGTCAATTGATACCTTAAGTGATAAGATTTTTAATATTAGTAGACCTAAGTCTTGAAGGACGATGGAACAATATAGTTTTAAGGTTATTAGTTCAGTAGCTAAACATAAAAGTACAACAGATGTCCAAATAAACTGAATAGACCGTAATAGGTATGGAGAAGATTGAACATTATCGTTTTATTATAATGATGTTAAGTCTGCATATAATGATTTGTATATTTCTATGTCAGGTGCGTTATCAACACTTTCTGGTTTGATGCAAGACATAAATTCTGGTAATGTATATATTTCAAATAAGCTTGTTGATTTATGAGAATGAGTAGATAAATTATCGAGTAATGCGGATGATGTAGATGGTTTAACCTGAACGATGAATGATGTTTTGGATGATATTAGTGAATTGCTTGATAGAGAGCATTCAAATTTATCAGGTTTTTATTATCAGCTTCAGTGATTATATGTGGGTAATATAATTGGAGTTATGGATTCTATAATATACATTGAGTGATGAGATCCTGATGATTACTATGAAACTTGAAATTCTAAGGATTTAATAAGGGTTTGATTTTTGCCTGATTGGCTATCTGATATTAGGAATATTGAGTGAGATATAACGTGAAATGTCTCTTGAGTGATATCTTATTATGATAATGTTTGGGCGTGAATTAATAATCAAAAATCGGTATGGAGTGGATTATATCAAAAACTTGAAAATAATTCAGAACTTGATCAAAGTAAAATCTCAGAGATTTCAAGAAAATTTGAAGATATGTTTTGGATTGAAAGAATGGAAGATGATGTTAGTGAAGAAGATGATGAACATCTTTCTGATGGAGAATGAGATAGTTGAGCTTGAAACGAAGAAGAAGACTTTAGTACAATTTCTGGATTTATGTTGAGTGGATGAACAGCACGTATATTGATGAGTTCTTTTATGGACGATTTGCAAGATGTAGATATTGTTTTTTCTAATTTATTTGAGGAAGATAAGATTGGACCGAAGATAGAAAGTGAGGCGAAAAGTGATAAAACTTTTAGGGCATGGTTAATTAAGAATAATATTGATTATGAGGATTTCGATCAGTCTGATTGGATTAATCAGTATGCTGAATGGATTAAATGACCATGATATGATTCAGATGGAGCTAAGAAAAATCACGATTTTTTGCAGTGAATAACTGAGCATGTTTCATGAATGAATCTTTTAACGCCGGATAGACCAATTGATTCTCCTCGTTATGTGAGTATGCAGTCTATTGCATGAAATGAAATCAAATTTATTTATCCAGATCTTTTTAAAGTTGAAGTGTATGTTTCTAAGTGAAAGAATAAAAGTGGTTATGATGTCCATGAACTTTTAACTTGATGACAGATAAAAAAGAATTTAGAGAAATATCTGCTTTGAAAGGTGGATGAATACAATACAATTTTGCAGAGAGAATGTAATAATGCGTTAAATATGGATGTTTATTTTTATGGATTAAAAGATTTGGGTTATTGATTAGCTACTCCTGAAAAATGAAAACATGGATGTGATGTAAAGTTTACATATGAAGAATTTGTAGAAGCTTTGTGATGAGAAAAGATGTTGGATATTATATCTGAGACATTATATTATCAAAGTTTAACAAACAAGAAAAAATTAAGTGCAGAAAATATAGAGGAGGATATAGAACTTGTTAAAAAAAGTTTTAATGTGAATGATAAGAGAAGTCAGATTTTGAAGGATTATTTAACTCAATGAAATGAAAAAATAAAAAATTCTTTGTTTGAGATTCCTACATATGAATTGTCGGGATATGAGGTTGGATTTATAAATTCAGATGGTAAGGATTATATATTTACGGATGGAGAAAATGCTGAAGATTATTCTTATACTACAGAAACCACATCATCGAATTTACTTACCAATATAGATAGACAAGCAACGCCTCAAGAGAAAAATTTGTCTGATAAATGTAAGATTCCGGCGAATTGAAGATTGCCGTTATTTAAAATGGATTGAACATCTCCTTGGCTGGAGTGATTTAAATGTCGGTTGGAACAGACGTTGGAATCTCCAGCAAAGTTGAAGTTGTCGTTTAGTAATAGTTTGTGAGATATATTAGCATCCGATTATTCATTAAAAGATTATATAAAAGATTCAGATTTGAGTCAGAATCTTGTAGATTGGTGAGATTCGATGAGTAAATATGTGGATGATTGGGATTCCTTGTTGAATCCATGAATGTGATATGATTCGGATAAAGAATTGACACAAATGCAAGTAAATGCGGAGAAACATAATCAGGAAGTTGTTTGATGAAGTGATTGACTTTCTAATGCATTATCTAATGTTTATAAAAATGTTAAGATAAGTAATACGAATGTAACATTATCAGATAGTGTTCCAGGTAGTGAAATTAAAATAGAATCGATATCTGATGTGTGAAATCTTTCTGTTGAATTTATATGAACAGGGGATTGATGTATAAAATTGGATTCAGATGTGTTGTGTGACGGAAAAACAGTTAAGAAAATATTTAATCCAAAAACTAATCCGTTTAGTTGAATAGTATCATCATCTGATCATGTAGCTTGAAAAGTGGCATTAATCATAAAAATGAATATTTGATCATGATACTTGGAAAGAGTAATAAAATATACCGTTAGTCCAAGTTCTTTGGATCATGTTGATATAAAAGTTGGTGATCAGAAAACTGTAGCCTGAATGATAACTCCTATAGAAGTAATTTGATATGATAAATATGGTAATAAAATAGATTGGTGATTGGAAAAATATGATTTTACAGCATCACAATGAAGGTTTTTAAAAGACTGATCTTATCAATCAGGATTTTCTACAAATGATTTTAGAAATCTTAAGTTTTATTATCAGGCTCCATTAGAAGCTACAGAGTGAAGTGTAGCAACGATACAGATTAAATCATCTTCAAATGGTGAGGTACTAAAAACTTATAATCAGTCTATTGTCCAGGCTAATCCTGTAATAAAGTTGAATTGAAAGGTGGCTATACAATGAAGAGAAAATTTGGAGGTTAACGAAATATATAATTTAAAAGAAAATGAGGGTATTTATGTTTGATGAAAATTAGATTTTTCAAAATTGCAACAACTTGAAATTGATATAATGGATAAGAATTGAAAAATTGTTGATGTTGATAGTCAGATTTTGGTTTCTTCTCAAAATTGATTGGTAGTAGTTTGACAAATAACTAGGCAAGAAAATGGAGATTATGTATTCTCTCAAACATCAAAAGGTTATATGAAATGAGGTCAGGCAATTGTGTATTTTTATCCTACAACCCAAGCAGGTGAAGATATAATTAATATAGATATCCCTTGATTGGATAAACGTGTTATTAAACTTTCTATTAAGCCTTCTTCTCCTAGTAATGTTCAGTTTAATATAACGAATGGTTATCTTAAATTGGATAAAATGGCAAATCTTGAAATGTTTGTATCTGATATTTGGTGAAATTCTACTGGTATGATACTTAATGTAAAAACAGATCCGAAACATGTGAAATTGGTTTGATTAACTGAAGTTTATCGTGATGATAATATGGTGATTAGCTCGATAAATCTTAAAGATTGATATGCAAAAATCCCTGTATATGGAGTATGAGCAGGATTGACTACAATAGAAGCATGACTGTATTCTAAAGAAGGGTTTAAGGTGATTTCAGATGTGAATTTTAGAGTGGATGATGATTTATTGCCAGATTCTTGATTGAATATAATGTATTTGAATTATTTTTGAAATGATCGATGAAATCAATGGTGATATTTGTCCGAGAATAATAAACATATTGAATCTTTGATGAAAAATTCTGATAAAACAATTGCAACGACTACATTATTAGCATCTGAAGATAAAATAAAGAAGGTATTGTGGAAAATAGATTCTTGATTTAAAATTACAAATTTTGATAGTTTGGATACTACTCTTAATATAAAGTCGTGAAAATTAAATATATCTGTTTGATGATTATCAGAAATGCAAGTTTCAACTCCATCATTTGAATGGGTAACATCTACACTTGCATCTATTAATACTTTGTTGAATAGTAAAACAACATCCAAGAAAAATTATATTTTCTTTATACCAACGAATTCTGAGTATTCTATAAAGAATTGAGTATTGTATGATTCAAATAATTCTATTGCCAGTATAATGGATGGAGAACTTACATTACAACTTTCTGATCAGATTTTTAGTAATTGAGATAATGTATGGAATGTGATATATAAATGAGAGAATTATGGAAAAATTATAACGCATTTCCCAGGATTAAAACCAACTGTACAAAATTTTAAAGATCCATGAAATCGTTATTTGGTAGATAATCTATTTGCTGAGTGATCGACTGATTCTATGTCTAGTGTTTGAATTTTTGATTGATATAGTGAGTTTGGATTAAATAGTACTTATAAGTCTATACAAAATTCTAATGAAGTTGATGAGAGGATTGGATTTCTTTGAGATTTTAAAAATATTACATTGTTTGCAGAATGAGAAATTGTAGGAGAAGCAACTAAAAAATATTGATCAGAATTGTTGATAAATTATTGAGATCCAGTTCTTTCTAGGAAAGATGTTAATAAAAAAGTTTATGGAACTAACTATGATGGGTGAATTTGAGAAGAAATATATACAGATCCAGAAAAAGATATTTTCTGAGTATATCAGATAGATTTTAACAATGATTGATTAAAGGATTGGTTGGTGGCTTATCAAGATTGATCATTTAAATTGGCGAAAAGTTATGGTTGAAATCCTGATTTTAGAGATATGCAGGAATTAATGCGTGTAGCCATTCGTGTAAAAAATGTTTTCGTGGGAGACGCTGATGGAAATGGATATCAGGATATTTTTGTGCTTACAGAGAATAATCAGATTAGAGTTTATTTGAATAATTGATGAATATTTGATGTGGATTGAAGTGTAGTATGTTTGAATCAAAATGTGTTTGAAGAAGGAATATCTGGTACTCCAAGCAATTTGGAGTGATTGAATCAGTTTTTTGTAGAAGATATGGATTTAGATGGAGTTGTAGATATTGTTACTTATGACGAAATATGATATATTAAGGTATTCTATGGATGAACTACTAATGGATGACCAAACTATTTGAGTACTGAAAAATATGCCTGTGATGCATGATGGTATAGTAGGGAGTCTAATAATATAACTGTAGTTACAGCATTATGAATTCAGATTTCAAATGATGATATTTTTGATAATAGTATGATTCATTGGGTTTGAATGTCGAAACCAGAGCTTGAAATAGCTGAAAACGATTTATCAAAATATTGAGTAAATTTTGATACCGATGCTTTGGTTAATCTTGTAGATCCAAAGAAAATAAATTCTAACTGATCTATATCATGATGATCTATAGAAAATGCTGTTAATGAGATTATGAGTAGTGATAATTTTGATATTTGAGTAGCAAGTAGTCAGTTTATACAGGATGAGGCTAAATTTGTAGATGTTACATTATATGAAAATAAATTGGTTGATGGATGAGATTCTGATAATTATGTATTTGCTCCTAGTAGTTTCTTGGATCCAAAAAATCCTGAAGATAACTGTAGTGTTTGGAAGAATTATTATGTTAAAAATTGATGAAAACTTTTGATGAATAAAGATATAGTAACAGTAAGAGTTACAGTAAAAGCCTCAGATAGAGGTGCGTGTATATGAGCTTATTGAGATGTTATTCAATGACCTTGGAATGTTTATTATGATGATAATGGTAAGATAAAGTGAATTAAGTTTTTACAAAACCAGAGAAATGCAGAAATTAAGGGTAAAGATTGAAATTTCTCATATTTGATTGATAATATTACATTATATTCATGAGAAAAAATGGTATTTGAGTATGATTTGGAATATAATCAACTTCCTTTGAGAAAAATGAGTGTAACGTATGATACTTTTTGGTCAAATGATAAATTGCCAGATATAAAATTGCAGAGTATTGATTGATGTGAGAAGAATTTTGATTGATTCATTAATTTATGAAAAAGATCTTTCAAAGATACAATAGTTGATCTTCAGAAACTTATAGATAAGGAATATGAAAATGAGGATAATAATACAGTAGATTATGGTTCAGATGTGAGCGGCTTGGGTTGAGATATCAGTACTTTACCGTGAATGGTGTGAGATAGAATAAATCGTAGTAGTTTGTTATGAAATGAAAATCTTCAAATAAGTGATGATGAAAATGGTAGAAATATTTTGAAAGATGCTATTCATGAAGCATGAATTAATTTGGATGTTGATTTGAATATCTTTCAAGAACAAACTGAAGCTATTGAAAATGCGGTGGATGATATCACTAAATGAATGTGTAATTGATTCTCATTTGGATGATCTAATAATTGTAAATGATTGCCAGTGCCGTTTAATCAGGCTTTCTTAGCTCCTGGTAAGTATCATCTATTTGGGTGTCGAGAATTGCCTATGGGAAAATTAGAGGGTTGAGTTCCTGCATTCTTTTTCCCTGGAAATTTATGACCAACTACTTTTGGATATTTGCCGTTTCCTTATGCACCTGTATGATCTGCTGATGATTTTCTTTGGCCTAAGAGTCCTTGATGACAATTTTCTTCATTTGTTAGAATTTATGCGGCTCCTACTTTGACTGCTCAACTTTGAATTGCTGTGTGTATGGGACCATATTCTGCTTGAATGGCTCTTAAATCACCTTGGGCGGATATTGGGTGAAATTGTGTAGTATTTGCAGTAAAGCCTCAATGTAAAGGTTGAAATGATAATACGGCAAAGAAAAAAGATAAGGAAAATCCAAATGAAATTTATGAAAGTTTTGTGAATGATGTGAAAGATAGTTGAGTATGCTTGCAATCCCAAAAATGAGCTCAAGTCACACAGAAATGATATCGTTCATCACCATTTGACTTGTATTCATATGATGTTGTTTCTAATCAAGATGACTCTAGTTGGAAAAACTTTAGTTTGGATGAAACAAAAAATATTATATGGTGATGAGAATGAAAACGATATAAAAATATCTATAACAATATGGATGTAAATTGATGATCAAATAATCAAATAGAGTTTGAGACAAGCTTTTTATGAATTATTAATTTGGAGACAGCAGCACATATTGGAGTGGATGGTGATAGTTCAAATGAAAATAATTCTTTCTTTGTTTGAGATGTTGATGTTTTGTGATGAGATTTTACGGTAAATAAAATTAGATGATGAATTCAACAGTGAGTTAGAAAAATGTTGATAGATAAGTGGTTAGATCCGCAAATTAGGTACATTGCTAATCAGTTAACAAAGATGCATGTTAATATTAAATTGCCAAATATTTCGAATCTTATTGAAAATGAAATATGAACAATTCAAAATGTGAGTGAGAGTATCGGTGATGATTGATGATTTACAAAAGTAGATGACGGATTAGCATCTAAGATGAAATGATGGGCTTATGTAAACCATGATAATTTAAATAAATTAAATGATTCTATACCTAATCCTTTTGAGAGGTTAGCTAGTTTGATGAATGAAAGTAATATTGTTAATATTTCTACTCAAACATTAAATGTTAAGGTTCCAATGATTTTTGCTGAGGATATAAATGGGTATGAGCTTTATTTACATCAGCGGTTGGATGTTAATTGAAAAATAGTTGATGAATGGAAAACTGCTTTAACTGCATGATTGGAAGCTTGTTCGAAAGAAACAGATCCTGAAGCAAAAGCAATTTGTAAGGCTAGAGCAGAAGAAAATCTGAGAGCGTTTGTAGAATTTGAAAAATGAGATTGGCAAAAAATGCAAAATCAGATTTATGCAAATTTAACAGTATTGCAAGAATATAGGAATTTTCCATTTGAAATGTATGAATGGATACATTCAATAGATAGATATATGGCGGAAATCGCATCTTTGATTAATAATGTTATTTGATATTTATCATATTGGACATCGACAAACGCTCAGAGATTTGTTTGATATGTTGATGCGATAGTGCTTATGTTGAATATTATAAAGACATACCAATTGCTGATTGATTTCTCATCTGAACGATGACAAAGTTGCTGAAATTGTTCGAAAGATACGTATGATCAGTACTCTTGTAAATTATCTATTTTGTGTGATATGATTCAATTACCGATTATACAAATACCTAATTTTAAATTGCCGAATATTACAATAGATCTCTCAAATATTGATTTGAGTTTGGATATTGTTTTGCCTGAATTTAAATTTCAGCCTGTTAATATTCAGTTGCCAGAATTGCCAAATTTATCAGAACCTCCAATGGTTTGAGTAAATATTAAATTGTTAGATTTACCAGATATTCCTTTATTGCCAGAACCGCCGGAGTTACCAGAATTGCCGTCTTTTATTCCAGAAGTGGAATTTGAACTTCCAATTTTGCCACCAGCTCCAGAATTACCAAGACTTCCTAATGAGTTAGAATCAACAATAAAAATAGCAAAATTAATTTGAAAAATATATTGTATTGTGAAGTGAAAGTTTGGTTTAGTTTGAGAAAGTTCAGTTAAAGCAAAAATAGAGCAACTGACTCAAAGAACGTATGAAGTAAAATGGATAGATACTATTATGGATTTTACAAATCGGTCTGCGGCGCCTATTCATAATTATTGAATGGATTATGAAATTGATTCGTATGTTGATTTACAGTTTAATTTTTCAGAATTTTATACATATTTGGATACTTTGACTAAGTCTTTGAATAATTTAACTAATAATGTAACCACATCTTCTGCTAAATGGTTAAATGAGCAATCTGATTATATAAATAATAATCCTTTGACGGATTTTAAAGATTCAATTGATGGTGCAAGTGTAGATATTAATATGAAGGTTTTGGGTGATGGATGATTGATTAGTAAATCGGATATTACTATTGATTGAATGTTAAGTGATGATATTGAATATGTTGATTATGAGAGTGCGGAATCTAGACTTGAAGAAGTTTTGGCATATTTTGAACAAGAAACAAAAGATACTACGATGTCTGATATGGTAAAAAAATCTACAAATAATATCAAAAATCAGATTAATAAAGAAAATATAATAAATCCAAATATTGAAGGTATGGAAAATCTGAAAAATGATGTAATAAAATATCTTGATCAAGAAAAATCTGATTATGCTGATTTGGCAAAATTAATTAATGAGGATTATGATTGATTCCTTGCAATGGTAAATTCCAATGAAAATAAAACTGATTCTGAGACATGAAAATTATTAACATTCAATGTGCAGTTATTTAATGTTGATTCTTCGACTAAAGATACGATTAACACTATAACGAAATCTAATCCTTATGAGACTATATTGGATAATAAGAAAACTATAGTTGATTGATATTGGAATGCTATAAATTCAAATACAGCAAATGATTTATGATTATCTCAATCTCAGTATTTGGTATTGCGTGATTATATATGATCTATGAGAAATCAGGTTACAACATTGTATTCTGTAACGAAACCATCTTCACTTACAAATTTGGTAGCTAAGAATTCAGTTAAAACTACTGATAAGACATTGGTGTCTTCTACAGCATGATGAGGTAGATTGTGAAGTAATATGGAAGTTGCAAATGTTGTGGATCCTTCAATGCTTTCAGAATGAATTTATGATAAAATTACAACGTGATTAGATAAATGAAAACTTGCAAAAATTGTTTATTCAGATTCTTTTACTTCTACGATATGAAATCGTTATTATCATACTAGCCATACACAATGAGATAATATTGTGTTATGGGATGATGGTTCTATATATTTGAAATGTATATGATGAAAATGTTCAGATTGAGTATGATGATATCGTTGATATTATGCTTCTAAAGTATTGAATAAAATACCACATGAAGAAACATGGATTACTTTTGATAGGGAAACTAAATTAAAGATAGCTGATTGAGACTTGGAAGTTAAGAATCGAAAAGTGACATGACAGACTTATGATACATTAAATCTTTCTCGAGATGCAGAAGATGTAGATGCTTATTTGATTAAATTAGTTGAAAGAGTTGATAATAGTTATGAAAAAT
>OCTX012203398.1_pt1 | contig 16968 bp, 18 predicted proteins | sample 1539691 | NCBI WGS metagenome assembly OCTX01 (sample SAMN02144231, study PRJEB22623) | gut metagenome | biome: sheep rumen | host: Ovis aries | place: New Zealand | reverse complement strand
TGATAGCAGGTATTGTAGGATTTGTGATTCTTCTTATTGTTTTTTTCAGAAAGAACAGGGTAGAACTGGCAGAAAAAAGCAGCCTGAAACAATACCGTCTGATTACAAAGGAGGGATATGTGACAATGGGGATATGCCTTGCGGTCATGGGAATGTTGTTGATGATATAAGAAATACGATGAATAAGCGTCTGATGGTCTTGGTGGCTGTTAGGCGCTTTTTATTTGCTGTTAAAGATTTCACTACAAAAAATCCGTCGTTCACAGCATGAATATGAAAAACAGGTTCATATATTCCGATATAACAATGATAAGGAAAATTTTCATGAAAGGAAATGTTTATGAAGATAGCGATATGTGATGATGATAAAAATATTAGGGAACAGATAGCATTTCTGGTAAAACAGCAAAATCAGGATTGCAAAATTCAATCTTATGCATCAAGTGAAGAACTGCTTTCCGATGGTGTGGACTATGATATGTTTTTTCTTGATGTTGAAATGGGAAACATATCAGGAATAGAACTTGCAAAAGAAATACGAAAGAGGCAGGATGTCTCATGTTCTCGGTGCATTATTGTTTTTGTGACAGGTTTTCGGGAATACATGGAGGATGCTTTTGATGTAAATGCTTTTCATTATCTGGTGAAGCCTATTCGTGAGGACAAATTTGCAGAGGTGTTTCATCGGGCAGAAAAGGAAATATCTATGGTCAAAGAACAGTCAGACAGATACATCATGGTCAAAGAAGGAGAACAGAGAAGAAAATTGTTCCTGCGTAATATTCGGTATATAGAAAGCATGGATCGAAAAGCTATTTTTTACATGGAACATGGTATAACAGAAACTTATGCGAAAATGTATGATTTGGAGGAACAACTGGGCAAATCCTTTTTTCGGTGTCATAGGGGATATCTTGTAAATCTTGAAAAAGTGATAGCTTATTCCTCAAATAGTATTCAGGTGCAGGGCGGCGATACCATAATTCTTGCGGAGAAAAAGTATCCGGATTTTGTAAGGGCATATCTTCGATATGCTAAGAACGGAGGGACTGTAAATGTTTGAATTTATTACCTTGATGCTACCAATCTATGTGACAGATAGTATTTTAAGTTGCATCTATGGGATGGATTTGTTAAAGCCAAAGTATTCAAGGAAAGTGACGATTACTTTTTGGGTATTTATCTATCTTGGTATAAATCTTCTGATATATGAAAAATTCGGATTAAATCGGAATATTGTAGGCATTATCTTGAATCTTATATTCATTTTTTGTTGCAGTTTGTTTTTATGACGAGAGATTATCAAAGGCAATTCTTTGTTTCTTTGAGCTTTGTTGCGGGGAAGGAACTGATAAAATATGTTACCAGTGTGCTTTATTATTTGGTTTCCGGAATGACAGGCGATGCGGTAATGAAAATGATTCTGTCGATAGAAGGAATCACAATGGCAAGAGTAAATGTGCTGAGTAATATCTATTTATTTCTCCAGAATGTGATAAGCGTGGCGTTGTATGTACTCATTTTTTATATTTATTTGAAAATGCTTGGCAGAAAATTTGTTTATAAGGATTACGAGACAAGTGTTATAGAGAATATTTTTTTGATATTTCCATGTGTGACGGCTCTTTGTATATCTATAACCTTGCGTCTGTTGATATTAGAAGCAAATAACGGAATGGTCACACTGGTATATGATTCGATTCCAGCGGTCAGTTTTTGGGTAATCATAATTTGTATCTTGCTGCTTGGCTCTATTATTGCAACCATGATACTTTTTCAATATTTGATACAGTATAATGAGGAAAGCAAAAAGCAGATTATTCTTGAAAAGCAGATGGAACAGCTTCACAGGGAGATTGAAGATATTGAGGAGGTTTATTCTGATTTACGAGGTTTGAAGCATGATATGAGAAGCCATTTGAACAATATCATGCAATATGTAAAAAGCATCGGGATTGAAAATGCTAAGGAAATTGATGAATACATTGACCGGATAGAACGATCGGTAAATCGGCTGGATTTTTCAGCAAAAAGCGGAAATCCAATTACGGATATTATCATTTATCAAAGACAGCAGGAAGCTGGAAAGCAGGGAATCGCTTTTGATGTTGATTTTGCGGTTTCTGAAACCGGACAGATTGATATATATGACATTGCAGTTATTTTGAATAATGCACTTGATAATGCTTTTGATGCTTGTCGAAATCTTAGCGGCAATATTAAAATTACGCTTCGCTCTTATCGAAAAGGAACATTATTCTTTATTGAAATCGAAAATGATTTTGAAGGAAGCGTGACGTTGGATAAGGCAACAGGGCTGCCATTGACCAGCAAAAAGAACAAATCACTGCATGGGATAGGGCTTTCTAATATCCAAAAATGTGCAAGGAAGTACATGGGAGATTTGGATATAGAAATTCAATCCGAAGGTGGACGGAAAATATTTGTACTGACTGTGATGATGAGTGAAAAGATTTCACTGCAAAAATGACGTCGTTCATGCAAAGAGTATTATTGTCTGATGCAATTCTTACGATAGTTTAGTTAGAATACAAAATTTCATATATTGAGAGATAGGAGGATTGTGATATGAAGATTTCTAATGCGTATAATCCATATTCATTAAATGATACAGGAACAGCAAGAAAAAAGCCGATGAATGTCAAGGAGTATTCAAATTATTTGACAGAAAAATTCGGATGTTTAACTCCAGGTAAAAATGCGGCTGTGTCTGTCACAGGAGGGTTATTGCGGAAAGCAATGACCGATGAAAAAACCGGTGCATGGCTGGAGAGAGAGCTGTCAAAGGCACCGGACTATATAAAGGAGGCTCAGCAGTCGGCTATCGCTCATGGTTCAACTTTGAAATCGGTGTCTATTGAATTTGGAGAAGAATACACGACTATGACAGTATGTACTGTGACAGATGGTGGCGGAACAGATTCCGATATTGACAAGTGGTTGGAGAAAATCAAAGAAAAGAAAGAGAAACAAAAAGAAGAAGAGAAAAAACTTGAAAAAAAGCAGGAAGAACAGAAATTACAAGAAATTTCATCTACAACGGAGTTTAGGGGAAAAGATTTAGAGGATTTGACGAAACAGTTTGCCATGAAGTTATCGGGGCAGTTGACATTAATTTCAGGCGGTTCTTTTGATGTGAGAGGATGAAGGGTTAAAAACTTAGAAATGGAATTTTATAGGAGGATTTGAGATATGAAGATTTCTGATGTATATAACTCATATTCAGTGAATGATACAGGAACGGCAAGAAAAAAGCCGACGAATGTCAAAGAGTATTCAAATTATTTGACAGGAAAATTTGGATGTTTGACTCCAAGTAAGAATGTCGCTGTGTCCGTCACAGGAGGGTTATTGCGTAAGGCAATGTCTGATGAAAAAACTGGAGAATGGCTGGAGAGAGAACTATCAAAAGCACCAGATTATATAAAGGAAGCACAGCAATCCTGCATAGCACATGGCGGTACACTGAAATCAGTGTCTATTGAATTTGGAGAAGAATACAGCACTATGACAACAGTTGGTGTTTTTGGAGATGAAGGAGAAACAGATCCGAAGATAGATAAATGGCTGGAGAAAATTAAAGAAAGAAAGGAAGAACAAAAGGAAGCAGATAAAAAAATTGAGCAGAAAAAGAAAGAACAAATGTTAGAGGAAAAAACATATAAAATGGAATTTCGTGGAAAAGATATAGAGGATTTGACAGAGCAGTTTGCTATGAAATTGTCGGGACAGATGAATTTGATTTCAGGCGGTTCTTTTGATGTGAGAGGATAGAATGGTAAGGTATGATTAGATTATTCAGGACGAGGTGACAAACTATGTCTATGGAAATAAGCAATGAAATAACATCGCAAGTAATGGATTTGAAAACATCAAAGCCGGGGGTAACAAGAAAAGAAGAAATAAAGACAGGATTCAAAAATACGAATGATTATTCAAGGTACTTGCAGGAGAAGTATAGTTATATGAACACAGGAACGACATCAATGCAGGGAAGTGCTTGTTAATGTAAATGTGTCGGGAGCATTTTTGAAAAAATGTATGGATAATCCCGAAAAGGCGGCATATTTGGAAGAAAACCTTGCTGCAATCCCTGATTGTATGAAATATGCAGTCAATTATACAAAGGGAATGCCGGGTAGTCCGGTTATGACTTACGCTAATTATTCCATTGATGAAAATGGAAATATTAGTTGTATGAGTGGTTGCACAAATGATCCTGATGGCAAAATCGCAAGGGAAAACGCAAAGCGTAAAGTCGAAGAAAAGAAGGTGGCAGAGGAAAAAGCAGCTAAGAGAAGGGAAAAGGAAAAGGCAGATCATGAAAGGATAGAAAAACAGCGTGCTAAACGGTCAGGGAAAGAAGATAAAGCTGATGAGTTTAAGATTTCTATCATAGGTACAGATGTAAGAAGCATGACTACACAGTTGACGGAAAAGCTGTCATCAGGAGATTTGAACGGAGTGATTGGCATTGATATTAAAGCATAGTCATTGACGGTTATGCAAAACAAATAATAAGAAAACAGAGTATAGAAGATAATGAGAGTTGGAGAAAAGAAACCATAGGCTCGCCCGAAAAAGCGAGCCTAATTTACTGCCATTTTTGAGTTTGCCTTAAATTTGTAGATGATTCAACTTATGGGGCATTGGATAGACAGGGCATTTTTGTAGGTGCTAAAAATGCCGCTGATAGTGTAGAGATACCTGCCGATAATATAAATGACGGACGAAAAATAACCGTTCACACCGAAAAAAGGTCGTTTCACATAGGATGTATAGAAAACGGCATCTGATTAGAGTTAAAATATAATTGGCGAGGTGTATCATTATGAGAATTGCAATCTGTGATGATGAAGTAAAAGTGCGGAATGTGCTTTATAAAAAAGTAAAGAAAAGCTGTCCGGACGACAGGATTGACATTTATGCAAGCGGTGAGGAACTGTTAGCGACGGACGCACTTCCGGACATCTTGTTACTTGATATAAAGATGCCCGGTCTTTCTGGTATGGACACTGCAAAGAAGATTCGGAAAATGAGTGAGAGAATGGTTCTCATTTTTGTTACCGGAGAGGAACGGTATGTTTTCGATTCCTTTGATGTAGGGGCTTTCCATTATCTTGTAAAGCCGTTTTCTGATAAAAAGCTATTAGAAGTATTGGAAAGGGCAAAGGCTGCTCACGATAAGACAAGTGGAAAAGCAGAAAAGCGGTATATTACAGTTACTTCGGGAGGGATGCATATCCGGATCTGCCTGGATGACATTATTTATGCGGAAGTGTTCAATGCAAAGGTGATTGTCCATACTGTAGATTCAGATATTGAATACTATGGAAAGCTGACAGAGCTTGAAAAAACCGTCGGGGAGGATTTCTTTCGCACACACAGGGCATATCTGGTTCATTTGAAGTATGTGCTTAAGTATGATGCTTCCAATATTTATTTAACAAAAGGAACTGCACTCGTATCAAAGCAGAATTATCCAAAGCTGATACAGAGGTTGATGGAATATAACAGAAGGGACGGACTTTTTTGAAAATGGGAATAGAGAAATATTTGGAAATCATAAACATGGTATTCAGAATTATCAATATTATGGTTAATTCTTGGATCATAGGAGTATTTGTAAAACCCTTTTTGAACGAGAAAAGGAAAGCAAAGTGGGTTTGTGTATCCTATCTGAGTGCGATGGTGGTTCTGTATTTTGTACCTTATGTATTTAGTGGGACATCAGCTTATGGGATAGGTATTGTAATATCCTTTGCGGTATGTGGACTGACTGACAGATATAATATCCTGCAAAAGATATTTTTGGCAGTGACTGCATTTTTAATACGATGGATAGCGGCAGGGATTGTCTTGGAGCCTTGGAATGGAGTATGGGCATTAACCACCCGTCAGGTTATGGAAAGCTCTCAGGGTGTTCAGGTTGGAATGTTCCTGTTCGTGGAAGCACTCCATGTAATCCTTGAAAACCTTGCTTTTTATTTTATGGTAAGGCTGATTCATAAAGTCTATTTACAGAAAAAAGAAATCATGAACCGTAAGGAATTGTTTCTTTTGCTTTCTCCGTATCTTGCGATTGTTTCCGGATATTTCTTTGTTAATTTTTTGGCGGAGGTATATGAAAAAGATACAAAGTATTACATCTGGAATACGCATATGGGATATCGGGGCTTCTCAGTCTTGTATCAGATTATATCATTTTTGGCTATTGTGGCGGGGATTATGTCTTATCAGTGGATCAAAGCAGCACAGGAGGACGAATTGCAGAGGGCTGTCATTGCCGAGCAGATCAAGGATATGAAGAACCATGTGGACAAAGTGGAAGAACTGTATCAGGGCATTCGTGGCATGAAGCATGACATCAATAACCATATTCTGGTACTGGAGGAACTGCTTGAAAAGGGAAATAAAAAAGAAGCGGGGGAATACCTGTCGGATATGCGGCAGGATTATGAGGATAGTGGGTTTTCCGTTAAGACCGGAAATCCTGTCACAGATGTGATTATTAGTGAAAAAGCAAAAGAGGCACAGGAAAAGGGAATGGAATTTACCTGCAGATTTGGATTTCCGGAGACTTCGAATGTACCCACCTATGATATTAGCGTCATTCTTGGAAATATTTTGTCAAATGCAATGGAAGCCGCAGAGAACAGTAATGAGAAGAAAGTCATGGTTTCCTCGGCAATGAAAAATCAGATTTATTTTATTGATGTGAAAAATAGTTTCGATGGTGTGCTGGATATTGATGAGGACACCGGACTTCCGCCTACTACAAAGGCAAAGAGTGAGGGGCATGGATACGGAATACGGAATGTGAAAAAGGTCGCAGAGAAATATTATGGTGCAGTAGAGATAAAACCGGAGGATGGATGGATAAGGACAACAGTGATGATGGTGCTTCCGATGTAGGCTTTATAGCCTGATTTAATCCAATTTCCATTGTGAAATGTTCCATTCACAATGGAAAAAGGTCGTTTCACAGAATATGGCTTTAGATGTCTGTTCCTTATGTCGATGTTCCAAGTAAGAAACCATGAGATATGTCAGATGACAATGATTCGATTTTGCAGTCCTATTGGTGCAATGATGAAACTGTGAAGAACCGATGGGCATGATGGGAGGGATATGATGAACATTAAGACACAGGGAATATCCTTTTTTCAACAAAACAATGGCTTGAAAAGTACACAGGAACGCATGGAAAGACAGGCAAAGAGGGATAATCAGGTTGCTTTTTTTGAAAAGCAGAAAGAGAACCTTAAAAACATGAAGGCGGATACGCTTGATGATATTTCAAGGAAGTTAGAGCTTCTTCATGGATATAATGATCAAATAGCGGCGGCGAAACAGGAATACAACAATTCGCAGATGTTCCATGCAATGGATGAAGCAAGAGAACGAGCTGAAAAAATCAAAGAAGAAGCAGAGAAATATGCACCAAAGACTCCGGAAGAGCGGCTTGAAGAAATGGTTGAAGAAGCGACGGGTGTGGATAAGGATGCAGGTATGCTTTCGGATGTGATGGATGAGCTTACGGAAGTAGCCGAAGAAATGCAGGAATCGCTTGAAGACGAAATGGAAGAAGCGACAGAAATGATGGAGGGACAGCTATCAGACAGTCTTTCAGAGTTGGATGCCGGAACGGTGCAGGAGGGCATTACCGGCACAAAGAGTATTGAGGATTTATCCGAGAATGAAGAAATTCTCGATAAATATAAGCGGATTGATATTCGCATATAGAATGAAATGGATTTCAATGAAAAGTCAAAGGAGGACGAGAATATGGCGATGGATATTAACAGCGTATATGGGAATTATGCAAGTACCTATACGAACTCAAGAGAAACAAAACAGGCAAAGGATACAAAGCCTGCAAATGAAGCAGCTAAGGCAAGTGAAACAAAATGGTCAGAATCAACAAGTCAAATATCGCAGGATTATTTGAATAATCTGCGAAAGAAGTATTCTGATGTGAATATCACAGTTGTTGATTTTAAGAGCGAAAAGCAGGAATTATCCTATATGCTTGGAAGCAGCGGTGGGAATAATGTTGCTATATCATCAAGTGTTATTGCTAAGATGGCAAATGATCCTGCCACTGCTGCTAAGTATGAAAAGGTGATTGCGGATATACCCAACCATGGAAAAGAGGTAAAAGAGAAAATTGAATCTGAGCCGGGCTGTAAAGTGTATGCTTCAGGCGTAAAGATTGATAAGGATGGCAAGGTAACATATTGGATTGTTGGCGGTAAATCAGGAGAAGGTCCCGGAACAAAAGAAAAGATGCAGAAGATGCTTGAGGAAAAGCGAATTGAAAAGAAGAAAAAAGAGAAGGAGGAAGCCGTAAGGAAAGAAAAACTGAAAGAACAGGAAAAACTGGAAGAAAAACAGACTGAACGGCGAGCTGAAGAAAAAGAACAAATGGAACTTCTGTTAGCTAAGGGTAATTCTGTAGATGAGGTAGTTTCTAAGGTTGGAAATGGCGATGTTGAGATTGTGTCGGGAACCGTAATAAGCAGCATGGAAGCAGGAAGCCGACTTAACCTTACAGTTTAATATAGTAGATCAAGGAGGATAATAACATGAATGTAAATGGAATTAACGGAAACAACACAGGCGTTCAGCCTTTTCAGATGAATATGAATCAGGGGACGGATTCTGTCAGCAAGAATCTTCAAAACCAGATTGCTAATGCACAGAAGCAGATGCAGGAACTTGGGCAGGACAAAGAAATGTCGCTTGAGGAAAAAATGAAGAAGCGGCAGGAGATTCAACAGCAGATCAGCGATCTGCAGAATCAGCTCCGCCAGCATCAGATTGAGCAGAGGAAAGAGAGCCAGCAGAAAAAAGGTTCTTCTATGGACGATATGCTTGGCGGTAACAAGCAGACATCTAAATCTGCAAAGGGTGGCACAGGAATGTCAAGTGCCAGTATGCAGGCAATTATATCGGCAGATTCTTCTATGAATCAGGTTAAAGTGCAGGGTTCTGTGAAAACTCAGATGGAAGGCAAGTCAGGTGTCTTGGAATCGGAGATTAAATTAGATGCTGCACGAGGAGATGATGTTGAGAAAAAGAAAGAGGAATTGGCAGATATTGAAGCAAAGGCTCAGGATATTACAGCGTCGCAAATGAATTCCCTTTCAGACATCAATAAAAAGCTTGAAGAAGCCGCAAAAGAAGATCAGAAAGAGGAGAAGGCAGCAGACAAGGCTGAAAAGAGCGACGAGACAGATAAGGCGAAAGGAACAGGATACAAGGCAACAGAAACAGAGGAGCATACGGAGGTACAGGATGCAGACATGGAAACTCCAGAAAACATTTTGCCGGAAGGAGTGGAGATTAACGTGACGGAGCCTGTTGGCAACAATGTGGATGTAAAGCTGTAATGAAGGGAAGGTGGTATCATGTCTACAATAAGAGAATATGCTTCCGGTAACAGCTATTATGATGATTCGGTTTGGAAACAGAATAATAAATCCAACTCATTTTTGGCAGGGCTTTCCGTATCATCAGAACCAGCAGCTTTTAATCTGGGTGACTGGTCTATGATCAAAAGCGGAACTTATGGGAAATTGATGAAAGCCTATTATGCACAGGAAAAAGCCGGCAAGACATCGAGTGGGGATTCCCCACAGAAAATGACACTTATGGCAGGCAATACTTCTGCAATGGAAAAGTCTGTCCGCAATCTCATGAAGGATTCGCTGTGGGAGAAAAAGGCTATTAAGGAAAAAGACGAAAAGACAGGGGAAGAAACGACAAAAGAGGATTATGATTGGAAATCTATCACAAAAGCAGTTAAATCATTTATAGATGATTATAACGGTGTCATAGATGCTGCTGGCGAGGTAAATTCCAAGGAGGTCTTACGAAACGCAGTGATGATGACAAAAACAACATCGGTGAGCGAAAGGCTTTTGGCAAAGGCAGGGATTACAGTCGGCAAGGGAAATAAACTGGAGCTTGATGAAGATGAGCTGAAAAAAGCAGATATATCAACGCTGAAAAGCCTGTTTACAGGGCATAATTCCTATGCTTCTAAGATGCAGTATCGGGCGAATAATATGATTCATGCGGCTTCATCAGCAGGAGCAGTCTATACAAGCAGCGGAAGCTATTCCAGTGCCCTATCTTCCATTGTTTCAACGAAAATTGACACAAAAGAATGAATGTTTTTGATGATAGGAGGATGGGGTTATGAGCAGAATTGAGGGCTACTTTGCATATCAAGCAAATTTTCAAAAAGGCATATATGATAGAGAAAAGCCTGAAAGCAGGCGGGCAGAGCCAAAAGCAGTTGAAAAAGAAAAAACAGCCGGACTTACAAGCTCGAAACAGCCGGAGTTAAGTCAGGGTGCGAAAGACCTTTTGAGTGAAATGCAGAAAAAATATAGTGATATGGATTTCTTCGTTGCAGACTATTCTTCGGATGAGGAAGCACAGAAATACCTTTCCAGAGGTTCAAAGGATTATAGTGTTCTGATTGAACCTGAGCTTCTTGAAAGAATGGCTTCTGATGAAAGCGTAAAAGAAAAATATCTTGGTGTGATTGATGAGGCAAAGAATAAAATATCGGAGATAAAGGACGAGATTGCGAAATCAGACAATTCGGAAAACGGAGAGAAGAAATCCGATATTAAGAGTATTGGCTTTTCTGTGAAGGCAGATGGCAGTTTATCTTTTTTTGCTGAACTTGAAAAAAGCTCTGCCGCTCAGAAGAAACGTATCGAACAATCGAGAGATGAAAAGCGGACACAGAAAATAGAGGAAGAAAGAGAAGCAATGGTGAAAAAGAAGAAAGGACATCAGGAAGAAAAAATAAAGCATAGCCTTGTCCGGGGAGATTCTGTTGATGAACTGGTAAAGAATATCCAATCATTTGAATGGGACAAGATTGCAGAAGAAATACGTCCGAAATCTGGCGGGAGATTGGATATTGCGACATAGTTGGATAAATAGAGAAACAAGTATAAAAACTTGTTTGCAGGAAGTCTATACATATTTGTAATGGGATAGATTACACAATAAGGCTCGCCCGAAAAAGCGAGCCTTATTTTCTGCAAAAATTAGATTTCATCGCTAATATTGTGGTAGGCATTCAGCTCATGTTGTACCTTGACAATTTCCTTTAACATCTGGTCGTTTTCCGTAATCCGCTGTTCGATTTTGGCAGCTTTGGCTTCGTAGGTCTGGAGAAACTTTTGAAGCTCCCCTATGTAGTCAGAGTTGACGAGGTCAGCCGGAACTTTGTTAAGCTCCAGTGTCATAAGGGCGGTATCATAAGCGGATAACTGGTCAGCGTGTTCAGCGGCATACAGTTTGGGATTTTTCGCTTTGGCAAGATGATCCTTATAGCGTTTTGTGGAAGCGTAAACTTTGCAGGCATCAATCAGGCTTCGGAGGTTATTGCAGGATTTTCTCTGTTTGTCGAGTTTTGAGGAAAGCAGATTGTTTTCGGCTTTTAGTGAAGAAATTTCACCCACAATCTCGGTATATTGAAGCCCGTATTTTTCAAGGATTTCCTGCTCAATGGACTGGCTCAATCTTGCGTTTTGGGTGTGCTTCCATTTGGTCAGTCCGTAGGCTTCATCAGGCGAGGTTTCAACGATGTGCTTTATCTTCAGACTGGCTTTATCCTGTGCCTTTTCGCTGGCGGTCATGGCGGCTTTTGCAATCGTTTTTCTCTCCTGTCGGTATGCCCTTGTTTCTTCAGAACGCAGACGCATTTCGATACGCTTTTTGATGGCGGAATCGGTGTAATCCCTGCCGAGCTTGTAGCCACGATGACAGCGGTTTCCATCTGGAAGTTTGTACTTTGTGACGGTTCCGTATTTCTTGGAATTGCCATAGCTGATCTCGACGCTCTGCTCTTTCATAAGGCGGATAAAATCGTCAAAATCAGATGCTTTTTCGATGGCTTCATTTATCATTTTTTGAAGCTTTGATTTCTGGGAACTGCCGGGGGATTCCTGCTCCATCTGCCACTCATTATGCTTTTTGCCACGTCCTCGTTTTTGGGTAATGACGGACAGTCCGTTTTCCCGACAGAGCTTGTCATTTACTCTCTGGATTTTGTGGAGCAGGGCAAGGTCGTCATTTAATTTTCTGCCTGTCATGCCACGTTCTGCAGCACAGATTACGAAGTGGTTATGCAGATGTTTTTTGTCCTCATGGGTGGCACAGACGAAGGAATATTTTCCATGAAAAAGCTGCTCCATAAATTGCTCACCGATTTCATGTGCTTTCTCTGGTGTGAGGTTATCATCGGGAGAAAATGACTGAATGAAGTGGTAAGCAAGGACGGAATCTTTTCTCTGTTTTCGTTTGCCCTGCAGGGCGAGGTCGAACATGACCGCAGCATTTTCTTCGGTACAGCCCTCGTAGGATACGAGCATTTTTCCGTCTGTCTTTTCGGGATTTGTAATGTACTGGATGGTGGCTTTTGGGTTGACCTTAACCTTGATGATTTTCGTGGTTGCCATGCGTACCTCCCCTGAAGTAATCCTCTGAGAGCCTCTTGGAAACATGGGCTTTCGACTGGACGGTTTCCGTTAAGATTTCTTCGATTTTTTTCATGTCTTTTTGCAGGGACATGACCTGATATTTTGTGACGGAGTGGGTTTCATTTACCGCCTTTGCAATCTGATTGATGTTCGTTCCGATCTTTGCAATTTGTGTTGCAATCTCAAAAAAAGCGGAATAGTCAATTTTGAAGCACACTCCGGTATGGATATAGTTTCTGATCACATCAGAGTAATGGGAAAAGCCGAGATATTCCTTTTGCCGATACAGCTCCTCATACTCCTCGTCGTTCAAGATTACGCTGATTGCGTGTCTGTCTTTTGCCATGTTTTATCATTCTCCTTTTCCATGATTTTTGCTTTTAGGGGTTTGGGGATATTCCCCAACAAGCGTGACATTTTTTCGGATTTTCCTCTTGTGGAAAATCTGAAAAATGGCGGTTTGTTACGTAACAAACCAATGCTTGCTTCCCTTGAAAAGTGGCAGAGCCACTTTTCGGCGTTCAGGAGGTTAGCCGACTGTCCGAACGCTTATGGGCGTATCCGCCCTGAAATACGGTTTTTATGGGATGGGGAATTTATGCGTGTAAGGAATTTGAGGTTGAAAAGCCTGCAAGGATAATCCGGCAGGGCAAAAAGAAAAACTGCTCACATCAGGGCATAAATATCCCGCTTGTAGCAGTTTCGGTGTCTATTGATTTGACAGTTTTTATTTTAAGGGAAACAGGAAATGAAGTCAATCCGTTTTAGGCGGATGGATTGAAAAAGCATGAAAAGGACAGGTACTTGTCTGTTTGAAAAATACGGTTTGTAGAAAGGAGAAAATGCAGGATGGGAAAGATTCCTTTTCATATAAAAAACCTGTCAGTGAAAACACTAACAGGCTGACATCATTTTTGAAATGTGCGGAACTGCCGCATTGAATTTTTATGGAATCACTCGCCTGTCTGTTCGTCACGCTTCCGCATAAGGTCGAGCAGGTATCGAACCATAGGGAGCATATCATGGGCTTCCTGCTCCGTACAGTTGCTGATTAGCGTCTGGAGCTTTTGAAGATTTGGCATTTCGGCATTACTGTCCGGATAGAAAATCCTGTCTGCCGGAATCTTCAGATATGTAACCAGTGGATACAGCTTCTCGAATTTTGGGTTGCCACGCCCTGCCTCGATGTTGAGGATGGTGCGTTGGTCGAGGTTCAGGATTTCGGCAAGTTTCTCCTGTGACAGTCCAAGCTCGGTGCGGGCTTCCCGCACAGCGGTGGCAAGATTTTGTTTGATTTCATTCATTATAATTCACCTCCATAGTAGTTTACATTACACATCGGAAAGCGTGAATTGCGATAGAATACAGTTTGGAAGTGGAGTGCAGTGCATGATTTGGGAAAGGCGAAGAAAGAAAAGGACAGAAAAGAGATTTGGAACAACGGATTATTTTACACATATAGGTGTATCGCAGTAGGGCAACAAGCCGAAATGCGATACACCTTTTTTGATGCCTGAAAGCTGCTGTCAGTGTCAAAAAAACAAAGTCGAAAAATTTCTTGAAATTTTTTTGGAAAATAGGAAAGGTTCTTTCCTATTTCGCTTGTACACTAAAAGAGGAGAGGAGGTGAAGCATGAATACGTCTGACCGTAGACGGGAAATCATAAATATTCTGATTATCCGTCGGCACACGACCGCAAAAGAACTTGCGGAAGAATTGGGAGTGACTGCCCGCACGATCAGGAATGATATTCAGGCTTTATCTCCGGAGTTTCCGATTTACACACAGCAGGGAGTGAATGGGGGAATTTATATCGGAGAGGAGTACAGACCATACAACAATACGCTTACCTCGGATGAGCTGCATATCTTATGTGAGATGCACAAGGAAGCAGAGGGAATGCGGAAACGGATTCTGTTCCAGATCATACAGAAGTATGGTCCGGATAAATTTGTACTGTGAGCCTGACAGCCTGCGACAGAAAATTCTTTCTTCATGGTATGGAGAGCTGGCGGATTTGTCATTCTCGTTAGATACATAAATATGATTCTTCGTAGCAGTAGATGGTGGTTTATGTGTCTATAAGGCTGACAAAAGCCATAACATGAACTTTGACAACTGAATAGACATTAAGAAGCCGGACGTTCGGAGTAGATACACGCATTACGCCGGGACGCAGATACGCCAAGACGGGCGGGGAGGATATTCCATTTTCCCATGTGACACGCCAAGAGCGATAATATCCATGCAAAATAGGAACTGTGGTGGTTTCGTGGTTGCGACTACTCTTAATAATGATACACCCTGAAAAGGTCAATATAGAAATGATGGTGCGAGTCCAGTGTGGGTTACTGACCATAACCACCGGCTTTTTAATTTGTAATAACTGACGATAAGAGCTTTTCTGTTGTTTGTGGCAGGAGGGTTGTTATCGGCAGTTATTCTGTCGTGAAAAAATACAGCGGAAGGAGCGTGGAGAGAACATGAGTGACAAATTACTAAGGTACAGTATGCAATTATCCATGTTGAAACAGCTTCTAAATCTGCATCTGATTACAGATGTGGAATATGCAGAAATCCTTAAACGCTTGAAAAGAGACTATGGGATTGTATCGAATATAACTTCTACTTGACTTTCTTTTGTATTCGTGTATAATTTCTAATAGAACATTGCGAAAGGAACACAAAAGAGGAGGCGGTATTTTGGAAGTAGAGGTTATCAAGGCAAATAACAAATTCGATGGCTCTGCTAAGGTTGATGGTAAAAATCGGTTAAGAGTTGCAGCGTATTGTCGTGTCAGTACGGATGATGATGAGCAGATTAAAAGCTATGATTCAATGGTTAAATATTATACGGAGCTGATTCAGAACAATAAGGATTGGGTGTTTGCGGGGGTATATGCAGATAAAGCGACAACGGGAACAAAGGTTGATAAGAGAGAGGAATTTCAAAGACTAATCAATGATTGCCTTGATGGAAATATAGACATGGTTTTGGCGAAAAGTCTTTCAAGATTCGCAAGGAATACCCTCGATACGCTGAAATATGTCCGTATGCTTCGTGAAAAGAATGTGGCAGTCTCCTTTGAAGTCGAAAAGATCAACACAATGAAAGATGGAGAATTTTTAATGACCATCTTAAGCTCTGTGGCACAGCAGGAAGTAGAAAATACATCTGCGTATGTGAAAAAAGGGCTAAAAATGAAAATGAAGCGTGGAGAGCTGGTAGGGTTTCAAGGCTGTCTTGGTTATGATTATGATGCAGAGACAAAATCATTGGCTATCAATGAAGAAGGAGCAGAAGTAGTCAGGTATATTTTTGATAGATATGTTGCCGGAGCTGGTAGTACAATTATAGCCAGAGAGTTAAACGAGCAGGGTAATCTTACGATAAGAGGAAATCCTTGGACAAGCTCAAGCATTATGGGAATTGTCACAAACGAAAAATATAAGGGCGACATACTTCTTGGAAAGACATTTACCGTTGATCCTATTTCGAAGCGTAGGCTTGAGAATCTTGGAGAGGAAGATCGGTTCTATATTAAGGATCATCATACGCCGATAATATCAAAGGAAACTTTTGATAAAGCACAGGAAATCAGGACAAGACGCAATGGAAACAGGAAATCAGCAACTCCCGGTAAAAGGGAAAAATTTAGCAGACAGTATGCTTTTAGCTGTATGGTGGAATGCGGATTTTGCGGCTCTAATCTTTCAAGGCGACGATGGCATAGCTCGTCAAAATATAAAAAGACAATCTGGCAATGCGTTACGAGTACCAAAAAAGGAAAACGATTTTGTCCGGATAGCAAGGGCATTCCAGAGCAAGTAATAGAAGAAGCGTTTATTGAATCTTACAGAATGCTTTGCACAGACAATAAAGATGTTTTGGATGAATTTTTGAAACGTGTTGAAAAATCGCTGAATGAGGATACGGTAAAAGAAAAGCTCCGTTCCTTGCAGGCTTCGGAAAGGAAGATAGTAGCTAAGAGAAAGAAACTTCTGGACAGCTATTTGGACGGTACGGTGTCTAAAGAAGTATATGAGGATGCCGATATTGATTGTGAGAAGAAGCTGACAGAGGTTCGGGCACAGATTGACGTGATGGATGCCAAACTCAATGATGAAAAGTCCATTAAACAGAGAGTTGATGAATTTAGAAAAGCATTATCACAAAATCAGGTGCTTGAGGAATTTGATAGAGGAATATTTGAAAGCATAGTCGAAAAGGTAATTGTAGGCGGCTATGATGAAGAAGGTAAAAAAGATCCCTACAGGGTAACTTTTATATACAAGACAGGATTTAAGAACAGCGTAAACAATAGCAAGGATAGGTTTGATAAGTCGCAGAAAGGAAAGTCTGAAAAAATGTCTTCCCATAACAGCGACGAGGTCAAAGATGTGTATTCCGATAGTAGTGACAACACATGTGGA
>OCTX011954554.1_pt1 | contig 16970 bp, 12 predicted proteins | sample 1539691 | NCBI WGS metagenome assembly OCTX01 (sample SAMN02144231, study PRJEB22623) | gut metagenome | biome: sheep rumen | host: Ovis aries | place: New Zealand | reverse complement strand
CGGCTTCGCCGGGCATGTCCGCACCACCGGCAGCATAGTAAACTGCGTTGTGAGGAATACTACGGTAACGAGCACCAGCGGGCACGCAGGCGGATTCGCCGCCTATACCGATATCGCAGGTGACGACAAGTACGAAGTGCCTGTACGTTTCGTCGACTGCCATGTGGAGGACGTCACCGTCAATCAGGAATACGCAGCTACCACTTCCGAGGTCTATACCGGCGGCTTCATCGGCGGGGCCAATACCGGTGCCGGATTCACTGGCTGCACGGTCAAGGCGGTCATTACAGCCACCAAGGCTGCAGTCAAGGACGTCGGCGGTTTTATCGGCCGCGCCAGCTATGCCTGTCCCACATTCAAGGACTGCGAAGTGCTCTCCGGCACCAAGGTCACTGCGATGGGGGCCCATGCCGGCGGATTTATCGGGTATTCCGAAGTGGCGGCCTCCTATACAGGGTGCTCTTCCGCCGCCACTGTCGAGAGTTCGGGTGAATATACCGGCGGTTTCGTCGGTTATTCTGCCGGCGCATCTTCATATAACGAGTGCTCCGGGAGCGGTGACGTAAGCGGTGTCAAGCACACTGGCGGCTTTGCCGGATATGCAGAGAACTCCGGATTCACCGACTGCTGCTACACCCTCGGCACCGTTGTCGAGAAGTTCAGCGGGAAGTCCCAGAGCGGCGGTTTCTGCGGTTTCGCGCACACAGGAGTATCCTTCCGCGGCTGCTATGTCGCCAATGCCGTCTTCACCTCCACTGCCGGCACATATGTGGGCGGCTTTGTAGGGCAGTTGGGCAGTTCCTACAACGGAGGAAACAACGTCTCCGCTACCCAGTGTCATGTGGAGGGTACGGCCGTCACTGGCAGCACCAACTGCGGCGGCTTCGTTGGGGTGCAGTATGACGATATATCCATGAGCTACGTTTCCGGCGGCAGCGTCACTGCCAGGAACGCCCACTGCGGAGGCTTCAGCGGCTTTGTGCAGAACGGAGACCTCACTCATTGCTATGCCAACACCACCGTCTCCGGCGGCAGTCACGCGCAGATTGGAGGAATGGTGGGAATAGCCTACACCTCTTCCATTTCCTATTGCTACGCGGCAGGATCCATCAGCGGTTCCGGGACCGACGTCGCGGCATTCGTGGGGCAGTGCACCCGTCAGGGCAGCAACCCCGTAGCCGAGATTTCCGATTGCATAGGCTGGAACGCTTCGCTTCCGTTCTGCGGCAGCAATAGCGTGGGGGCTACTCTTACTGACTGCTATGCCGGAACGGAAGGCACCGTTTCCGCAAAAGCCGTGGCGCAGGGCTGGCCTGCGGCTGTGTGGAACCTTACCCCGAGCATGCCGGTCCTTCTCGATTCACCCCGCCGCATCAATGCTATCTTCGTGGGAGACAGCATCACCTGGCAGTGGGCCGTCACGTCGCGCACCGACGACAAGAGCAAAATACTCATTTCGCTGGACCCCCTGCCTTCATACATGACTCTCAGCGGCAACAACGTCACCACCAGGTTCCATCCCGGTTTCTTCACCGGCAACGGCTATCTGGACAAGGGCGTCAGCGGCCAGAACACGGCTCAGATGCTCGCCCGCTTCCAGAAGGATGTCATTGACCTCAATCCCGTAGTGACGGTAATCATGGCCGGAACCAACGACCTTGCACAGGGCGTGACCAAGGAGCAGATCGTGGCCAACATTTCCGCAATGGCCCAGATGGCGCAGGCCGCCGGCATCAAGGTGGTCCTCTGCTCCGTAACGCCATGCAACGAAAGCTACTCCAGGCTCTCCGACCCTAAGACCAAGGGACAGCACATCATCTGGCTCAACGCCATGATCAAGGACTACGCCCTTTCCGAGGGCTTCTCTTGGTGCGACTACTGGACTTCGCTTGTGGCCGACGACGGTTTCGCCCTCAATCCTGATTATTGCCTCTACGACCGTCTCCATCCCGGTCCTGCCGGATACGACGTCATGGAGCCCATCATAAAGCCTATTATCGATAATTTATTATAAAACATAAGCTTATGAACAAAGAAACAAATTACCTGGATTCATACGAGTCTCCGCATACCCGTATGATAACCGTCAGTCCGGCACGGGTTATCGCCGACAGCGTGAGGGGATTATCCCTGCAGGACATGCAGAATAACGAAATCTTTGAAGATGAAGACTTTTAACGGGAGGACTGTATTATGAAAAAGATTCTGAAACTTTCTTTCGTGGCACTCTCATGTGCCCTCCTGGCAGTTTCCTGCGACAAAGCCGGCAACGAACTCACTCCTGACAATCCCTCTGAAGCGAATCCCGCAGCAGAGGTGGTTACCATTTCTGCAAGGCTCTCCGAAGCCCTGACCAAGGTCGCTTTGGATCCCGATGTTGACGGCTCCGGCAAAGCCATCCTTAAACTTGCGTGGAAAAGTACTGACAAACTGATCGTCGCCGACCACGACAATACTTCCAGCTTCGCCGAGTTTGACCTGGTATCCGGAGACGGAGACGCCGAAGCGACGTTCAGCGGAACGCTCCCCGCAGGCGCTTCTACCTATGATGTGTCCATTAAAACCAGCGGTACTGTAGATTACAATACCATTAAGCAGGCCGCGGACAATGACGCCAGCCATCTGGAGTACATCGCCGCCAAGAAGGGCCTTGACAACCTCAAAAGCGTCGTCTTCGACGAGGTCTGCGGCGTGCTTGGCATCACCGCCAAGCTCCCTGCGGATGTCACCGAGACCGTCAGATCGGTTTCCATCGAGGCAAGCGAGGCTATTTTCAATGGTGGCAACACCCTCAATATCGATCTTTATACTGCCAGCGATGCGGATAACGACGATATCCTGAGGGTCTATGCACCTCTGCCCGCCACCAGCCAGGGCATCACCGCAGGCACCACGCTCCTTATCCGCTTCAACGATCGTTACACCCGCTTCATCACCCTCGGAGCGGCAACCCTCACTCCCGGCAAGCTCAACGAAATCAAGGTCAACTGCTCCCACACTGACCAGTACGCAGGCGGCAATGGGACCAGTGCCGACAATGCCTATTTGATTGGAGATGCTTATCAAGTGGCTGCCATCAACGGTCTCGCCACAGGCGGTAACACCACCTACTTTAAGATGATTGATAATGTTGATATGGATGGAGTTACGCATAATTACATCAATACGAACTCTGGCTATACGCAGGTTGTTGATTTCGATGGCAACGGCAAGTCCATCAGCCGTCTTAACAATAGTTTGTTTTATGTCTTCAAGGGCTCCATTCATGACCTGACACTGAACGATGCAGATATTACCACACGCGGTATACTTGCCGAGTACTGTCAAGGCTCCGGTAACATTATAACTAACGTAAACGTAACTGACTGCGACGTTAACTCAAGTGACGGTTATGTCGGTGGATTAATCGGACAAATAAATGAAGGCACTGGCGATACCGCTGCAACTATTACAAATTGTACAGTGTCCGGCACCGATGTTACAGGCCCAGGTGTCGTCGGAGGCTTTATTGGTTTTGCTAACGAACTTGTATCTATTAGTGGCTGTAGCTTCACCGATGGCACCGTGACCGCATCAGCCAAATATTGTGGTGGTTTTGTGGGTTCAACAGCCAATAAGGCTTCTATCATAACAGATTGCCATGTTGAGAGTGCAACAATTACCAGCAATTGTGTTGAAGATGCACGTTGCGGCGGTTTTGTCGGTCAATTGCAGGCAAATGTCCAGATAAAAGGCTGTACGGTTGGAACAGACGCTGAAAAAGTTGTTGTCAATACAGCTAAGCCTACTTCTGGCAAAGTCCTTAACGCAGGTGGTTTCGTCGGTGTTAATTATGGAACCATCACAAAGAATGGCGATGTAAGAAGCAAGGCCTATGTACAGGTCAAATCCGCCAATGATCAAGGCCAGCAAATCAATATCGGAGGATTTGCCGGGTTCCATAGAGGGACTATCGAGTTTTGTGACGCCGTTGTCGATATGTCAGACCTGCAAGGTCAGTATATAGGCGGTTTCAGCGGATACATGCCATCAGAAGACTCAAAAGCCGATAATTGCACACTTAAAGGCAGTGTGAGGGGCAACAACTATACTGGTGGATTTGTCGGTGTTGTTGACAACGCTACTTCCATTACCAATTGTCAAGTCCTTGCAGGGACTGTTGTCGTAGGGCAAAGTACTGCAGGCGGTTTTGCCGCTCAGATTAAAGCCGGTACTGTAGAAGATTGTTCTGCCAATGTTGATATGCAGTGTAGAGGCGGCAACGACGGTGGATTTGTAGGAGCACTTACTGGCGGAACGGTTCAAAGGTGCTCTTCAGCCGGAACACTAAGCCGAATTAGCGGCACTAATAGCACGTTTGGTGGATTTGCCGGCTACGTAAACGGGGTAAATCTGACAAAGTGTTCTTCAACTGTAAATATAGATATTGCAAGTAGCAATGTTGGAGGCCTCGTGGGAGATTTCCAAACGGCAAACACGGTTAGCGAGTGTTACTACAATGGCACTATATCAAATCCGACCAACACTAAAGGTGGACTTATTGGTGTTACCCAGGCTGCAGTAATAATTACCAACTGCTATACTGCTGGTGAACTTGTCGGATCCAGCGGGACACAGATTTTTGGCGGTATCGTTGGAGAACTCAAGGCAGGCGGAAGTGTCACCAACTGCTACTCCACCATGGATATGGCACATGGTAGTCGCGCCATGGGCGGCATTGTGGGGCGTGCTTGTTCAGGAGGATGGCCAGTTTCCAATGCATCCAATAATACTATATCCAAGTGCATCGCATGGAATCCCAATATCACTTTTGATGGGACTGCCAGCACAAGCGCATCTTCCGGAGCTATAGTTGGTTATACATCGTTCAAGAACATTCTGAATAATTGCTATCGGCGCTATGATATGGTGTATAAGAACTCCAATACAGCTACAGGAACCACTTGCCAGACAAGCATGGTAGATCAGATTGACTGTGATGGAACCAACTGGGCAGTCAACGGCAACCGTCCTGCAGGCGGTACTCCCGCCGGAACATCAGCAGACGCTCAGTATCAAGCACCTTACTATGGTGTTGCTGCAGCATCCACTGCTACTGTTTCCAGCATAGCTCGATCCCTCGGCTGGAGCAGCGATGTCTGGGACTTCACCGGCGATCTGCCGACTCTGAAGTAAGCACTTGGCAACATGCCAGAATGCTTCCTGACATATCAAAACAAACTTTTCCGGGACTCGCCTGAACGGGTCCCGGAATTGGTTTCCCGAAATCGAGGCTGTCGGCCGGCTTGGACCAGGAGGGGCGTAAGCCAGTACGCGGTCGCGGTAGCTATTCTGGTCTGAGTTCTGAACCTCCACCAGGAATTCTTCACCGGTGTCGTCATCCTTGCAGAACAGGTCAAAAGTAGCATTATTTTATTATCTTTGAAAATAAAATCCTGCCAGTACATGAAAACCAAGTTGTCCACTTGCATCCTCCTGCTCCTTGTGTTGAGCATTCAGGCGAACGCCCAGCGCAGCGGCGTCCGCGAAGAGGTCCTCTCCGACTGGAACAAGTCTTCCGGCCTCGACTGTCTATACGACCTTTCCCCAAAGGCGTCAACGCTCGCCCCCAAGGGTTACGAAGCCGTCTACATCAGCCATTACGGGCGTCACGGCTCAAGATATGCCTATACGGAGAAGGCCTACACCGTCTTTCTCAACCTCCTGGCCGAGGGCCGCAAGGCAGACAACCTCACCCCTTATGGAAGCGAGCTGCTGGACAGGCTCCAGCCCTTCTGGGACAACGTCCGCTACAGGGTGGGAGAACTCACGCCCCTGGGCTGGGAGCAGCACCGGCAGATTGCCCGTACCATGGTGAAGAACTTCCCCACGGCGTTCGGCAAGGGCAGCACCGTGGATGCCTGCTCATCAGCGTCGGTGCGGTCAATACTCAGCATGTCCTCCTTCTGCGCATCCATAGCCCGCGAGGCCCCGGGAGCCGAAGTCTATGAGCATCAGGGCACGATGGATATCCAGGCAACCCGGCCCAACGAAGGGCGCAACCCCTTCCGCTATACCGGTCCCGCCTTCCGCTTCCCTTATCCCGAGAGCTCCGAGGACTTCTTCCTGCGCCGTTTCCCCGGGTACAGGGATGTGCTGTCCCGAGTATTCAAAGACCCGGACGCCGGACTCGGAAACTCCAATCCCTACGGAGTCTTCTTCAACCTCTACATGTTCGTGGCCGGTATGAACAGCCTGCCCGAGGAGCAACGGGTAGACCTGAGCGGCCTGGTCACGCCGCAGGAGTATGCGCTCCTTTGGGAATGCGACAACTACGAACGCTTCCGGGAATACAAGCCCTACCGCACCCCATGCAGCTCCATAGTCGAAGACATGATGGCCAAGGCCGACGCCGCACTGGCGTCCGGCAGACGGGGCGCCGACCTGCGATTCGGTCACGACCACGTCGCCATGGCCCTGTTCATGATAATGGATATCGATGGTTTCGACACCGTACCCGAAGACCCCGACGACCTGGTTTACTACTTCCAGACCTTCCGTTCGCCCAAGGCCACCAACATACAGATGGTGTTCTTCGCACCCAAAAAGGGCAGAAAGGGTGAAGTGCTCGTCAAACTCCTCCTTAACGGTGAGGAAGCCCGTTTCGGTACGCTGGAACCCTTCGACGGCCCCTATTACCGATGGGCTGACGTCAGGGACTACCTTTCGCAGCGCGTAAGCCTCTTTGTCACCCGCCCCGAGCAGAAAGGCTGGACGGAGACGCAGGTGGCCCCCGGCATAGTCTACCGCCATTTCCACGGTACGGACCCCGTCTCCGGCAGCGCCCAGCAGGTATTCGTCGCCGACTGGGACATGTCCCGGCCGGGCTATGCTCTCAAGTTTACCTATAACCGCGAAGGGACAGTCGCATCCGAAGTGATGAAGGCGCATGACGCAGTGGTGGTCATGAACGCCGCCTACGAACCCGCTTCCGTGGTACTCAAGATAGGCGGCGAATACTTTTCAGGCATGCCCAACAATTCCGTCATGGCAACCGGAGTTCCAAACTGGAAGAACGAAGGCGCCATCTACACCGACGGCGGCAGGAATGTAAGCATCGCTTACGAAGGCAAAGGGAAGACGCTCGGAGAACTCCGGCGCTTCTACTCGGAGAGTTCCGCCCCCAACATCTTTTCCAGCGCCCCCATGCTGATTGACGACTACGTCCCCGTCGGTGAAAGTTTTGCCGGTTACTACGGAGAGGATGCAATCAAGAGCTTCAATTATGAGGACGCGCGGCGCCATCAGGGCGTACGCCACCCCCGCACCGCAGTCGCCCTGACTGCAGACAACCATCTGCTGATGGTGGTGGTCGACGGGCGCAGGGAGGGCGTGAGCGAGGGCATGAACTGCCGCGAACTGACGCGCTTTCTCAAGGAGAACTTCAATCCTCGCTATGCCCTCAACATGGATGGCGGAGGTTCGTCAACCCTGTGCATTGAGGGCCAAGGGGATCCTTCCACCCACGTAGTCAACTATCCCACAGGCAACAAGCGCTATGACCACGACGGGCAGAGGACTCTGATGTCCTATTTCGTATTGGTCAGGCAGTAGCCTCGCGGCATTTCCCCTGCAGCCATCTTGCAGTCTCTACGTCGAGCAGGGGAGAAATTGTATCGTACACCCTCTGGTGGTATGCGTTGAGCCACTCCAGTTCGGAGGCGTCGAGCATATCCGGAACCAGGATGGAAGTGTCGAAGGGGCAGAGAGTAAGCGGCTCGAACGCCAGCCAGCGTCCGAATTCGTTCTCCCCGGCATGGACGCACAGCAGCAGGTTTTCGTGGCGTACGCCGTGCATGCCCTCCCTGTAGATTCCGGGCTCGTCTGAGATTATCATCCCGGGTTGCAGCGGCACCGGGTTGAGGTTCTGGCGCACGTCCTGCGGGCCTTCGTGGACACCGAGGAACCAGCCTACGCCGTGGCCGGTGCCGTGGCCGAAGTTCCTCTGCAGGCGCCACAAGGGTTCGCGGGCGAGGGCGTCGATGCGGCATCCCGGGGTGCCCTCCGGAAAAATTGCCATGGCAAGGTCGATGTGCCCTTTGAGTACAGCGGTATAGTCTTCACGCTCAAGCGGCGAGCACTCTCCGAGCGGCACCGTGCGGGTGATGTCGGTGGTGCCGTCGAGGTACTGGGCTCCCGAGTCGCACAGATACAGGCCCGAAGGCTCCAGGCGGGGGGCGCATACGGACGGCGTAACGTAGTGCGGCAGAGCGGCTCCGGGACCGTATGCCGAGATGGTTTCGAAGCTGTCGCCCACGTATTCGTCGGCCTCGGCGCGAAGGCTCCGCAGGTGTACGGCCGCGTCCCATTCGGTGACGATGCGGTCGGCCTGCATGGAACGTTCGAGCCAGTACAGGAAGCGCACCATGGCAACGGCGTCGCGTATTTGCGCCTGCCGCATGCCTTCAATTTCTATCGTGTTTTTTACGGCCTTGGCGAGGCGTACGGGGCTGCTGCAGCAGTCGAGCGTGGCCCCGCAGCTGTCCATGGCGCTGCGAAGCTGCCAGTTCAGGGTGGAAGGGTCGGTGCTTATGCGCATCCCGCTGCAGTCGGAAAGGGCTTCGTCAATCTGGTCGTAACGTTCGAGTGCAATGCCCTCGGAGGCAAGGGTTTCGAAGGTGCGCTCGGAGACGGGGTCCTCGATGCTGTCCTTCAGGATGAACCAGGAAACGTCAGTCTGCGTAACGAGCAGGTAGCTGATAGCCAGCGGATTGTATTCGATGTCCGAGGCCCGTATGTTCAGCGTCCAGGCAATTTCGTCGAGGGCGGTGAGCAGGATGGCATCGGAGCCGCGGCTGCTGATGAAGTCCCGGAGCATGGCGATTTTTTCCTCCCTGGGCATGCCCGGATCGACGGTAAATACGCTTGTCTGCGGTATCGGCGGACGGTCGGTCCACAGCAGATTCAGGAAGTCGGGGGAACTGACGATGGCGGGCGGCTCCGGGAAGGCTCCTGCTATTTCCTCGACGAAGCTGCAGCAGGCTGTCGCTCCGTCGATGGCGATCACGCAGTCCCTGTGGCCTTCGAAATACTCCGAGAGCCACTGCGGAATCAGGATTTCCCCGGGAACGCGCGTCTTGTGGAGTTCCACTCCCGTGCCGGCGAGTTGCGTGGCGGCCTGGATGAAGTAGCGGGTATCGGTCCACAGGCCGGCATGGTCGGCGGTGACGACAAGGTCGGCGGCCTCTCCGGTGAAGCCCGTAAGCCACTGTATCTGTTTGTAGCGCTCGGCGGGATATTCGCTGCCGTGGGGATCGGACCCCGTGAGGACTACGGCATCCCACTCCCTGGCACGCATCAGGGCGCGCAGGGACGAAATCCTGTCGGCATACTTGTTCATAACTGCGGAATGAATGTCGGGATGTCGAGTATCTGCGTCTTGAAGAGGTTGCGCCGGTGCATGCGGTCTATCTTTTCCTTGACCTCCGGGTCCTCGCATACGCCCTCGCGGATGTAACGGTCAAGCGTGGCGTATGAGAAACCGAACTTCTGTTCGTCCGGGCACGAACCGGGCAGCCCGTCATCGGGAGTCTTGTGTACCCACTTGCGGGGGAGTCCCAGGTCGTCGCCGATTGTGAGCACCTCGCGGACCACCAGTCCGCCCAGAGGCGAGAAGGAGCCGGCGGCGTCGCCGAAGAGGGTGGCGTAGCCGATGTAGTCCTCGCTGTGGTTGCAGGTGTTGGCGACCATGCCGTTGCAGGACTGGGCCACCGCATACAGCATCGTCATGCGGATGCGAGGCGGTATGTTCTGAATGCTCTGGAGCGAGAATTTGCCTTCCGGCATGAGTGCCCCGAGAGCGTCGCATTCGGCTTCAATCTTGCCTATCGGAAGACAGAAATAGCGGATGCCCAGATACTTGCAGATTTCATCGGCCTCGTTCAGGCTCTGGCCTTCAGCAGGCATCGCAACGCCTACCACGCGCTCCGGCCCGAGAGCCCGGGCACACAGGGCGGCAGCTATGGTGCTGTCCTTGCCGCCGCTCATTCCGAGCACCGCGGTACATTTCGGGCCGTTCGCTTCGAACCAGCCCCGTATCCATTCTATACAGTCAGTCGTAAGTTTGTTCATGTTACAAATATATAAAAAGTTACTAATAAGAGTCACTGTCGCTCAAATTAGGTGGGCGTGAATTGTAACAACTTGGTAATCAGTGATATACAGCAAATAACCCAGGTCAAAACGACCTGGGTTATTTGCTGTAATACTTAGTAAATCAGCGCGTTGCGATTCACGGGGTGTTATTCGGCGGCAGGCTCGGCCTTTACGCTTTTGTCACCGGAGGAGCTTTTGGGGCCGGTGAATCCGCGACGGCCCTGGCGTGCTCCCTCCGGGCGGCCTTTAACGCCCCTGCCTTCTTTGCCGAGTTTGCCCAGCTGACGGCGCAGGAACTTCTCCTCGCAGGTGTAGAACTTGGCTACCTTGTCGGCGGAAAGGACTTTCTTGTACTCCTTGGCATTCTTGACATGGAGATTGACGTTGGCTTCCTTGGCCTTGAGATAGGTGTCCAGAGCCGCCTCGATGCCGCTGCCCGCTGCGATAGCGTCGGAGAGGGCCTTGTAAGCCTGGCGCTCGGCCCGTACGAGGGCGTGCTGTTCTTCTTCAATCTTGTTGTAGACCGGCCAGAAAGCTTCCGCTTCCTTGGAGTCGAGGCCGACCTCGGAGGTGATGAATGCTACCTTTTCCGCCTTGATTTTCTCGAAGTCGGGTTTTCCGTGTCCCCTGTGACCGCCCTGGGGCTGGGCGAATGCTGCGACCGATATACCGGCGGCAAGCAATGCGACAAACAACTTTTTCATTTCTTAACCTATTTATAACTAACCTGATATGCGTTCTCAACCTGGGCGAGCGTGGCTCCCGATTCGATGAGGTATTCGATGATTGCCTCGTCTGAGACCGGAGCGGCGCTCTGAGTACTCCTGAGTACGAAATTGCCGGCAACCAAGAGCACCAGGAAACTTGCCGCCAGTGCGAGGTAAGGGGCCAGGCTCACACGGGCCTTTCGCACCGGAATCTGCGACAATTTCTGCTGCAGCTCTTCCATGTAGCCTTCTGGCATCGAATATGGCATTTGCTTTTTCATTTCGCTATCTTGGACGTTAAACGGAGGCTTGGGTTTAATCCTCCGAGGTTAAAAATTGCTTTACTTTTTCGTAGGCGATGTGGTAGGACGCCTTGAGCGCACCGACGCTGGTTCCGGTTATTTCGCTTATCTGCTCGTAACTCAGCTCCTCCCAGTATCGCATGCCGAATACCAGCCTCTGCTTGTCCGGCAGCCGCATGAGGGCCTTGCGGAGCTTGCGCATGGCGGCGTCTCCGTCGAGCCGCGGGTCGGGGTCGCTGATGCGTTCCGCCTCTGCGTCGATAGTGGAAAAGCGCAGCGCCGCACGTACGCGGGCCTTGCGCAAATGACTGATAGTCTCGTTGGTAGCGATTCGCCAGAGCCAGGTGAACGGCTCGGCCTCGCCACGGAATCCGTCCAGGGAGTTCCAGACTTTGATGAAGATTTCCTGCAGCAGGTCGTCGGCGTCCTCATGGCTTCCGACCATGGAACGCACGTGCCAGTACAGCCTTTCGCCGTACTGCCTCACCAGGGAGTTGAAGAATTGTTCTTTCTGCTGCATACACTCCCTTTGACGCAAAAGCCGGGCCGAGGTTTAACTGTCCAGCTTGAGCACCGCCATGAATGCGCTCTGCGGCACCTGGACGGTACCTATCTGGCGCATGCGCTTCTTGCCTTCCTTCTGCTTCTCGAGGAGCTTGCGCTTGCGGGTCACGTCGCCGCCGTAGCACTTGGCGGTAACGTCCTTGCGCACTTGCTTGACCGTTTCGCGGGCGATGATCTTGGCTCCGATGGCGGCCTGGATGGGAATGTCGAACTGCTGGCGGGGGATGAGTTCCTTGAGCTTCTCGCACATCTTGCGGCCGAAGGTGTAGGCGTTGTCTTCGTGAATCAGGGTGCTCAGGGCATCGGCCGGCTCGCCGTTGAGAAGGATGTCGAGCTTGACGAGCTTCGCGGGACGGTACTGCGTGATGTGGTAGTCAAACGAAGCGTAACCCTTGCTGATGGTCTTCAGCTTGTCGTAGAAGTCGAACACTATTTCGCTCAGCGGCATGTCGTAGTTGAGCTCTACCCTCTCGGCGGTGATGTAGTGCTGGCTGACCAGCGTACCGCGGCGGTCGAGGCACAGTTTCATGATGGGGCCGAAAAACTCGCTCTTGCTGATGATCTGTGCGCGGATGTACGGTTCCTCGATGTGGTCGATGAGGGTGGGCGCGGGAAGTCCGGAAGGATTGTGTACGTCGAGCACCTCTCCCTGCATGGTGTACACCTTGTACGATACGTTGGGGACGGTGGTTATGACATCCATGTCGAACTCGCGGAAGAGCCTTTCCTGCACGATTTCCAAGTGCAGCAGGCCGAGGAATCCGCACCTGAATCCGCTGCCGAGGGCAAGCGAACTCTCGGGCTCGTAAACGAAGGATGCGTCGTTGAGCTGGAACTTCTCCAGTACGCTGCGGAGCTCCTCGAACTTGTCGGCCTGTACCGGATACATGCCGGCGAAGACCATGGGCTTGACCTCCTCGAATCCTGCGATGGCCTTCTCGCAGGGGCGGCCTACGTGCGTGATGGTGTCGCCCACCTTGACCTCAACGGCACTCTTGATGCCGGTGATTATATAACCTACGTCACCGCAGTCTACCTCGGTGCCGGGGATGAGTTTCATCTTCAGGGAGCCCACTTCCTCAACCTCGTATTCCATGCCGGTGGCGACGAACTTGACCTTGTCGCCCTTGCGTATGCTGCCGTTCGCTATCTTGAAGTAGGCGATGACGCCGCGGAACGGGTTGAACACTGAATCGAAGATGAGTGCCTGCAGAGGTGCATCGGGGTCTCCGTGAGGGGCGGGGATCTTTTCCACTATGGCGTCCAGTATGGGGGCGACGCCTTCGCCCGTGCGGGCGGAAACCTTGAAAACGTCTTCCGGAGAGCAGCCGAGAAGGTCGCAGATTTCGTCCGTAACCACTTCTATCTGGGCGGACTCCATGTCTATCTTGTTGAGGACGGGGATAATCTCCAGACCGTGGTCGATTGCCATGTAGAGGTTGGAAATGGTCTGCGCCTGAACGCCCTGGGAGGCATCCACTACCAGCAGGGCGCCTTCGCATGCGGCGATGCTGCGGGACACTTCGTAACTGAAGTCGACGTGGCCCGGGGTGTCGATGAGGTTGAGCCGGTAGCCCTTGTAGCTCATCTGGATGGCGTGGCTCTTGATGGTGATGCCCTTCTCCCGCTCGAGGTCCATGTCGTCGAGGACCTGGTTCTCCATGTCGCGCTCGCTAAGGGTGCTGGTGAGTTCCAGAAGTCGGTCGGCCAGGGTGCTCTTTCCGTGGTCGATGTGAGCAATTATGCAGAAATTGCGTATTTTGTTCATTTCCATACCGGGTGCAAAGATACATTAAATTTGTTATCTTTGTAAATTGACTCATAAAACAAAATCTATATGGCAACTCCTCAAGAATTGGGCAGAATCGCATCCCAGGTGCGAAGGGACATCGTCCGCATGGTAACAAGCGCAAAATCAGGGCATCCCGGCGGCTCGCTCGGTATAACTGACGTGCTTGTGACCCTCTATTTCAGTGAAATGAAGCACGACCCCGCCTCCTGGCGCAGGGACGCAAAGGGGCAGGACGCATTCATCCTGTCCGCAGGACACCTTGCTCCCGTATATTATTCGGTACTGGCCCGTGCGGGGTATTTCCCCGTGAGCGAGCTGGGAACTCTCCGCAAGTTCGGCACCCGCCTGCAGGGACATCCCTGTACCACCGACGGCCTTCCCGGCATTTTCCAGCCCTCGGGTTCCCTCGGGCAGGGGCTGTCCTGCGCGGCAGGAATGGCTCTCGGAAAGAAAATGGACGGTGACCCCGGCCGCGTCTTCGTCCTGCTTGGCGACGGCGAGAGCGAGGAAGGCCAGATTTGGGAGGCCGGAATGTGGGCCGCACATCACTCTCTGGACAATCTGGTTGCATTCACGGACTGGAACGGTCAGCAGATCGACGGCCCGGTGGAGTCGGTCGGCGGCGTCGGAGACCTGCGCGACAAATGGACTGCTTTCGGATGGGAAGTCATCGAGGCGGACGGCCACGATTTCGATTCCATACTCAAGGCCTTCGAACTTGCCCGCGCGGCAAACGGCAAGCCCAAGATGATTCTTTTCCGCACCGAGATGGGCCACGGAGTAGATTTCATGGCCGGCACGCACAAATGGCATGGAAAGGCACCCAGCGCCGAGCAGTGCGCACAGGCTATGCAGCAGCTCGAAGAGACCCTCGGAGATTATTGACCAATTGACATTTACCTGATATGAAGAAATACACAGACCAGGGTAAAGTTGATACCCGCAGCGGCTTCGGAGCGGGGCTCGTGGAAGCCGGACGCATGGACCCCCGCGTCGTTGCAATGACGGCGGACCTTAAGGGGTCGCTCAAGATGGACGCTTTCGCGGCCGAATTTCCTGACCGTTTCATCCAGTGCGGCATAGCCGAGGCCAACATGGTCGGCGCTGCAGCCGGACTTGCGATTACCGGCAAGGTTCCCTTCATCGGCTCTTTTGCCGAATTTGTAACCGGGCGTGTCTATGACCAGCTCCGCCAGGAAGTTGCATACGGTCACACCAATGTCAAGATTGCCTCGTCCCATGCAGGCATCACCCTGGGCGAGGACGGGGCGACCCATCAGACCATGGAGGACATGGCCCTCATGCGCGCCCTTCCGGGAATGGCTGTGGTCGTACCCTGCGATTACAACCAGACCAAGCAGGCTACCATAGCAGCCGCTCAGTGGGACGGCCCCGTATATCTGCGTTTCGGCCGTCCGGCGGTTCCCAATTTCACCGACCCTCAGGAGCCGTTCGAAATCGGCAGGATTTACGTCATGAACGAAGGTACCGACGTTACCATAGCCTGCTGCGGACATCTTGTATGGGAGGCGCTTAAAGCAGCCGAACTCCTTGAAGATGAGGGCATAAGCGCAGAGGTTCTGAATGTCGCCACCGTGAAGCCTCTGGACGTCGCGGCGCTTGTCGGGTCCCTTCGCAAGACCGGCTGTGCCGTCGTGGCGGAGGAACACAATGCAGCCGGAGGCCTCGGAGAGGCTGTTGCAGCCGTTTCGGCAGCGCAGCTTCCCACACCCATCGAGTTCGTGAACGGCGTCGACAAGTTCGGCTCTTCGGGCACTCCCGCGCAACTGATGGAGGCATGGGGCTTCGACGCCCTGCATATCGCACAGGCCGTCCGCAAAGCTATAGCGCGCAAAAAATGAAATACGCAGTAAGGGCCCTTAAATATTTCGTACAGCTGCTGGTCATCCTCTCTCTGATTATCGCCATCCTCATGGTGGCAAAGGTGGTGGATACCGACATATCGCAGCTGTTCGTAAACGGATACGATTCCCTCTGGCAAATCGCGCTGCTGATGGCCGCCTTCGCGGCTATGTACCCCCGGCTCGGATACGCCCGCCGCGAAGCCGTCGTGCCTGGCTCGGACGACGAGGTTTATCCTGTCCTGGACCGTGTCATGTCCGCACATGGATACGCCAGGGAGAAGCGGAGCGACGGAGTTGTCGCCTATCGCAAGACCGGCATAGGCGACAGGATAACCCGCTTGTGGGAAGACAGGATTACAGTGACGAGGGTGGCCGCCGGCTTCGAGCTGGAAGGCCTTAACCGCGACGCGGTACGGCTGGTTAACGCTTTGAGGGACAGTGCTTTGAGCTAAGCCCCTGTTTCCCAAAAGCCTCTTAATTGGGAGCAATCTCCACTCTGAGCGCCTCTGCGGCAGGGTGGTCTCCCAACGTTATGACGGTCCTGCCGCCTCCGGTGCAGACGGCGCCGGATTCAAGCGGCAGGCCGTTGACTTTCACTGACTTAACGTTGCTCACTCCCTCGAGCACGATGCTGACACTGCGCCTTTCGGGAGCGTCCTTGTAGCTGCCTTCGCGGGCTCCTATCTCAAGAACTGTCTTGCGCCCGGAGCTGCGTTTGGTGATGATGGTCGTTGCTGTCTGAGTCCCATAGCTCTGGCTGATGCCGTCGTCCTCGTAGTGTACGATGCTGCTCGCGGCCTTCCCGGGGACAACCATCAGACGCAGGTCGGAGTCAGGCTTCTGGAGATTCTGTATGCCCTCGCGCGACAGCGGAATGATGGCTCCGGCGCGGACGAACCATGGATTCTGCGCAATGGTGTAGTCGAGCGTGACGGTTTTTCCTCCTTGCAGCAGGGTGCCGTGGGCCATGTCGTACCACTGGCTTCCTGAAGGCAGCCAGACGGTGTGGGAAGCCGTTCCGTCGGCTCCCACAGGCTTGCTGATGGCGGTGGCGAGGATGTCGGGACCGAAATAGTATTCACCCCTCCACTCGTAGGCTTCGGCTGCTTCGGGGTGGTAATAATAAAGCGGACGGCACAGGGAAACGCCTGTCAGCGTGGCCTCATGCGCGGCATCGTATATATAAGGAGCGAGAGCGTAACGGAGTTCGATGGCCGCCTTGAGGTGCTCATAGTATTCGGGATAAATCCAGATGCGGCAGTCCAGGTTGCCGCTGCGGGTGGAGTGGGTCTTGAAGATGGGGGTGAAGACGCCGAACTGCATCCAGCGGGTGTACATTTCCGGCTCCCTCTGCCTCTGGTGGTCACGCCGCTGCATGTGTCCTCCGATGTCGTGCCCCCAGTAGCCGTATCCCACGTTGGAAGCTGTCGCGGTGAAGTAGGGGAGGAACTCCAGCACGCTCCATTCGTCGTACGTATCTCCGGAGAAACCAACTTGATAGCGGTGGCTCCCGAGTCCGCCCCAGCGGTGGTAGATGAGCGGACGGTCAGCCTCGGGTCCGAGTGAACGGGTCTGCCGGAGCTTGTCGTTCCAAAATGCATAGTTG
>OCTX012234284.1_pt1 | contig 16979 bp, 9 predicted proteins | sample 1539691 | NCBI WGS metagenome assembly OCTX01 (sample SAMN02144231, study PRJEB22623) | gut metagenome | biome: sheep rumen | host: Ovis aries | place: New Zealand | reverse complement strand
GCCGACGCAGCAGACGCCGAGGAGCCGGGGGACTTCCGCTCCTATCTCGCCAAGGCGACGGCGGCGGGCATCACGGTGAGCGTAATAGGGCTTGGAACGGAATCGGACTGCGACGCAAAGCTCCTCAGGGAAATCGCGGAAGCCGGCAACGGGACATGCCAGTTCGAGTCGGACGCGAAGGAGATTCCCCGGCTCTTCATGCAGGACACCTACCTTGTCGCGAAGACCGCGATGTGCACGAACCTGACGCCGGTGAAGACGACGTCTTCGCTGCGGCAGCTCTCCGATGTCCTTCCCGCAGGACTTTCGCCCGTCGGAGGATACAACCTAACGTACATACGCGACGACGCCGAGACCGCGATCTTCACCGAGGACGACGAACACGCGCCTGTCCTCGCGTTCCGCCGCGCCGGCGCGGGACGGACTCTCGCATTCACCGGCGAAATGGCGGGCAAGCACGCAGCGCCCCTCATGACGTCGAAGGACGGCGCGGAGATCGCGACGGCCGTCGCGAGGTGGACGCTCGGAGACGGCGAGACGGAGCAGTCTGGCTTCCATTTCGAGCGGCGCGTCGAAGCGGGGGGGATACGCATCACGGCCGTCGCGGACGAGGCAAATCCGCTGACCGCAGTGCCGAACTCCGGGCTTAGGCTCGTCACCCTTCTCGACCGAGGAGGCGACGGGGTCACTCGCGTCGAGGACGCGCTCAGGTGGGAATCGTCCGACACGCTCTCGGCGTTTGTCCCGCTCTACGGAAACGAAACTGCGTTCCCCATCGTGACGCTTCCGGACGGAAAGACGGTCGCGCTCGCGCCGGCGTGCCTTCCCCATCCGGCCGAGTTCCACCGGCATCACGACCCTGCGGCGGGCGAGCGCGCGATGAGGCGGCTTTCGGAACGCACGAAGGGGCGGGTGCGCACGTCATTCGACGACATCTGGGACGATCTCCCCGCAGTCCGCACGACCGTCCCCCTCGCGCCGTGGATATACACCTTCGCCGCCTTTGCGTTCCTCGCATCAGTGTTCGTCCGTCGCCTTGGGCTATCTGGCACTTGGCACTTCCGGCTTCCACGGCGCGCGCACAAGGCGCAGCCGACGAATCGCCGCACCACCACGAGTCGCCCCACAAATGCCAAACCCGCAGAAGCGCCGACTGTCAACGCGACGGCAGCAGCCCTCGCACGCGTAAAGCGAGGGCGCAAGTAAACGATTCGGGGAACGCGCCTAAAGCACTTCCATTGCAAAGGCTATCACAGGCGGCATCGTGAGGATGCTGAGGAGCGTCGTGCCGCTGACGAGCCCCACGGAAAGGTCGACGTCACGCTCGAACTTCGACGCGAACATCGAGACCATCGCCGCGACAGGCGCCGAAGCTGCCGTCACGAGCGCAAGCATCATCTCTCGCGGGAAATGCGCGCGCAAGGGGTAAAGCAGCGCGACCATCGCGAGGGGGTAGGCCATAAGGCGAACTGCCGCAGCGAGATAGGCGCTCGGCATGCGGACGACGCGGCGGAAGTCAGCGCCCGCGAGATAGAAGCCGATGACGAGCATGGCAAGCGGAGTGTTGAGCCCGGCGAGAAGACTTATCGGCGTCTTGAGGATGGCTGGGAGCGAGATGGAGGCGAAAAAGAGCGGCAATCCTATCGCGAGACCGACGGTGCCGGGGTTTACGATCATCGGCCGCAGCGAACGCCACCTCTCCTTAAGTTCGAGTTTCGAGTTGGAGTTGGAGAGTGGAACTTGACCTCTCATTTCATACAATCCCCAGCTCCACATGAAGAAGTTGAAGACGACTACGTAGACGATTCCGTAGAAGACTCCCTCCGACCCGAGGATCGCCTGCTCAAGCGGAATGCCCATGAAGCCCGCATTCGAGAACACCATCGCAAGGCGCAGGACTGGGCGCAATCTGTCGTCGCCGCGCGAAAAGAGGCGGGCAAACAGGATAATCGCGACGTGCGCGAAGGCGGCGATTGCGAACGCCCAGAAGAAGCCATGCACCATCGCCGGGTCGAAAGGCCGCTGAAAGGAGTCGATGATGAGCGATGGCGTGACGACGAGAAGAAGGACATTCACTATCCCCTTCACGGACGCCTCGTCGACAAGGCGAACGCGGCGGCAGACCGCCCCAACCGCCATAAGGGCGAAGAGCACGCCGACCTGCGCCGCGACTGTAGCCAAATTCTGCATTCCGCGTATTATACCATTTTGATATAATACCGCGCGATGACCAGACAAAGCAAAATCACATTGATCCTAGGCGCAGCAGTAGTCGCGCTGCTCGCCATACTTGCCTCATGCGTAAAATACTGACAAGATTCACGATCGTGCCGATCACGCTGCTTGCAGTCGCCGCCCTCGCGGCCGGCGGGCTCTTCGTCTTTCTCGCGTGGCGCGACCGCGAGGCAGTCTCGTTCGCCTCTTCAGTCGTGAGCGAAAACTCCCCCATTGCGGAACTCGCGACGCGCAAGATCGTCTGGAAGGTCGTGCATATCGGCTCAACCGTCTCGTCGGACACGGTGCGCGAGACAGTCTACACCATCAAGGCTGGCTATGATCTCTCTCAAGCCGAAACGCCAGTCGTCGACAAGGCTGCGAAGACTGTGACGCTGACGCTCCCTCCGCCGAAGATTATTTCCATAGACCATTTCCTCCAGCGCGAGTCCTTCGAGAGAAAGACGCTCGTGGAACGCGTTTTCGGGGAGAACCGCGAGGACGGGAAGGCCGACCGCGAGGACATCGTGCAGCTCGCCTCGGACTGCGACAAGTTCGCGCTCCTCTCGGCGGCGAACTTGCGCGAGTCCGTAGTAGCACTGATCGCAAACCGACTCCGCGACGCATGCGGCTACGAACTCGTCGTCCAAGCCGGGCTCGACATCCCTGCGAAAGTAATGTTCAACGCATATTTTGAAGAGAAAGGCGTGCCATTCCGCCTGCCATGAAGAGAATAGTTTCCCCCGTCGCATTCGCCACGATTCTTATCCCGATGATTCTTTCCGCCAACTCCACAACCGTCACATTCGACACCGCGCTGACGAATACAACAGGCGCGACGGGGTGGACATTCAACGACAAAATCAAGTTCGGCAAGGAGAAAGGCCGCTACTATGCGTCTGCACAAGGCGCGAGGATCGAATCGGCTCAGTTCGACTTCAACATCACGTCGGTTTCAATCCGCGTATCCACGACTTCAGCCTGCACACGCAATCTCGTGCTGACGCCTTCCCAAAGCGAAGCGGGCGCGCCGGCACAGTCGTACGAGTTCACGGATCTGCCGCAAGATGCTGAAACCGACCTCTGTGCCACATGGGACGCTTTGTCGCAAATCCGGGCGTTCACCATTAGCTCAACAACTGGCGCCAAGAACCTGTATTTCCACAGCGCAACCATTTCGGGCGTGCCGATTGTCGAACCGCCTAGATATCTCCGCGCAAGCGACATCAAGGCAACGCGATGCCGACTCTCGTGGACAAATCCCGCAGGCACGTCCTCCAACCGCGTAGACGTGTCGTCCATCGCAAGGCGCAAGGCAAGCGGCGATACAATTGAAGAATACGACTTCCTCGCCTTCACAAACACTAATGTCAACGCACAGAGCCGGCTTGATGAAGACAACCTTCTGATGGACTATCCCGCCTTCTCTGGAGAGAAGATATACATGGCGGGACTCTCGACTGGCGTCGTTCAGATTTCCAGCAGGGAAGATCGCGGCTGCCTCGTCTACGACAGGTCTCGCCTTGCAGCGGACGACTTGACGCTCGTCGTCTCGGCCAAGAAACATTCGTCCGACACTTCTGGCACATGGGGGCTTTCGGTCGCGCAACTCGACGATGGCGGTACGACAAACAGTCTCGCAGTGCTTGATCTCGACTGCGAATTCCCGAGCTCGCCGTTTGCCGTTCCGCTGCCAGACTGCGAGACGCCAGGCCCGCTTCTGCTCCTCCCGTCCGACTCGGCAAAGGGGAACCGCCGCATACTCATCGACCATCTCGCGTTTGTGCACGGCTACAGTCCCGAGGTCGTTGAGACGAATGTCGTCAAGACCGTGTTCACGACTTGCGAGGCGACGACTGTCAGGGGGCTCAAGCCAAATTCCGAATATATCGCCCAAGTTCTTGCGTTCTGCGACGGCTACATGTCGCCACCATCGGCGTCGCTCGACTTCGAGACAAACGGTTCAGAAATCCCATTCATCATAGGACTGCGATGACACCTCACGCACCACTAACGCACAGGCCGGTAAAGCTCGCCATCGTAGGAGGTGGCGCGGCGGGAATGTTCGCCGCGGCGGTTGCCGCAGAACGACACATCCCCTGCGTCGTGATCGAGCGCAAGGCGCGTCTCGGCTCGAAGGTGCTGATGACCGCGAACGGACGCTGCAACTTCGCGAAGGACATCTCGCCCGAGCAGTTCCTGAAGGACATTTCGCGCGGCGGAATCGCCGCGCCGTGCGCCGAGTTCGTCGCGGAGGCGGTTCGCGAATGTCCTCCGCGGCAGATTTGCCGCGGGTTCCAGTCGCTCGGCGTGAGGACGAAGCGAATGACTGACGGGAGGTTCTTCCCCGCCGACGAAAAGGCGGCGACGATAGTCCATGCGTTCGGCGACTTGCTGCGCGACGAAGAAGTGCCGATCATCTCGAACTGCGCAGTCACGGCGATCAAGCCGCTCAAGAACGGCTTCCTCGTCTCGACGAAGAACTTCACACTTTGGGCGGAAAATGTCCTTATCGCAACAGGCGGCGTAAGTTACCCGAAGACCGGCTCCGTCGGCGACGGGCAGAACTTCGCAAAATCTCTTGGGCACTCGATTGTTCCGTATCGCCCGGGGCTTATCGGACTCGAGACGCGCGACCCGAAGGTGACGCGCCTCGCCGGACGCCGCTTCGAGGACGGTGCAACCAAGGTGCTCGACACATCGGGCAAGGCGATCTTCGAATATCGCGGCGAAATCGACTGCGAGTCGTTCGGGCTCTCGGGCGCTGCGATCTACAACGCACAGCGGTTCATCGAGCACTGGATGCGCGAGAGGGGCGCGGCGGCACGGCTCTCAGCCGAAGTCTCCTTCGGGCGCGAGACGGTCAGGCTCGACAGTCTGCGGCCTCGTCCGCTCAAGGAGGCGATCGTGACGATCGGCGGCGTTGACACGAAGGATGTCGACCCGCACACGATGCAGTCGAAGATCGTACCTGGACTTTACTTCGCCGGAGAGGTCATGGACATCGACGGTCCGACCGGTGGCTACAACTTGACTCTCGCCTTCGCAACGGCGCGCAAGGCAGTCGCAAGCATCGCAAAAAAGGAGAAGACGCCATGAACCGCACAACCTTCGAAGTCGGAACCTTTGAGGTAAACTGCTCTATCTTGAGCGAAAACGGCAAGGCAATTGTCGTAGACCCGGGAGCCGATGCGACGCATATATGCGCAGAGCTAAAGAAAAAGGGACTCGATCTCGCGGCAGTCCTTCTCACTCACGCGCACTTCGACCACATCAGCGCGATTCCGGAACTCCAGCGGGCATATCCCGATCTCCCCGTCTTCATCAGCGACGCAGACGCGAAAATCGTCTCCCACCCCTTCAACCAGTTCCCACCCGACTACCCGCTTGTGGCAGAGCTTAAGAACGTCAATAGCGCAAAGGATCTGGGGTCGTTCCTCGCAGGCAACGGCTGGACGGCGACCGTCGATGTGATAGACACTCCCGGCCACACGCCAGGCGGCGTCTGCTACCTCTTCAAGACAAGCGACGGCAAGCCGGCGACGCTCTTCTCCGGCGACACGCTTTTCTGCGGTTCGGTCGGACGCACCGACTTCCCCGGCGGCGACATGGCGACGCTGCAGGAATCGCTCGAAAAGCTGAAAGACCTTCCCAACGACACGGTTGTGGTTCCCGGCCACGGAATCGAGACGACCATCTCCCGCGAGGTCGCGTCAAATCCCTTCCTGCAGTAGCCGCAAGCCGTCGGCATGGTCTTTACGATGAACTCGCAGGACGGCGGAATGCGTGTTCAACGCCGACGCCGCTATCTGCCAGCCGTCATTTCAAAGACAAGTTCTCCGCCGCGCATGATGTCGGAATGTCGAATCTTCCAGTCGGTGATCGGCTTGCCGTTCAGCGTTACCGACTTCACATACTTGTTCTCGCGTGAGAGGTTGCGGGCGACCACTTTAAACTCTCCACTTTCAACTTTCAACTTCGCGCAAGCGACTTGCGGTGCGCCGATGATGTACTCTCCTCCGCACGGGTTGAACGGATAGAAGCCCATTGCGCTGAAGATGTACCATGCGCTCATCTGCCCGCAGTCGTCGTTGCCGCACAGTCCGTCCGGCTTGGGGATATAGAACTTGTCGAACACCTCGCGGATGCGCTCCGCCGCCTTTTCGGGATGCCCGACCTGCGGATAGAAGTAGATGACGTGGTGGCTCGGCTCATTGCCATGGACATATTGGCCGATAAGACCCGTGACATCTACCACGCATCCAGATCCTTCCACCGTGTCGGGCTGCAGGAAAAGCGAATCGAGCTTCCTGACAAATGCTTCGCGTCCTCCCATCGCGCCCACAAGCCCCTGCGGATTCTGCATCACGTGCCATGTGTACTGGAACGCGTTGCCTTCGGTGAAGTCGTTGGCAAGGTCGGCTCCATGCCCAAGGGCATACGGGTCAAACGGGTCGCGCCACTTGCCCTTCGTGTCCTTGCCGCGCACGAGCCCGAGCGAAGGATCGAATACGTTCTTCCAGTTCTGCGAGCGACGCATGAAAAACTCCGCGTCCTCCGCGTACCCAAGCTTCTTCGCCATTTGCGCAGCGCACCAGTCGTCGTAAGCGCACTCCATAGTGCGCGAGACCGACTCGCCCTTGATTTCGTCGAACGGATAGTAGCCGTACTTGTCGAGCAAATCCCAACGCTCCTTTATGCGCCCCTTGTGCGGCTTCGTAAGCGTGTCCTTGATTTGCGCGTAGGCAGCGAGCCAATATGAGTTGGAGTTCAGAGTTGGAGTTGGAGAATGGATTTTTTCTTCCTTTCTCGAACTCGAACTCTTCTCTCCAACTTCTTTCAAGAACCAGTCGACGATGACAGGAATAGAATGCGTGCCGATCATGCACTGGTTGTCGCGCCCCCACAGCGTCCATATCGGGAGGTATCCCGTACGCCTGCCCTGCTCGAGCATGGAGTCCACGAACGCAGCCGCACGCTCCGGCATAAGTATCGTATAGAGCGGATGCGCCGCACGGAAGGTGTCCCAGGTGGATAGCGTGGAGTAAAACGGCTTGCAGCCGACTTCTGCGAGGTTATTGGGCTGGAAGAAGAGGTGGTAGAGCGAAGTGTAGAAATTGCGCTTCTGCGCGTCGTCGCCTTCGATCTGCACACATGAAAGCGCCTGCGACCACTTCTCGCGTGCCGACGCCTCCACTGTCGTAAAGTCAAATCCCGGCACCTCCAAGCGCATGTTGCGATCTGCCGCGGCGACATCTCCAAGCGCGGAAAGCGCAACCTTCACGACGAGTGGTTCGCCGTCCTTGAGATCAAAGTCGAAGACAAGGCCGCTCTCGGACGAGAAATGCCTACTGAACTCCATCTTGAACGCGTAGGAGCGGTTCACCCAGTTGTCGCACGAGACATTGCCTGAAAGCCCAGTGCGTCCGTTGAGCGAGACATCACACGACTTTATGCGGGCGGAAGGCGGATTCACGCCTGCAATGCACCAACGCGGATCTACGACAAGGCGTTTCCTCGCGCCATCAGGATACGTTATCCTGTATACCGCACAGTGCTCGCTTGCAGTCGCCTCGACGCGGACTCCGCCCTCGAGAGTGACTGCGTAGTAGCCAGGACGAGCCACCTCGCCAGACTTGTCAATCACGAGTGATTCCGGGACGGTATCGGAAACGAACGGAAGCAGCTTCACGTCGCCAAGGTCCGAGCATCCCGTGCCGTTGAGGTGTGTCTGAGAAAAGCCAAGCACGGACTTGTCGGCGTAGTTGTAGCCCGAGCAGTGGTCCCAGTCTCCATTGCCCGTGTCAGGCCCGGCCTGCACAAGACCGAACGGAACGCAGGCGGCGGGCGTGGTGTGCCCGAATCCCGCCGTGCCCACGAACGGATCGACATAGGAGCACGGATCGGACTTGAGAACCTGGCGCGCGTGGTTGGCGTATGCCTTGCGCGGATCGGCCGCATACGCGCACAGCACTTGGGCACCCTTCCCGCCGCGGTCGCCCAAGTTGTAGAGGGCTCGCGCAATGCACAGTTCGCGCAGGCAGTCACTGCGCTCCATGTCGCCGAGCCCGAGATTGCGAGTGGCGAACTTGTCGTATCCAGGGACATTGTGCGCAACATCGCCTGGCGCGAAAGCATGGCCCGCAACGCCCTTGAGCGCGAGGAGCGCGGCAAGAGTTTCGGCGCCGCGTCTGTCTCCAAGCCGTTCAAGCGCAAGCGCGACTGCACGGAAATGCGAATACTCGGACTTGCCGCCGAGCTTTCTTGCGAGGGAATCTATCGCCGCGAAAGAAGTCTCCGCGCCGCAGCGCCCAAGCGCTATGATGTACGAATCGAGAAGACTCACGCTTCTGCCGAACTGATCCATACCCTTGTAGTTCCAGCCCTTGTCCCACGATTCCGCTGACGCGATCTTGTCCTCGAGCGTCTTGCGTCCAGTGGCGTCGCCAAGAAGACCAAGGACATGCGCATAGACAAGCTTGGCATCAGGTTCCACGGCCGCGGCATACGCCGTGCGCAAGAGCGGAAGCGCGCGCTTCGTGTCGCTCAAGACTTTCGAAAGCCCCTCGTATCCGTTGGCAAGGGTCTTCACGGAATCTGCGATCTCGGAGTCGGCGAGCGGGAAGTTGTCCTTCATCCCGATTGCGTCCTCGCCAATTATTCCAAGAGCCACGAGCTTACGCTGGAGCGCGTAGATGTCGATGTCGCGAAGGCGCACTTGGTCCTTCACGCTCTGCGCGGCCGCAAGCCCCGCGGCATAGCCCTGGTTCTGCACGTCGGGCTGCATGCGCAACACCGGCATCGCATCGCGATGCGCGCTCATGCCGAGACCTGTGACGAGAAGTCCGTCTGTGTTCCTGGGTAGAAGCGCGCGGAACGGAATGTTGACCTTGAGCGCATCCTTGGCGTGCGGTGCCTCGATGAAGAACTCGTCCGAGACCGTCTGCCCGTGCGTATCGAAATTGGAGCGCGCAAGCGAGATCACGTCTGGGTAGGTCCTGTTGTTCATTATGTCCTGCGCCGTTACGTAGTACACTCCGTGCAGGCGCCTGCGTTCGCGGCTGTTCACGTTCTGGCTCTGGTCCCACACGTAGGTGCCGAAGTTCTGCCTCGCGCGGAGAGTGAAGTGGCACAGATCCTCGGCATCCGTGTCGTCCACGAAGGCATAGTCCGTGTTCTGGTAGCTGGTGCCGAGTATCTTCGGCGTCGAGCCGGCGCCCTGAAGCGAGAGCTCGGTCGCATCGATGAACTCCGTCTCCTCGCCGGCGAACGCAGCCAGGTCTGCGTTGCCCGTGGCATCCACGGCGGCGCGCGTCTTGACCAGCCCGTGCGTGCCGTCCTGGAACGCCACCTCGACGGCCACAATGGCGCTCCCTTCCTTGCGCACGCCGCACACAAGTGCGCCGAACCATAACTCGGCGCCGGCCTTCCTCGCCTCGGCGCGCATCCATTCGGCCTTGCTCTGCCCGTAGATCGCGCCGAAGTCGTGCACTCCCCTGTCGAGCTCCGCCGTGAACCCGATCCTCAGCCCGTAGCAGTACAGCCCGATGAGTCCGTCGGTCATTGTGCCGCCCATACGCGGCAGGTACTCGGCGACGATCGTCTTCGCGCCTGCCCTCGCGGCCGCGATGGCGGCTGGCGCGCCGCCGGTTCCGGCACCCGCCACAAAGACGTCGCACTCCGCAATCACCGGAAGTTCAGCCAGAGCGGCCGGCAGCGGGCCAGCGGCCCCCTTGGCGGCCTCGGCCGCCTTCTGCCCGAGCTCGCGCCCCGCGCGCTCCTCGGCCGAGGCGTCGTAGGCATCCACGCCGAACACGAGCGAATCGGCCGAGTCGACCTGAGTGGGCGTCCAGGTGAGGTCGCGGGCCAGCTGCTCCGCCTCGGCGAGCGAGCGGGCCGAGCCGTCCGCCACGGGGAGGGTCATCTCGCACTTCCACAGCCGCGCGGCTATCTCCTTTGGCTGGTTCTTGCTCTGGAACGGCCCCTTTGCGCCCTCCTTTACCACTATCGCGTCGGAGACGGCAGTCGCCTTTACGCGGTCGGACTTCGGCGCCTCGCCCGAGATAATGTACCGGACGAACGGATACTCGCCCCTCTCGAGAGGACCTATCCTGTCGCGCGCGTCGACAACGGCCTTTGCGCGGATCGTCCGCGCGCCGTTGCGGTTGACCACGACGGCCCCTGAATCGCGGTCCTGCGCGTCCTTGAGGATTTCCGCCCCGATCGTCCACGTTATGAACGGCACGCCTGCATCGAGAAGCGCGCGGTCAAGCGCCTTCTTTGCCTGCACGGGCGTGGTGTCACCAAACGCATAAGAGCCCTCGTGCCCCTTGGGGTCGTAGATTGCAGAGCAGATTGGGCCGAGTTCCCCAGCCGGCTTCTTGAGCCGCAGCTTTCCTGCGATGTCCTCGCCCAGATATGGACGCGGGGCGACGAGATACACGTTCGCCCCTGCCTCCTTGGCCGCAACCGCGGCGGAAACGCCGCGAACCGTCCCGCCGAGCACCAGCACGTCCACCGACTCCGGGATGTCCGCAAAAAGCGATGCGCACAGCATCGCCGCCGCGACCGCAGTCGCAATCATTCTCCCTCTCATAACCATTCTCCATTACTCCTTGCCAAGTTTAGCATAGCAGCCATTAAAGCCATTTTAACCAACACCACGAATCGTCAGAAAATGCGTTCGGCGGAAAGTCGGGCGTTGGCCGCAGGACTGTCGGCGAAGGCCGCCTTGGCCGCATCCCACTTGAGCGTGCGTCCTGCGTCGAACAACGCAGCCACGCCAGTCAGCGAGCACTGCGTCATCATGCCGGCGTAGGCAAAGTCGGATCCTGGTTTCGGACCACCCTTCACCGCCGCGACAAATTCATTGAATGGCTTCTCGTCGGGGCTATCTCCCTTGTTGCGCGGATAGCGCTCTTTCGGGCACCCGCCGTCTGCACGAAGCTTCTCGAGAGTGGTGTCGGGCAGCATTCGCAAGTAGTTCGCGCCGTGGTGCCCGTACTCGATAACGCCCTTGGTGCCGTACACGAACGCGCCGTTCGCCATCCCGTCGCGGCGCTCTTTCGCGACTTCGCGCGTCATCGTCGGCGCAAAGAGCTCCGGCGCGTCGCGGAAAAGCTCTGGCTTCGGCACGTCCTTGCAGGCAATGCCGTCGAACCAGACGAGCCGGAACGATTTGCCGTTGCGAGTCTTGTACTCGAATGTTGTCTTCACGCCTTTCGGGAACGTAAGGCCGTGCTTTTCCGCGCGCCAGTCGCCGTAAACGTCGGCGCGAACCGACTCAGGCATGCCGAGCCCGAGCGTCCAGAAGAGCGGATCCATGAGGTGACAGCTCCAGTCGCCGAGCGTGTTGGTGCCGTACATCGTCCAAAACCGCCATACGCCAGGGAGGAACTTTGGGCAGTACGGACGGTGCGGCACTGGTCCCTGCCACTCCTCCCAGTCGAGCCCCTCGGGCACGGGCCACTGCTTGTCGAGCTCGCCCAGTTCATCCATGAACGAATAGACCGCGGGGCACCAAATGTGCGCCTCGGTTACATCGCCAATTAGGCCGGCCTCAACCCATTCGCGGAAGTCGCGGATCGTGTCGTAGGCGTGACCCTGATTCATCGCCTGAGTGACGAGCTCTGGATGGCGCTTCGCGGCCGCGAGCATGCCGTCCATTTCGCGGACCGTCTGCGCAAGCGGCTTTTCGCACATCACATGCTTGCCACGGTCGAGACAGTCGATCGCCATGTGCGCATGCCAGTGGTCCGGCACCGCTATGAGAACGGCGTCTGCATCCTTCCCATGCTTGTCGAGCATTGCACGGTAGTTGCCGTAGAACGGGACCCCTTCGTGCGCCTTGCGCATATCGGCGCTGCGCTTTGTGTCCACGTCGCAGAGCGCGAGAAACCGGACGCCAGCCTTCTCGAGCCCGCGAATGTCGCTCGCGGCCCGACCGCCCGCGCCGATGGAAAGCATTGTCACCGTCTCGCTCGGCGGAACCATCCCCGAACCTGCGACAACATATCTCGGGACAATCGAGAACAGCGCAGCCCCGCCGGATGTCCTCAAAAAACCACGCCTCGATATCTTTATTGCCATGCAAATCCCTTTGCCGTAGATTCCTGATGGCATCACCGAATTATGACAATCGTGCCCGAAGACGAAGCCGCGACAGCAGCGAACATCAGCGGGGCGCCGGCTGCAACACCACTTACCTTCGCGCGGTATCCGTCAAGGCCCACCGTCTCGAGCTTTGTCCATGTCTCGCCGTCAGATCCAAGCTGATACAGTTTCACGCCCTTCGGCGCCTTTACGTGGTCATAGCGGAACTCGAAGTCGGCCGTTTCGTACAGCCCGCTTATGTCGAAGCTCCACACGCCAACCGCCGCTGCACCTCCAGGAAGAGCCGGTACATCGCTTCTGTCTGCCGCGTAGAGGTTGCCGGTGAATCCGGTGATGCCATTGGGCTTCGACTCTGTGCCAGAATTGGCAATGGCATGAAACGTCACCCTCGCCGAATTGACGAGGTCGATCGCATCGTCGTCCTCGGCCTCGCCCCAGGTGCATACGCCCGAATCGCCGGCGGACGGAAGGTCATCGGAAGAATGAGGCAAGGTCAGCAAGCCCTTGTTGACCGCATACCAGCCATTGGTAGAATCGTTCTCAATATTGTTTCTGAATGGGTCGTTCTGCGGACCAAACAGCAGCGTTCGTTCTGCGGCACCCCCCTCGTCATCAGAGCCGTCTGCAGCGATAACGCCGTTGTTCTCGATATGACTGCGCTGGGAACTAGAACCTCCATGCGATATAGATCCCCAGCCACTAACCAGTCCCATCGCAGTTTCGTTCTGACGGACTATCAGCGACATCCTGCTGTTTTTGGGACTAAACGCTCCGCCGGCAAGTCGAAGAGTTCCGTTCCCTTCCGCACCTACCGTGACTGAATAGTTTTCACTAATCGACACAGTAGACGGCGAACAGACAGTGACAATGCCTGTAGAAGACGCGCCGGAGCCAACGGTAAATCCACGGCCCGCAAAAGCGCCATTCAGAAGATTCATCGCCCCAAAACCGCTGGCACCCACTGTTACTTCGCGAGTAATAGTCACACTCCCGCCGCCAGAGACCTCAAGAAGGCCTGTCGTCCCAGCACGATTTCCAAGAACCAACGTGCGATCCGCCTTGACCGACGAACTTTCCCCGTTCACCAAAAGCGTTCCATCGCCAGCATCACCAACATAAAGGAACCTCGTCTCAAGCGAGCCGCCTTGCACCGACAACCATCCCGTCTGCGCCGAACCAACGCATATCTTTTTGCCGGCGGCCATATTGGAAAATGATCCGCCTGAGACGATGGCAAGCGCACCGGCGGCGTTTTTACCAACATGCAATTCTCCAGAAGAAACGACTTCCGTCGCGAGGGCTACTGGATCCGACTCCGTCCCATCGTTGACGGCAATAACACTGGCTGTCCAGTCCACTTCCGCCAGCGCGGCAGAAGCGGCAAGCGCAGCGATAAACGAGTATTGCAACCTTCTCATAATCCTCCTTTTGTGTTTTCAGCAGGATTGTATCAAATTTTCGCGGCAAATGGAAAAGCTACTTCACCGACGCAGCGCAGAACAATGTCGTACCCGATGCAGCGTCCGCCGGCTTCGGGATGCTGATGCAGAAGTTCTTCACGGGGAAGTGGGTGAATCCGTCGTTGTCGCCGCCCCAGTGCTCAAGCTTCTTGTTGAGCGGGAACTTGATCGTCTCCCACTCGTCGTTCCCCTGTATCTTCGTCTTGAACTGCAGCGTCTGCCCCGTCGAATCCGTCACACGGAAGGTGAGCTTCTGCGGAATCGTCCCCTTCGCGCGGAACGTGATCGCCTGTCCGCCGGGAATGTCCACTGGAACCGTCGCAAGGACATAGGGGACGCCCTTCGCATTCGACGCCGAGAAGTCCCAGTTGACAGCTCCTGCCTTCACGCCGTCGATCTCCTTCAGCTCGAACGAGCCTGTCCCCGTATTCTTTATGAACTCCCATTTCGCCGCGCCGCCGAAAAGCGCGAGGTCGAGCTCCTGGTCGAGCGCCGCGACCTTCGGAGGCTTCCCGGCCTTCGCCGGCTTCTGCTGCGGTGCGGATGTCGCCGGCACGACGGCCGATCCGCCCGATGCGGGCGATGCGCCCTTACCGGCCGTCGTCGCGAAGTCGCAGAGCTCGACGCGCCCCGAGACCGCGTCGCCAGGCTTCGGAACGTTGACGTTGAATGTCTTCAGCGGGAAATGCGCAAATCCGTCGTTCGCGCCATCCCAGTGCTCAAGCTTGCGCCCAAGCGGGAACGTCATCTTCTCCCATGCCCCAGTGCCCTTGATGCGGCAGCGGAACTGCAGGGTCTGCCCAGTCGAGTCGATGACACGCACCGTGAGATTCTGAGCGAGCGACGACTTCGCAAGGAAGTCAATCGAGCCAGCGCCGTCAACGCCGTTGAGCGGCACCGAGGTCATGACATACGGAGTGGACTTGGATTTCGACTGCGAGAAGTCCCAGTCGATAAACACCGCGTCCTTGCCGTCGGACGACTTCCCAACAGAGACCGCGCCCTTGCCTGTATTGGGGATGAACTTCCATCCGGCCTCGGCACGGCAGAGGTCAAGCGCCTTCCCCTCCACAATGGCGGGAGCGCCACCCGCCGCGCCGCCGGGAACGACGGGGAACACCGCGCGCCCTACGCTAACCGACTCAATGAGCTCAACACCACTCGGAATCGCCACATACTGCGGCGCACCTGTAAGCCAGAGCCCAATGCCTTGCGGAACCTTCGCGACATCGCCCAACATGCCAGTGCCGGAAAGCGAATCCTTGGTGCGCACAACCACAGCATGCTCCATCGTCTCGTCAGGGCTGCCGCCAGGCTTCGCGGAAGTCCAGGCGACGAGCTTGCGCGCACCGGACCCGTTGGCGAAAATCGCTATCCTGTCCTGCGGAGAGTCCGTCTTCACAAGCGACTTGAAGGAATAGCCGTCGAGTTCGCGCACCATGACCTTGAACGCATCGAGCGCCGGACGGGGCTTCCCGTTCTCGTAAAGCGAGAACCCTTCGTTCCCCTTGTACTCGTACCAGCTCGTCAGGCGCACTCCCTCGATCATGTCCACAAGATACTGCCTCACGAGGTGCCACGCCTGGTAGTCCATGAGCTTCGCGCTCGAGCCACCGGACCAGCCCTCGTCGTTGACGCCGTTCTTGACATTCGTGAAGCCACGCTCGGAATCGATAAGCGGCATGTCGGGCGCACCGTACTTCTTGAGAAGTTCCTTAGTGCGATCATGCCCGACCTTGAACTCCTCTGGTGTCTTCACGCCGTATGGATGGACGCTCCACGCACGGATACCGCTCTTCAAGACGCCGTTCTTGAAGCACTCCTCCGTCCACTGGTAGCTCGGCTCCCAGTAGTTCGACACGGATCCCGCCATCACGAACACGCCGGGAACCGCCTTTACCATCTCGGGGACTACGGTGTTTACGAGGTCGGAGTACTCCTTCGCGAACTCAGGCGAGTTGTGCGTTCCGTCCTTGCGCCAGAACGTGCGGACGTTCGGCTCGTTCCATATCTCGAACATCACGTCCTGTCCGGAGAAATGTTTCGCCGCGGCAACCGCGAATGCCGCGAAGCCCTTGCGCGCCGCATCGCTCTGCACGCCTCCGCGAGGCTCCTCGTAGAGGGAGTTGGAGCTGAAGAGCGTCACGATGACCGTAAGGCCGAGCTCCTTGCAGAGTTTCATCTGCGCGTCCACCGACGAGAAGTCGTACACGCCCTTCTCCTTTTCGACGGCATTCCAGTAGAGGCCGCGGCGCACAACACGGAAGCCGAGTCCGTGAACTTCTCGCAGCGTCACCTCGTTGAATGTGTCTGTTTTCATCTGCACACCGATGTTCATCGGCACCGTGCACGGCGGCAGGTCGTATGCACCGGCGTAAAGCGTCGCAAGCAGCGAAAAAGTTCCAATCATGTATCGTGTGTTCATCTCTGCTTTCTCCTGTTAGTTATTTTGTGGGAATTATCTGCAAGCCAGCGACTGCAGCGGTGCCCTTGCCGCCGCGCTTCGAGAACTGTATGGCGAAGCTCTTCTCCGTAACGCCGCGGAACACGACCATGCAGTCCGCCTTGTTCGAGTCCGTGCCCTTCTCGCGCGTCGCCTCAACATACCTGCCACCGCCGATCCAGCCGAAGTTGACGGCATACGCGGAAAGCTCCGTGCCGTCCGGCCTGAGGAGCGACACGTCGCCGCTCCATCCGTTGATGCCGGCGCCGAGGTGCACGATTACGTCGAACTTCTCGAACGGGACGTCCTTGACCGCTATCGGGGAGTCTGCCACGCCCGCGGTGTGCAGGCGCTTGTCCCCTCCGCCGAATCCCCACGGCTCGCACTTCTCGTGGCGCGCCTTCGTGCCGAGCGCCACGGAAACGGACGTCGCGCGCCCCTCGCCGTCGGCCAGGCCGTCGAAGCTCTTCCTGTTCAGCGGCAGGTTGTTCCAGTTGAGCTGCGCGGTGTCAAGCGCGCCCGCGATGTCCCAGCCGCGCATAACGGATTCGTCGTCCTTGCCGCTCGTGAAGTTGAGGCCTATCGTGCCCTTCACGCCGACGGGCGGAACCTCGCCGAAGTCCTTCGGCATCTCCTTGCCGCAGTAGACGCGCACCCAGTCGACCCACATGTCGCTTTCGTTGCCGTAGCGCTCGAGGTCGTACGGCCATCCGCTGATGCCCGCGATCGCGTAGTTGATGAGGAACCAC
>OCTX014547372.1_pt1 | contig 16985 bp, 8 predicted proteins | sample 1539691 | NCBI WGS metagenome assembly OCTX01 (sample SAMN02144231, study PRJEB22623) | gut metagenome | biome: sheep rumen | host: Ovis aries | place: New Zealand | reverse complement strand
ATCGTGCAAAGGTACAAAAAAAATCCCACATAAGCAAATATATGTGAGATTTTTTTGTTTTTTGCAGAGAAATTGCACTATTGTTGCACTCTTGCGCCCGTTATAGTGTAGGTCTCGCCGTTGCGGAGGATGAATAACTGTCCGCCGCGCAGAATCTTCTGTGCTTTCGTTCTCTCGCTTTCTACTTGATTGATATCCGTATGTATATTGCTTTTCTTCTTATATAGTTGCGCGAGCGGGAAGGTCGTTGTTGCCGGGTCGTATAGTTTGAAACGGTCGATGTTGAACATAATAGGATAGGTCGAACCTGCGGGGATAATCTCTGCTTCGCCGCTGGAGAAGTTTATAGTCCATCTGGTTTCTCCGCTACCCATCCGCAGCGATTTGTTGTCGCCGCCTAACATCTGTCCGGCATGGGTAAAGGTCCAGTAACTGCCGTTTTTGCCTACGGTAAATTCCATTGCTTCGGTGCTTTTTAATACGTTGTCTTCAATCGTAGCGTCCACTACGGAAAGGAAAGTGTTGCTGTGTGCGTTGGCTACTTTCTGTGCACTGGTATTGGCGAATACTACGATGTCGCCTTCTGCTATCGAACTTGCCAACTCGTATTGCTCTGCTACTGGCTCTTGGTTGATTACCACCAGTTTGATGGTCAGATACACGCTTTCGCTCTCTATTTCCCAGTCGGCATCCGTGTAACTATAGAAACGGATACGTCCGGTGTACGTACCTGCCTGCTCGGCGTAGTAGTGCAACTGCAGTCCTTGTCCTTCTGCGGGGGTGTATGCATCGCCGCCGTATATCCATTCGTTTACGTTTGTGCCGCTGATCCAGAAAGCAGCATGCTCTTCCGGCATCTGGTCGTCTTCAAAAACGACACCGCAGTACGGTTGCAATCCGGAATAGGATACGTTTATTGTAATCGAATCCTCCACACCTTCATTCTGGTATTCATACATGTTCACTGTACCGAAATCTACATTGTCCGGTGTCACGGTTATACTAACCTCTGTCCGACCGGTTACGCTGAGTAGTGCCAGCGCTGCAAATAAGAAAATTTTCTTCATGATTGTTGTATATTTATAAGTTAAATGTTGTTTGTTTGTTCTATGCGATGGGCGAATCGTTGCTGCTCTGCTGCAGATATACCGCATTGTGCCGCTATTTTTTTCCATTGCCGTACCGCGGAACTGACTTCTGCAATGATACTATCCGCCTCTGTTGCCGTTAGTTGATAATATTTGGCTGCTCCGCGTAACTCACCTATTGATGATTCGTTACTGTTCGGAGAGATAAGCAAACTCTGTTCTCTATAGTCAGATGGATTTATATCGTATGCAGGAGACCATATCCATCCTTTGGGGGAAAGCAAAAATCCGTGATTGCGGAAATGGTCGTCATGATTGCCAATCATGATGGAGTAGGCTATCCGGCGGTATAATTGGCATAAAGTTGCATGTATATCGGCAAAACCATTATCTCCAATGATAGAATCTGCTATATCAAGATAGCCGTTTCCGCTGCCAGCGTCGGCGCCGTCCTGCAATCCTGTTAAAGTCATTGCAGAGGCGAAGTGAATACGTTCTTCTCCATTCCGGTCGAATCGGCGGGATAAGAGAGTGTGGTATCTTTGACTGGGTAACTGAAGCAGTCTTGTTTGCGCTACTTCTATGCCGGCTCGTTGGGCTAACTTGAGCGCAAAATGCTCCCATAACGCTACATCATAATCGTCATGTATGGACGGAATTTTGGCTATCAATAGTGTGCCGTCGGTGTCGCGTACGTTGGCTTTGGGTCTTGCTCCGCCTAATGAAGAACCTTGGCGATAGAGGTTATATATCCATTCCTCCCGTATGTTTCCGCCGTTAGTTTCTTGTTGTTCGTAGGCTTGTGCCATTTGGGTAAACTCATTTAGCTTGGCTAAAGGCGGAACAGGCATTTCTTCATATTGACCTATATAGTTCTGTCCCGTGCGAAGCCGTAGCGCACCCATTCGCGTTTTGTCGTCTAACTGGCATAAATAGTCAATATCTAGCAATGTGCGGACTGCGCGTCCTTCTTGCCTGGCGAGTAACCGTTCGCGTTTGTCTATCAGCCTTCTGCCCCATCTGTCGGGCATGGCATCTTGGAGAAAAGAGAAGATAGTATTAGAGCGGTATTGATACCCCTGTACATTTAATATATCTGCGCCTAAACGGATATCCCTATGGGCTTGAAGCCATGGCAAAGCGTATATCCATCTGTAGGATATATTCCCGCGTATTTGCTCGTAACTTAAGGTCCCGATAGGTTCGTTTTGCGGAATCCAAGAGATAGCACTGTCGATTTGTATTTCTTGCATTATATGTGTCTGCTGGCTCGCTGGCGGTGTTTTAAATCTAAATCTTGCAATGTGCGTCCTACCTCGTCTTCTTTGGCTAAAGCAGTGATACTGTCGTCTAATCCCAAGGCGAACAATACCCGTATATAAGCCCCGATGGCTACGGTAGAGGTGCCTCGTTCTATACGCATTACGGTCAGAGTGCTGCATGCCGCCCGTTCTGCAATCTGAGAGATGGATAAGTTGCGGCGCAGGCGTGCCAAACGAATCTGCTCTCCGGCTATCTTGAGATTTTGAGCTGCTTTGCGCGGTAGTTGTGTGGATAAGGTAGTCTTGCTCATTATTCCGCAATATTAATTTAAATATAATATTCTTTTATTTTTAATATATTTTATGATATATTACAAATTCTGCTGCAAAGGTACTGCTTTTTTTTGATATAGCCAAATTTTTGACGATAAAAATGGATTATGCTTGCATAATTTAACTTTTAGCGGCAATAATTGGGTGTTTGCACATTAGTGCGAACGTAAGTTACTTTATTTCATGCCGCGCAGAATATTGGTATAGACGAAGGTGTAGAAATGGTAATATTTCTTGCTCCCTTCGGGGATCCCGGCGCGATAGACCGCATAGCGGGCTATCCATCGTTCGGCCTCAGTCACTAACTCCGGCGCATATTCCTCCGGATGCCCGCAGATGCGCTCTATATCATGTGCCATCCGTTGGGCGGCTTTGATCATCTCGCGGTTGCGCGTCGCTCCGTCCGACCAGGCGCCTTCGTGAAAATGATAGTAATATAACTGATGTAGTTTGCTTCCGTCCTCTGCGTACCATTTCTCGCCGTAGTCGCAAAAACGGCATATTAGTCGCATCTGGTTCGCTTGACCGTCCTTGTAACTGTCAATGGCACCGTGAACCTCATCTATTACGGTTGTTAATTTTGCTATAGCCATACTGGTTTTATCCTTTCTTTATGCTGTTAATCCTAGACTTTCTCCGTGGTCTTGCCGTACCTTTTCCGTTCGTTTTCCATACTTCCTTATTCTTGTGTTGGCATAGTTGGCACACTTGGCACACTTCTAGGCCTGACGCGGCCTGAGAGTGTGCCAACTGTGTCAAGTGTGTCATCCTATTTTTCGATAGGTGCCGTATTTGATTTGTTGTATCAACCCTTCGTGTTGCCATTTTTCGTTCCATCGGATAGCCGTTCGTCTGGATATACCCTGGCTCTCTGCTTCGGCTACCAGCATTTTGGATTGAAACTCTGTCGGCAGGTGGTCATACAGCAGCTTACGTTGATCCAGCGGTTTGATCTCCGGTACGATTTCCTGTTCTTCTCCGTCAATCATCCTGTATGCCGCAGCCATATGCAGCAGCAATTTGTTGCCTATCATCTCCGCCGTCTCATAATCTGCATCGGAGCAATAATTTTGCAACGGTTCTTCGATCGATCGAAGAACTGAGAGCACCATCGCTATCCGCTCGATCTGAACGGCTATTCGGATGGCAGCGGAATGGAAGTTCTCGCCCAGCAGATCGATGAGTGTGGCGTATTCTGTTTCCATATGGGAACCGAGGCGTTCTTTCTGCTTCTCGGTAAGCGACCATTCTTTCTCTTCGCCGGATGCAAGTTGTTCATAGATCTTAAGGACTTGCCGTCCTACGGTCTGAGGTACAGCCGATTGCGAACCCGATGCAGCAACATATCGTTTGTCAAACGGATGGCTGCCGTGAATCACTACGGTCAGCAGACGCGAGAAATAGCCGTTTTCTACGCTCGGCACGAGTGCTCGGTATTGGTTGAATGTGCCGGTTAATAACATCGATAGCCGAGGATTGCGGATCTCCGAAGCACCCTTGCAGCGGTTACGGGAGATGGGTTCATGTTCTGCCGCTTTGCGCAGAGCCGTGTTGTAGTTCGCTGCCGATGTACGCCATATGTCGGTGATCACCGATCCTTCGGATTCATGCATATAGCCGCAGCCGTTCTGTGCCTCCATCGCTTTGTACCAAGCGGGTAGGGTGCTGTCGCCGGCTATAAGCATAGGATATTGCTTGTCAATGATACGGATCATCTCCAGAGCTTGGTTGGCAATTCCTTTTCCGGACGCGGCAGCAGCGAGAATGAAACATTGCAGGTTGGCGTAATACTTCTTGCCGGTAGGACCGTAGCGGAAGAATAGATTAGGAACGCACGCGCTCGCGGCCGCGAGAGTAGCCATCAGCAGGATATCCTGCTCCTCGGGCGTAGCGGCAAGCGAAAGCATCTCTTGCAAAGGTGCCGGCAGTTTGGTTGAGTTGAGGTTTTCTACGATGCGGAGGTTCAGTTGTTCCTCACACGAAAAAAAAGAGATTTTCTTCTCCATAGTTAAGTTTGGTTAAAATGATTAATAAAATTTTGGGGGGATTTTCAAAATCCGATACAAAGATAATGCGAAAACTACTTTTGTCCAAATTTTTTTGCAACTTTTTTCATTTTTTATGCATTTTTATCGAAAATTCAATTAGTTTCCGTACATTCGTGTTGTGCTCGCGCATAAAAAACGCCAACCCGAAGGCTGGCGTTAATCCTGAGATTTTCGTATTTTTTGCATTTTTATTCAATCTTCGCTCTCTTTCTCCGCGCAATGCGAATAATAAGAAACGCCCCTGCGCACAGCATTAATGGCCATACCACATCGCCCAGAGGATCTTTATAAGGATCAGAGTTGTCTCCCGGACGTTCGCGCCTCGGGCCATTCGGTGCTTTTGCTGGAGAATAATAAGTGGTACTTACTCCTGTCACAGCTGCAGAGGGCAGGGTAGAACCGGAACCTTGCATTACCGATGTAGAGTGCATCTGTGCTTCTGGCTTTTTTCCCCAATCCTGGGTAGAGACCTGAGCATTTGTGTTCAGGACGCTCATCATGGAAACTACAAGCAGTATATATCTCAATGCTTTCATAATCTTTAACTCTTTCATTCGTTCATTCATTAAACATTAAACATTGAGATTACCTAATCTCACGCACTTTTTTACCCGTTGCATCGTATATGATGCCGTTCCTCAAGATATACATCTTGTCTTCCCAAATGAATTTGAGTGGTATGCCATCGTTTTTATCTCCTCCGATAACATCCACACCCGTTGGAAGTTCGGAGCCTTCTTCTTTCAGTATGACATTGATAGCAAATCGGCTCTCGTTCTTTCCTGCATCCGTTGTAAATACGTATGTGTCATCCAGCAAATCCACCGTTAGGCTTTGTTCGTAGTCGGTTAGATAGATATGGTCTATCTGTTCATAGTCGCCCTGCTCATCGAGACGGAACGTGTATTCGCCTGCGGAAGGCGCTACATAACCTACCGGAATCAGTTGTTCTGCATCCGTCGGACTAAGAGCGTTGTATGCCAGATTATAACCGCCGTAAATGGTATATACAGACATCGAACCGATCATCTTCTCCAAGTCGGCATTAATCTCATAAGCGGGACTATATTTCTCCGCTATCAAAAGACCGGTGTTGTCTGTACGGGAGGCGTTGCTCAACAATACCTCAAACTCCACTTCGCGAGCACTTGTCTCCAAATAGCGTGCAGGTGCATTCTGACGGCTTGCAAGGGCGAAAGTTAATTCTCCGCTTGTGCCAATTTGCAGGAAGAAACTCTTGAAAGGTTTCAATGTCGCCTCGCTAAATTTCATTTGATAGTAGTCCGTACCATCGTCATGAGGTATAGTTACATAGCGATAAGTGTCATCTTTCCATCCCCATGAACCGGAACCTGTCTCTTCCAGATAGCCGACTACCAGTTTGGAATCTGCATCTCCGCCGCTGATTGATACCATATACGGGTTACTCAGATAGTTCCAACCTTTGTTGTTATCGCCTACAGTGACACCATTGGTGTTGGCATATGCTGTTACAGGAACACTCTTTGCAGCCTCACTAGCACCTACTGCGATGTTATTCTTCATCGGAAGGCGTATAATCGAATATCCACCACCGGCGCCATCGCCAAAGTTTGATTGCGGTTCTGCAGAAATAGTGTAACCCACGCCGGCTTTCAAAGTCGCAGACCCCAGTTTGGTCTCAAAATCTTCCTCCCAAATCCATGTCTTGCTTTCTTTATTTGCACGTGCCTGACCATCGTAAGCCGACACATACAAGTCTGATCCGGGAGTCATAGATGTGCCGTCCCAATAGGTGATATCTGCCAATGCCACATCATACGGAACACCCATTTGATACATCTGGTCCAAATTGACGCGCATCACATAATCTATTGTAGATACCGTCTTCTTCGCAAATGTGCCTTTCAGTGATAATTCCGGTACTCCGTATTTGTTCACTGTGTAAGTTGAACCGTCGTAGATATCATCTATTCCGCTAAAGAATGTTAAACTATGTACGCTTAACTTATTCGCGTCGCCATTCGTATTTTCTGCCGGAACAGTGATCTTAGATGTCGGATATATCGTTACATCATAGAACTCATTCTGCGCTTGTGTACCATTCAGCGTTAATACTGCGCCATCGCGAACTACCAAATCTGCATGATTATATACCTCTTTAGTTAATGTGGCAAATGGTTCATCAGAGATATTTTTTGTCTCACGCGAGATAATTACAGGAATCGTTGTAATGTTGGTTGCGCCGCTATTAGTAATTGACATTGTTTTTGTCGGATTAGTCGCCAGTGGCAGATTTCCAATCTCATACAAGTTTTTTCCTTTTCCGGTACAAATAGTACTTGCTATTGTATTCCCGTTTATCTTTACACTTGGACTACTCAATGTGCTTGTCGTATAAACCAGTACCTTTGTTGGATACCATTCTACCACCTTCATCTCATACGGCTCTATCTCCGTTACCGGCAAGAAATATACGCCATCCGTCAAACCGGAACTATACGTACCCCACTGCTTTGTGCGATAAAGGTTGAGGTAATTCTGGTTATTTGGTTGGTCTGTCTGCAAGGTATATTTCCATTCATTCCCGCTTGCCCCTACTATGGTTCCTATTTTCCATTCGTTGGGCGCGCCGCCTGCCGATTTTAGGCCTGATATAGCATTGGCATTGTTAATTGTGTTGGCGCTCTTGTTATTATTTGCCCATAAGCCTTTTCTATCACCGTTCGCTGCTGCCGGGCGAACACGCTCTCCGTATGCGTTACCTTCATATAGCGCGTAGCGGTCGTACTCTGCTGTTTCATGAGTGAGTACCGGCCATAAAGTATATGTACATGTATTGGGCGCAGTAGCGGTATAATCGGATTCGTTTACTTCAATAGCAACAGCATCCGGAGTGGAGGCACTCGCGATATTGGCTGGTAACGCATACCAATTTGCACCCACCTTTGTCGCGATCACAAATTTCTCCGGCATGTTACGTACATGGATGTCCAATTCATTCGTTAAATCCGGCTCTGGCGTTTCCCAGGAAGCTGTAATTCTCACCTCGCTAGCGCTTCCTGTTCCTACGCTGCTCGGCTTATAATGAACATAAACATCGGTGTTTATCATTCCGTCGCTTGCTGTTAGATCTATTGTGCTCGTTGGCAAGTTAGGCGCAGATTTTAGGAAGTTAGCATTCCTATCTGCCGAGAAATAGACATCGCCGCTATTCGAACTGAGAGTTACGGTAGCTGTATTATCCAGATTCACTGCCTCTATATGCAATGGCACTGCTGCCATAATGCCGCGGCCATTATATGCAGTCACGGCAATCTCGCCGCTCATCTCTATCGTCGGCTCTGGACACCAAGCGATGTAATCACCGGTCAACTTGATAGAGATTGTCACATCATAATCGGGAATTGCAAAAGTGGTCGTTCCGGATGTTTTGTCTGCTAATATACTCATGGACACATCCGTTCCGTCTGATGTCTTCGTTGCTTTCCATTCGCGGAACGTGTGCGGAGAAACCAATGCACTATATGCTAATGTTACTGTCTTTCCGTAATCTACATTTCGGTTAGCGCCCTCGGCTATAGCCGACTCACTCGCCGGTGTGGCCGTTATCGTAACATTATCCGCGTTTGATACAGCTACATTGTATGTATTTATATTCCATTTGGCATATAGTATCACATCATGTTGTATGCTTGAGATAACACCCGTTCCGGCGGCGTAAGTTGTTCCGCTTCCGTCCGAACGGGTATTCCATCCTGCGAAAGTATATCCTGTCCTTGCCAAACTTCCGGTATTTCCTCTTACCGTAACGGAAGAGTTTTGGGTTTGGTTTGTTTGGGATGAAGGAACGCTTCCTGAAGTTGCGCCATTCGCCATATATATAACGGAAAATTTGTTTTTCTCTGTTGCCGTTATCGTGATGATCACATTTCCGGTAATGCCGGATGCAGGCATTACTACGAGGTAGCCATTATCGAAATCTGCATCTTCCGAGATATCTTGGTATTCGAAATAATAATTCTGCATCTCTATTCGTACCGTCACAGGGCTACCGTATCCGGCGGCATATGCAAATGATGCCTCTATCACCTCTGCATCTCCTTCCACTTCTGTCGGACCGGCTGTTTTGGTGAGACCCTCCAAATTATACATCACAGAGTAATGATCATCTTCTATCCATTCAGCATAGAGTGTCTTGTCTTCTGAAAATGTAACTTCTTCGCAGTCCCCATATTTTAGCGTGCCTATACTGCTGTTCGTTCCCCATCCGGCAAACTCATAACCGGAACGTGTGTACGGACACGAACTCAAACAAGTCGGAGTGTTTTCCAATATCTTTTGCGTCTTGTCTGCATTCGGTGAACCTTCATTTGGCTTGAAGGTAATCGTTACCTGCGTCTCGCTTGGAGCCGTCCAGCCGCTATTAATCGTCCACCCCTTGTACTGATTGGCTGGTGGTGCATACACCGCGTACATTGCCGTATAACCCTGTTTGGCGGTATGCTTGTTATCGTCGTTATTAGCGGTATTCGGTATAGGGTGAATATAATAAACATCCGGGTGTGGTTCTTTCCCATCATCCCATTTGTATGTCCCGCTCGGATTCTTCAGCCAGTTTTTCGGATCTGGATCTATATGCCAGCCGATAAACATGAGACCGGCATCCGTTCGGTCCGGAGCAGGAGGAACTACCAAACTTTGATCTTGCACTACAAACGGTTGCCATTTACTACGGGTTGCATCCCATACGTAATACGTACAATCCGCTGCTAGCACGCGCGCGCTCGTTACTATTAATAATAGTACTGCGCAGAAATATTTAAGATTCTTTTTCATAATCAATCCTCCTCTTCTCCCCAAATGGAGTAATACGTTGTACCGCTTGCCGTCATCTCAGAGCCTTCACTAATCACCGTAGCCCCGGCTTTCAGCGTTCCATCCAGATTGATGTCACTTTCAGCAACCCATCCTTGGAAGGTCGGGTAATTCTTTTGGCAATCCGTTCCTGACAAACTATCGTCATCACTCAGGTTAGGTGCGTTGTAACTACCGCACATATATTGCGTTGAAGCACCATGCATCCGATCAATGTAGGTATCTGCCGCGCTAATAGTGCTGGCTGGAATAGCAACATTCTGGCTTAAACTATTTGCCTCCACGCTTACAACGATGTTGTTCGCTGCTACGGCACCCGCGTCTCCGGCTTTCAGACGAACATAAACCTGTGTCTTCGCTACCGTTGTACCTGCGCGACTCACTTCAACGGAAGCTGCATATCCGCTTCCGCTACTCAAACTTATTTCGTAGCCTGTCGGTGCCGTTACAAGGATATTTGCACTCAAGTTCTTACCGCTAACATAGAACGATTGTGCGTCGCTCGCAGCATTGGTACATCCAGCGAACGCCGTTAGCGATCCTTCAATCTTTATCACTGGATCAGGGTTAGGAATAGAGTAAATCTTTACCGGGTATTGGTCTGTGTTGTATGCCGCAAATGTACTATTCCCATTAAATTGAATGGTTGCATCAGTTACATTATTATTTGTTATTGTCGCATAATAGTTCGGACTGGAACCAATGTCAATACTCCATTTACGCGCAGCCTTTTCTTCGGCCGTACCACCATCTGTATTAACCGTCGTCAACTTACCTGCACTTGGGCAGTTGAACCATTTGGTATCTGTTGTTTTAAGTTTCCAATCTCCGGGGCCACCATCCAACGTAATAACCTGAACCGTAGTTGCGCTACTCGTACTAGGCGGATAAGCAGTAACGGTTGTTTCCGAGATATCGAAATCGCTGGAAGAGGTACGGTTGTTTCCTGCTTCATTATAGGTACTCAACGCGTTTGTTGTGCCGTTTAAGATAACAATCTTATCTCCCGCATTCAAATCATCTTCATTAGTGACTAACTCAAAATCCCAACCCACACGGTAAGTCTTGCTTACAATCGCCGAACTCGTTGCACAGCCGCTAATGGCTATTGCTTTGATGCGAACAGTTTGTCCCACGGCTACAGGAATAGTACTACTATATGCCGTACTGCTACTTGTTGGGTCGGACGGTTCAGAACCATCCGTTGTGTATTCGTAGTAAACCGTCGTACCTGCTAATGCATCACTGATACTTACCGATTGAGCCACCTTGAAATCTCCTCCATTCGGAGAGAATGACGGACGCGGAGCGGTAATAGTATAGGCCTGTGAAGCAATCGTTGAGTTGGTCAACGGTGATTTGATACCAATAGCTTTCACTGTTCCCGAGCAGCTTACGGTGAAAGAACCCTCATACAACGTAGAGCTCGAACTCGGATCAGTGCCATCTGTGGTGTAGTATATCGCTGCTCCATCCGTCGCACAAGTAATCGAAACAGTAACGCTACCTGTCTCCGGACTACTTGTCGGTGTAATTGCTGGTGTTGCAACTTGCGTCGGTGCCGAACACTGAGTCACATAATTGTCATATGTGTATCCTCCGTCAACTTCAGTCTTCTTTACAAGATAAACAGGTCTGCCGCTTTGATCCATATATGAGCGTAAATCCACATCTGCGTTCAAGGATTCGTTTGTTCGTATGTACGCCCATCTGTTTTGACTGGATACAACATATGTATGACTATATCGCAATGGACCTCCGCTTTCACTATTGTGCCAATAATAGTTACCGGAGTACTCATCATCATCAGATGTATACCATGCTAATTTATGTGCACTAGCAGCCTTAGCATATAAGTATTCTGTGACGTTAGTTTCTAACGTTTCGTCATATCTTGTTCTCGATATGGTGTAATGGTTGGCTGCTAATCTCGTAATAGTAAGTTCTTGTGCTCCTGAGGGTGCCGCGGTTGCTACATCGTTTGTGTACGAAAAGGCTGTTGCTGTAATAGAAGCATCTCCTCCAGATATAGAACCGGTAAAAGCATAACCACGATACGATGTCAAAATATATGTTCCTGTCGTATAATCCACTGTACTACCTTGCTTTACCCATTCAATATGCGTTCCGCCATCGTGCTGGTCGGCAAACACCGCATAAATCGGAGTGTTAGCCGTAATAGTTGGTTTAGTTCCTGCAGTAGTCGTGAATATATTTCCCGGATCAGCATGGCCGTCACCGGAACCAACATTGGACGTACTCCAGCCCATAAACACCTTATCGCTACAATTGCTCGGGGCACTTGGGGTGCTTGGCATGTCGCCTGCTGCAACCGTTGTCCCGTGATTAAACGATGTTGTAGGATCACCGGTCGTATAAGCCTCGCCATTCACATACCATGTAACGGTATATGTGTTGATGGCCCAGTTAGCCGTAATCGTCAAATCCTGATCTGGCATCGTCGAAGGATTACCACTCGGCGAACTGCTCCATCCTGTGAAATGGTAACCAGTCTTGCTCAATAATGCCTCATCCGGATAGTTAATGGTTGCACCATAATTAACCGTACCACCGGCCGTATAATCTGTTCCGGCAACACCGGAGCACGAAGCATCCGTTCCCCAGTTCCAAGTCAGCGTGTGGCTGTTAAGATTCCATTTTGCATGTAGCGTCATAGTACCATCCTTAATCCAGTTTCCGCTGGCATCCGTCCATGCGACTTCACTGACTATTACGCTGTTTTGCAGGACACCGCTTGTGTTGATGACCAACTCACCTGCACCATCATCTCCGCTGTACCAACCGGCAAAAGTATAACCGGTTTTTTGCGGATTGGTGATTGCTGCGTGACTGTTAGAATTATACGTCAATACAACATTTGCTGAGCCTTCATGTCCTACATCTGCGCCTTCGTTATCCAACGTAATTGTGTATATCTTCGGACTGAAAGTAGCCTCAAAAGTAGCATCTTTTGCTAAAATATGATTGTTCGCTTGTCCTGAAGTGATATTCTGCGCAGATTCTCCGCTTGGTGTCACAGTAAACGTGCTCAACTGGTAACCTGTTGCCGGTGTTGCCGTTGCCGTAATCTTTGTACGATGAGCCAAACCGGCAGTAGTACTGGTCTTTTCCTGGGCCGTATTGCTAACATCCGTATAAGCCAAACTAATCTCACCATGACTCGGTGTCGTGATTGTCGCCGTATGAGTCAACATACCACTCGTCGGAGTATTAATTGTATAGAACTCGCACTGGTTATTAACCTTATCTCCGGTATTATCAGTACCCGTCTTATGAGTTGTGGTAGGAATAACCGTTATATCCTCAGTAACCTTGTATTGTTGGAACGTCGTTGATGCTGTGATGGCTATGCTTGATTGTTCATTGTTTGTCGCTGTTCGATAAACGGTGTGAGAGTCTGCCCAACCTGTGTTATTAGCGAAATGCCAAGCCTCCATACCATTATATGTAGGTGTTTCAACAACATAGAAATTATCCGTACCATAAACGAGTGTTGGAGTCTTGTTCTGGTTGTTACTATTATTACCAATACGGTATTTAAGTGTACTCCAACTTAGTATGGAGTTGTCCCAATAAATCTTATAACCGGAAGCCTGGTCTGAGTTCGGGAAAGTAACACTTACCGTTGGTGTTCCTGTGTTAACTGTAAAACGATAACTACCTCCCATAGACGTAGATAACTTACAGTTAGAGCTTTCTCCGGTTGAGAAAATCCAGTTGTCATGATAGGTGGAATTCATAGTTCCGTTATTACCATACCAAATACAACCGGCTAATGCTAATTTAAAATTATACCAATTTGTAAATGCATCAAGGGTTAAATCAACATAACCGCTATTACTCGTCAAACTATTTATCCATTGATGTGCATAAGTACTATTATCGTGCTCATCAATATAGATCGAATACTTCCACGGAATCTCGTTACTTGTTAACGCAGTACTATTAATCTCATCAATAGCAGTCTCTGCTCCGTCGCAATACGAGGTTCCGTTACCAATTGCTTGAACGGTAACTTTGTATGTCGCGCCATAAGTCAATCCGGACCAAGTAACACCGGTCGAACGATCGGTTACTGCCGTACGTGTAGCTTGTGCACCACTAGCACCACCGGTCGTGCTGTTGTTATTTGCCAACTCCCATTCACCTGCGTTCTTCTTATATAACTTAACGGTGTAGTTCGTCACATTGCTTACCGCTGTCCAGTTCTTTACAGTCAATGTAGTCTCCGTTCCCGTTGCATCAGCCGTACCGTCTATTGCGCCCAAGGTCGAGCAACATTGAGTAACATAATCCTCTGCCGAACCATAAGTGACGGTGATGTTACTAATCTGAACTGAACCACTTGAATACAAATAGAACGAAGTAACATCACTGGTTGGTTCTAAGTCTATAGCATCTGAATTGTTATTTGGAACCACAATTGTTCCAATATTATCATTTTCAGGATCTGCTTGTGCTCCGTCACACACATAGATAGTTCTGGTTGCATCACCTGCTGAGTATGTGGCAGTAATACTTATGTTTGAAACTGTTGCTCCGTAATCCGGCGAAATTAAGTAGGGACGGGTTGCTACGCTACTAATTGTAACTGTGGCAGCTTTGATATTCACATAGTATGTCGGATTAGTATATTGTGCGGCACATAGTCCACTCCAGTTCCCATCTGCAGATGTAATAGTATATGGACCATTATTGTATGTGTTCGTCTTGGGGTTACACTCATTGGTCGCGCAATAGAATCCAGCCATATCTGTTTGATCCAAATCTGCCGTACCATCTCCACTACCCGTCGCAAATACTGCCTTAAACGTAATATCTTCGTTGATGGCTGTTGTAACACCATCAAAAGTCTTCAAACAAACAGTCGGAGCAGCATCGTGCGAGTCTCCCGTCCATGTATCCGACATATTTGTCCAACCCATAAACGTCTTGCTCGAACACGAACTCGGTGCACTCGGGTCGCTCGGTAATGTCAGGTCTTTCCACTGCGTGCCGTATTGAACTTCCGTTGTCGGTCCTCCTGTACTATGCGTAGCACCATTACTGGTCCATGCTACCGCAATCGGCTCGTGGAACTTCGCATTGATCACAACATTCGCATTGGGCGTTCCGGTAATCGAATTATCAGAAACAGTCACACCGCCAGCTGTGACCTCCCACGAGTTGAACTTATACTTCGTAGAACCGACACTTTGCGACAAGGTACGAACGCTGCAACTTGCCGACACACCAGCATCATCAATCGCCGTTCCGCTCATGTTCTCCTTATTCACCGTCACGCTATACACGTTAACGGTTGTGGTTGTTGTCTTTCCTCCATAAGTAATCGTAATAGTTTTAGATGTACCTGCAGTTAGACTCGTACTCGGATCGAACGAGAACTCCGCTGTATGACCGGCATAAGTATAGGTGTCACTTGTGCTGTTGCTATAGTTACGCGTAATCACCAATCCTGTTGGATCTAAGTTCTCGCCCACCAAATATGCAGTCTTCGTAAAACCGGTGCTAACCGCAATACTACTCAGCGTCGGCAAGGTGAACGTAGTTCCAGTTCCTGCTACCCAACCACTCTTAGCATCCGGACCTTTACCGCGTACCCAGAAGTAATAAGTTGCGCCTGCATCCAAACCGGTTGCTGCATAAGTGAACGTTCCGTCAGTCACACTGGCAGATGGTGTCGTGTTTCCATCAGGAGTTGTGGAACTTTTACTCCAATAGATATCATAGCCATAACTTGTCCCAAAAGAAGTAATCGTCGGACTATTGTTATCCGTTATTGTAAAGGTTGCTCCGCTCGTTGTTAATGACCCAGCCGCAATACTCGTCGGCGTCGGAACAGTTGTTGTGAAATACGATGGCGAAGAAGACGGATACCAATCGCTGTTGACACTCGTACAAACGGTACGTGCCCAATAGTAATACTTCGTTCCGTAGTTTAGCGAAGAAATCGCTTTGTACTTCGCCCCGTTTACATTATCCGTTGGCATTACATTCGATGCCGGCTGACTACTACTGGTATTGCAATAGAAATCATACTTATTCGTATTGCTATCATCCGTCACCGTTAACGTCGCCCCTCTATTCCCTACCGAACTACTTTCCACTGCCGTCGGCGCATTACACGTCTCACATGCTGTTGCATAGTTGGTGAAATTGAGTTTATACACTTTCATATTGACATAATCGTCACTTGTGGAATTCCATACAACCCAATTAGAACTGCTATGTTCTATTTTATAGGAAGTATATGATTTATTCCAAATTCGCAAGAAGTCCGTAGCTCTGTTCCCAAATATCCATTTACTACTTGATGCAGTATTAGAAATAGCAGTTCCATTACTTGGACTATTGGATAAACCCATTGTCTTATCACTTAATGAGGCAATAGTAAATCCATTCGTACTATTATCGCCGGTTATAAGCCAACATTCTCCAAGTTGTGAAGAAATTTCGCTGTCGTTTTCAGACGGGATGTCAGAACCTACGGTTAAATCACTTTTTATTAATTTTGTGGTACTCTTTTGCGCATTTACAATCACATAATAGTTACCAGAAACCATTCCATCAGTGCTGGTTACGCGCGTTCCTTTTGTCGCTGCGGTTGCGAACACGGCATAGAAAGTGGTATTTTTATCTACGGTTGGTGCACCTGCAGGAGTGACAAATAAATCAGTTGGTGCGGTGGTAGCGTTGGAGTAATTCTCCGTTGTCGTCCAACCCACAAATACCTTACTTCCGTCGCATGCTTCAGCTGTCGGATTAGTAGGCATATTATCAAATGTGCCATTGGGATATGCTACAAGAGAAGGTGTTCCGTGGCCTGTATTCCAATTTTGACCACTTACAGACCAGTTTATTCCATACCCCCATTGTGCATACAAAGTGGTGTTGCTTGAAATTGTAAATGTGCTACCTGGCGAACGATCCGTTCCCAAATCATCGTTCTGCGTGTTCCAGTGACTGAACACTTTAGTTGCGTGCGTAAAGCCGTTTGATGCCACGGTAACAGTTGCTCCATTCTCATACGGGCTACTGCTATCTGTAGTTGATCCGCCATTACCACCATTGACATTGTATGTCACAGAATACATGGTAAATGCAGTACCCTTTACCCAGCCACTACAACTACTATTGTCACTTGTGCTACATTTCGAGCGCACCCACCAGTTATATGTACCCGCCGAACCACAAGGAATACTTGCTGACGTCGTATTTGCAGACATAACGGTATAGTTTCCTCCTGTTTCATAAACATCTGTTCCTGGATTGGTACTCGTCGCTGTCGAATAAGCAACCAAATATCCACCCGCCGGTGCACTGCTCGGCGCTGTCCAACTTACAGGCTTAGTGTGGTTGGTCATATTAATGGAACC
>OCTX014539748.1_pt1 | contig 16987 bp, 20 predicted proteins | sample 1539691 | NCBI WGS metagenome assembly OCTX01 (sample SAMN02144231, study PRJEB22623) | gut metagenome | biome: sheep rumen | host: Ovis aries | place: New Zealand | reverse complement strand
CCCCCCCCCCCCCTTCGCGCACGATAATTCATGTGCATCCGTATCCATAACCACACAATCATAGGACCACATATTGTCATTTCCGACAACTACTTGACGAACTGAATATATCCGTAAATTATGTGAAGCAGTAAACCGACTTCCTAATTCAACATGCGCGTTATCCATAATGCACAAAGATGCTCCAGGAGCGAAATGACTAGTAGCTCCTCCATGAATTTGTAATTGTCCACGAATATTAAGAAAAGATGGACGATCCCATGAATATTCGCGATCTAAGTATCCAATTAGAAGATTTGCCGGATATGTTTTGCTTCCTGTATTATCCAAAACTATCCGATGCTTATCTTTAGGCTTTTTATACTGCACTAAAGGTGTTACATACACTGGTAGTCGAAGGGCTGTTTTCCATTCAAAAAATGTAAAGCAAAATCGTAACGTAGCAAAATAATCTCGCCACGTATTTCGCTTTATCATCCTGTAATGAATTCCAATGATACTCATCTATTATATTACCTTATTGCTTTGCTTCCACCGCTTTTATAATATCATTCACATCTTCAATCTCCATCATCTCTTCTGGTTCGAAGGATATATTAAAAGTTTCTTCGACTTGTTGGAGAATAGCCATTTGTCCCATCGAGTCCCATTGAGGAAAATCTCCAATTGCACTTTGAAGTGTTACTTCATTGACATCAACGCCACTAACATTTGCGACGATTTCTTTTACTTGTTGTTCTACGTTCATATTATAGATTTTTAATAATGATTTCTTTTATCTTTTCACTTGTTAAGTTATTATGTTCCAAAAGATAATCATACTTCCCTACAACTCCAAACGAGTCCTCAATACCAATTTTTTTGACAGGAATACCAATACCATTCAATGCCTCCCCTAATCCGCCAATTATACTATGCTCTTCTATAACAAATATAGTTTTTTTCATATCAAGCAACGTAGCATTAAGCGGTTTGATAGTGTGCATATTTATTACATCCGCCTCAATTCCCTCTTCTTCTAATAATTTAGCAGCATTAAGAGCTTGACTTACCATACTTCCCATTGCTACCAATTGAATATCCTTTCCTTTACGTAATAGGATAGCTTTCCCTAATTCATAATTATAATCAGACTGATGCACAACCGGAATATTAGTTCCTCCCCAAAGACGGATAAAGGTAGGATTTGGGGAGTAAATGGCACTCTCAAAACATTTTACTGCCTCTATTGCATCTGCCGGTGCAACCACTTGCATCCCAGGAATAGTTCGCATTAAAGATATATCTTCTTTGGCATAATGTGTGTTTCCCATCAGTGAAGTTGTAAAGCCGGAGAACAAGCCTACCAGAATCATGCGTTTCTGCATATAACCGGCATATTGACGAATTGGCTCAAATGCACGCATCGTGAGAAAGCACGATTGCGCTACGCATATAGGTAGATATCCTTCGTCTGACAATCCTGCAGCAACACCTATCATGTTTTGTTCCGCTATGCCTACATTGTAAAAACGATCCGGAAACATGGACTTAAACTTATCCAAACCGGCAGGTACGGATTGATCTGCGGCAAGAACGATTATATCCTCCCGCTGAGCAGCAATTTCCGGCAATGCCAATCCGAAAATACTGGCGCTTTGCCCAACCATGGCCATCAGTTTTGAATTATAATTCTCCATACGCTGCTTTAATATCGTCTATTGCCTGTTGATATTTCTTCATACTCAATGAAGTATGGTGCGATAACTTATTGTTCTCAAGGAAAGATATTCCATGTGCTTTTACCGTATCCGCAATGATTACATTCAGCCCGTCCTTAGGCTGGAGTGCATTATATAGAGCCTCTAAATCATGCCCATTGACTGTCGTAACATAAAAGCCAAAAGCCTTGAACTTATCCTCTAAAGAATATTGATTCATTACTTCCGCTGTCGGACCATCCAGTTGATAGTGATTTTTGTCAACAATCAATATTATATTATCTAATTCAAAATTACGTATCGACATAAGGGACTCCCATACGATTCCCTCATCACATTCTCCATCTCCGAGAACAACATATATACGATTGTTGATATTTTTCTTTTTGCATGCTAAAGCAACTCCAACTGCATACGATAATCCCAATCCAAGGCTACCGGATGCAAACTCCATGCCTAATGAAAGATTACGATGAGGATGTCCGTGGAGTTCTGTCCCGTTTTGATCAAAAGTTGCAAGTTGCTCTTCAGTCAAAAAACCTTTTTGCCATAGTGCAGTATAATATGCAAGTACAGCGTGTCCTTTACTCAATATGATTCTATCTCGTTCAGGAGATGCCATATCCTCCACATTGGCTATTTCGTATAGAGTAGTTAATATTTCCATGCAAGAAAAAGCTCCTCCGATATGGCTTCCCTCAGCACCGGTACCGAAAGCCATATCTAGTGCCTTCCGTTTCATTCGATAACAACGCTCCGTCAACTTGTCTAATAACTCCTTATTCATCTTAAACCACCATCTACTCTTATTACTTGACCTGTAATATAACTTGCATCATCGCTAGCAAGGAACAAAGCCACTTTTGCTATTTCTTCCGGTGCTGCAATACGATGTAAATCAGTACTTTCCATCAGCGAGTTCAAGGTGCGTTCATCCATCTTGTGCCCCATGTCTGTATCTACCACATTTGGAGCAATTGCATTCACGCGTATCTTCGCTTTTGCTAACTCTTTCGAGAGCGTTTTGGTCGCTAATATCATCGATGCCTTGCTTGCTCCATATGCGCAGTTCCCTACCGTTCCGTCTATACCGGCAACAGAAGCCATGTTGATGATAGCCGCTCCATTAGCTTTCATCATGGGCATCAGCAACCCTTTGATTAGCATCATCGGACCAAAGTAGTTCACGCGGAACACTCGTTCGAGTGTCGCATACTGCATTTTCATCAGTCCGTCAAAAACCGCTATTCCAGCATTGTTCACAAGCACATGTACGGGTATCTTCAGAGCAAATATTGCCTTCACCGCAGCTTGTATGCTCTCCTCGCTCTCCATATCCACATTTATAGGATACACAATTACTTGATACGTCTCACATATTTGAGCACACCAACTCTCTAATTCTGGTGTATTCTTCCTTGTGCATGCAATTATGTTCGCACCTTCTTTTGCGAATTCCTCAAGCATCACTTTTCCGATACCTCTATTACATCCGGTTATGACGATATTTTTTCCTTCGAATCGTTTCATTATGCTTCTATTTCTATTATTTCAGGACAAACAATATGATCTAATGTAGCATATAAACTTCCCCATGAGAGACCGGAACCAAAGCCACACATCACTACATCCATTTTCTCGTGTTGAATACTTTCACGTGTAGCAGCAACCATCGTCATCGGAATTGATGCACTACTTGTATTACCAAATTGCATAATGGAATACGGCACCTTCGCCTCATCTACTTTCAATTTCTTCGCTATCTTATCATCCATGTATTTATTAGCCTGATGGAGATACAGATAACGTATAGCCGACAAATCTAAATCGAAATGTTCACACAACGCACGAATGGACATAGGAGGCTCTTTAGTTGAGAACGAGAAAACATCCATTCCTTCCATTTGAGATTGCAAATTGTTCCGAATCACTCCTAATTCAATCTCATGCATTTCAAGAGAGTCTTTTGAGAAAGGAAAACGAGTTCCACCATCACGATTTATTATTGCATTGCCACGAGAACCATCTGTCCCGAGATGAAAATACAATGGATTTGCCTTTTCATCGTATTCAAGAGCTGTCGCTGTCCCTGCATCTCCATGTAATGGCCATAATGTTTTATCTAATGGGGACTGCAAGAACGATGTTGTTTCTCCGACCAAGAGGAGTGCTTTTTTTATACCACCGGTAGCAATCAAACTACATATTGTGGACATACCGTAAATGTATCCAGAACATGCCAAAGGTATATCAACAGCAAAACACTCTTTACTCAATCCTAGTCTATCTTGTAATAAACCAGCAGTGGATGGAGTTACATAATCTCGCGACAAAGAAACGAAAATAAGAGCCTCAACTTCATCTCGCTCCCAATGCAAATCATTCAGTAATTTGTCAGCTGCAGCATAACACAAATCCGAACAACATTGTCCTTTTTTTACGATGCGCGATCTTTCGACATGAGTTACGGCTATTACTTTATCGGCTTCAATCGGATCAGTAAAGCACTTTTGCTCACGAATTTCTTTCACCCCTGTAGGAACAGCGGCCGAAACTCCAGAGATCTTAACGTTATTTATTTGTATAAATGCCATTTCGTCGTATTATTTTAAATGCATTCCACCATCAATTACAGATTGAGAGCCTGTTACCCATGCGGAGGCATCAGATAATAAATATATGATAGACCATGCTATCTCTTCCGGACGACCATAGCGTTTCAAGGGATAATTCTGCATATCTTTTTGCATGTCATCTTCCGAAATCGCACCTCCGTGAATGAGTTTTGTTTCAACCATTCCCGGATGCACGGAATTGACTCGTATGCCTTTCTCTGCAAACTCCAATGCACATGTTTTAGCAAAAGACATAATTGCTGCCTTTGACATACTATACACAGCATTACCCATATTCTCAACGAGCGCTGCGATAGAAGAAGTAAAGACAATAGAGCCTCCTTTATTGATTTTTTTCTTCTTCATTGCCAGTTTAGTTAGCATAACCGGAGCATATGTGTTTGTATCGAACATAGCATCCATATCTGACTGCTTAATGAACACTACTGGCTTGTTATAACCTATACCTGCATTATTAACCAAGCCATCTATCTGAGGCATTTCTGCTACCAATTGCTCTAATGATTCCGCGTCAGTCAGATCGGCAATAATTTGTATATGACCATTGCCTTCTAATTGATTGAACGTCTCTTGTAATCGTTCCGAGTTACGACCTGTTATTACGACATGGGCTCCCAGTTTAGAGCACTCTAACGCTGTTATTCTGCCGATGCCGGAACTTGCACCAGTAACGAGGATAGTCTTGCCTTCTAATGAAAAAGGATTATACATATATACTTCAATTAGATTACAACTTGCTCTTCACGGTATTGTAAAGATCCTCAATTGTTACAGCTGCGCGCATTTCGTTTCCATTAACCTGTACGTCATACTCCTCATCGATCATGGCGATGATAGAGAGCGCTATCAACGATGAATACTCATCCAACTCGTGAAATACGGTTTGAGGAGTGAATACACTTGCTTCTGTTTCTTCAAATTGCTCAGCAAAATGAGCGATAAATTCATTTAATTCCATATTACTACATATTTAAAATTCCATTTTTTTTGCTGGATTTCCTAGCACATGTTGTCCATCCGGCACATTACGAATAACGACGCTATTAGTTCCTACTACTACATTATTCCCCACTCGTTTATGAGGTAAGATATTAGAACGGACATGGATTACTGCTCCTTCACCCACGGCAGCCCCGCCACCTAGAAAAGAATATGACTCTATTGATGCATAATCTTTTACTATCACATCATGACTAACAGTCACATATGAATGTATCATCACATGTTTCCCTAAATGTGCATTATCAGAGACAACGCTCCATATCGGAATGAAGCACCCTTCCTCGATTGTCGAATTCGGGTTGATGTTCGCGCCATCATCAACAATAGAAATAAACTGAGCACCTTTAGCCTGCATCATTTCCGCATAGTATCTACGCCATTTAGGTTCACCCATAGCGACGAAGAACACATCGTCCGGCTGTATTTCGTAATCCTCCGGAGCACATATGATTGGGGGAAAATTCCCTTTCAATCCTTCAAAGGCATCCGCTTTACTATCCAAGAAACCTTTCACATCGTACTCTCCGTCACGATATGCTTTGGTCCCGATAGCAGCCGCATACACCTCTCGTCCCCATCCTCTTGCTCCTATGATTAATAAATGTTTCATTGTTTTATACAAATTTGCATATACTATTCTTTAGCTTCTATATTTGGCATCAATGCACGTATGTAGTTTATAAATGCAGAGCAAATGACTAACATATATTTAGCATCTGCCATTGTTGGCATATACTTATCATCCATTAGTGCGTGTCTAATACCAGTCCTTTTGTCATTTGTATAATAATATATCTTCTTCAATCCTTCTTCGAATTGCGGATTCAATTGTACACCTCTCGACTTCAACACAGGTATAGCATCATCCAATGAGCTCTTATTTGTTATTGTTCTACATAAACATTCCACTGCGGATATCGATTCCTTGATGGAGTTTCTATAATCAGGTTCAGGGCGTTTCGCGAAATGAGACAATGCAGTTTCTACATGAACATGGACATTGTCATTTTTCAACTCTAATGCATTCTGAACAGATTCAATCTCAAATTGGTCTGTAATAGGTACTATCTCATTATTTACTATTCTATACCCATAAAATAAGTTTTCAAAATCAACATTCAAACGACTAACAATTGTATTATACGTCCTTAGATAGTAGTCATCGTGTCTAATAGCATATTCATACATGCTCTTGAGTATGTACTCCAATAAGTTCAACTTATCATACCATGTATGCTCAGATTGCATATATTCCGTTATAACTTCTTGACACTTGCCATAATGAAATTTAAGACTATCTTTGCGCTTGTGCAGAAAATTTCTCCATGCTATTAGTTCCAACTTTGAATAGGTCAGACCTTCGTCTTTATATTCTACATGTACTCTATGATCATATATTTTATCAAGTATATCACGAAGATCATCAAAGACCGAACATATTGCATTCTCCACCTCTTTAGGCATATCCTCTGTAATTAAAACACTCGGTGGAGTAGTATAACCATATCTATCAGAAAATTTTAACATATATTTATTCCTCTCTTATTTTCGTTATTATCCCTTATTAGACTTGTATGCAGCCGTGGTTGTCTCTTTATTTTATTTCTCGGTTGTGAGTCGGTTGTCTCTCGGTTATCTCCCGCTCATCGGTCGAATGAACATCTTCTTAATGAGATAGAATGAAATTGTCTAATTCTTTGCAATGTATATATTCACTGTGAGGAGCTGGCAATATGGTTATACTTATTTGCATTGCATTATAAGTATATTCCTCTATCTTAAAAGATGCTGTCATTGCTAACAAACCTAATATAGTTGCAAAACCACTGGTAGGATCTGGATTTTTATCGGAAAGTTCTGTTAAAAATATCAGTATATGAGGAATCGTATCTATCACATCAGGTGTTTTAACGCAATGTGAAATAATTACTTTCGTATTAACATACTTGTCTGATATTTCCCTTGTATATTCATCTACTTTATCATCTATTTGTTTCTTTTTGTCGACATCGCTTCCACTTAATTGAAAATTGAAAAACTGATACCATGTTTTCTTTTCAATCATAAGAAGGATTTGCGTTGAATTAGTTATTGTTACAGCATCCACAGAAGGAGGTGTATTCGGTATGCCTTTTTGATTTTGATATTCGTGTGCATAAAAATCAAAATCAATAATACCATAGGTTGATTTTGTTGCACATATAGAAAAATCAACACACCTCGCCTTCACATCACATATAGATACCGAGCGGTAACACGGCTGCAACTTCAACTGATCAAAAACATCCTTGGCTGTCATCCTCATTCTATATTTGAAAGATTCAACACTTCATTTAAAGGAGCAGAGAGTCTTGCGAACACTTTTCCCAAATCATTTGTTACTTCTTTCACTGTAGCCAAGCCATCATCTTCAATTTCATTCATATAATAGTTAACATAAGATGCCAACTGGTATTTTTGTGAATAATATCTTATGCTTTGTATAAAATAAGGACTATGCGTACTAACGACAATGGGTATTCCTGACTTACTTAATAATACCAACATCTCTGCAAATTTAATTTGCCATGCCGGATGAAGGTGATTTTCCGGTTCATCCCACAATAACGGTTTATTTTCGTTAATGGCATTTATCTGTAATAGGATTTGAAGCACTCCAAATGTTTTTACGCCAGAAGCGACATTAATCGTCATATACTCCTCATCACTCTTATTATCTTTAAACAAGATAGTCTTTTCTTTCTCATCGTAGATAAACTTACCATTGATAATTTTCATTATCATTTTCAACAAATCGGTTGTTGTTTTATCTTGAGGATAGTTAGATAACAAATCATATTTGTTTACAATATCCTTAACATGTAATGGCACCATAGGTTGAATCATCCTACTTCGCATATTCTCAACATATGTCGCCGAACGTCTAAGTGGATCAACAATAGGAAGATACAACGGGGTTTCCACATAAGTTGCATCCAATAAAGTATTTTCTATAGAACACTTTACCATCTTCATATTTTCATTCCTCACATCAAACACCACTCCATCACCATTTGCTTCATCCCATATAAACTCCACATGACTATTGTCTGCTCCATTCGTGGTAATCTGATTCATAAATTCTGACTCCACAAAATATCTTATTTCAGACCACAACTGACTGGACTTATTCTCACCAAGCATAAGTTCTTGAATACTCTCTAAGTCCTTCACCGCCAACTTTTTGGTTCGTGGAGACAAATCTTCTCTATTAAAGATGTGCTCTTGTACTTCAGTTATATAATTTTGCAATTGTGTTCCACTTTGCAGATTCCATATTTTATAATAAAAAGCTCTATGGTTAGAGGGAAGGAAATCATCTATATCTGCGATGAGAGCAAATCGTTCTCTCGCATTAATGCGACGATAAAACGTCATTGCATACTTCTCAAGTAACTGACGTCGCGAATCGTTGCTAACTTGCGATATATTAGAAACTGCCTTAATAATGGAAAAAATCATCTTGGACAAGGTACTTTTACCTGTCCCATTTTCTCCTGCTATTACTGTTAATCCATTAAGAGAGATGTTTCCTTCTCTTATGCATCCAACATTCTTGACCAACAATTGCATAATATAGTATGTTTAAATATTTGATTTTAAATGGTGTATAATTGATTTTTTTCTTTCTTTATCTCCCGCATATCAGCCACTCACGGAAACAAAGCAAAACTAAATTTATATAAATGTCAATGTTTGTTGTCCATATTGTTCAATATCGCGCTGGGCTGATGTTTCAGAAATAATATGGGCTACATTCGATGCTCCGCCTATCATAGTAGTGGCCATAGCGAGATAGGCATACGCTCTCTGACCTTTTGCCCAATTGAGCAAATTACGCTCGTTCTCATATTGCGGGTTCTGCCCTATTTGCGCAATGATTGTATTATAAAACCAAAACATCTGCCCAACCTTGTTCATATCGGTAATCTTAAAAGCCAGAGACAGAATTTGACCAACTATAGTTACTGCTGAGTTATTGGCTGCCTTGCAAACTTCTTGTATTAGCGTATCTCTTCCTAACGAAAGAGGGATATTGCAATGAGGAAGCGCGTCGAACGGACAGGCATTTGGCAAAGCTAACTTCAAATGGATTAAGATGTTTGACGCCGCCCAAGTTGCATAGAAATCATTGACGGGAACTCTTGTCAGTTCGTTCCGCAAACTCTGCTTATAATTTTCTATCTTCGTAAAACCATCCACAAAATCATTTTCAAGCACATTTAGTACTTGGTGACAATAAGCGATATTGGCTACATTGGTATATAAACCAGACAGCATCGGCTTCTGCATCTCAATCATCTGTATCTGCTGCATGATTACACGCGGATCTTGTTTGGCAACAAAAACAGAGTTCTCATATGTTATCAGATAGTTCACTTATTGTGTTTATTTTATATTTATCTCTCGGTTGTGAGTCGGTTGTCTCTCGGTCATTTTCCGCTCATCGGTCAGTGGGGAGATTGGACCTTTTATTGTTTGTCTTTTGATATTCCTTTGATATATCTTTTGTTTGTTCTTTGGTATGTTTTTTGTACGTCTTTTGACATTCTTTTGTATGTCTTTTGTATGTCTTTTGATATATTCTTTGATATATCTTTTGATATATCTTTTGATAGTGGTTTAGAGACTCAGTATTATAGAATCAAAGCCCACTCACCATATCGTCTACCACCTTTTCTTACTAATATACCTTTATTCTTTAATGCTAATATACAAGAAGTTATTGATATATTGGATAGTCCCGTTTGATTTCCCATTTCCATACGGGTTATAGAGGCATTTTGCGATATAACTACTGCAACTGCCATCTGATTCTTTGATAGCCTAATTCCACGAGTTTCCAGTTTCTTTTGTATAGCCTTTTGTATGTCATTTTTTGTTGGCATATTGCCGCCTTTCACGCCAGGAGTTAACTCTCTTTGTTTCTGTAAAGATATTGGAAAACGAACAGAAAACATGTTGTCGTCCTCTATGGTTGGTTTTTCTCCAAAATATAAAGGGGCATAGCGATATAGATTACGCACTCCCGTTCCAAGATGTTCTGCCCGACCTATTTGTACAAAGAAATTCGCTATGTGGGGATTTTTAGGATGCGGTTCGTAGTTATCTAATGTTATCAATCCTGACCTAAGCGGGCGATTTGCGTTTTGCATCAAAATATAATTCTTACGAATATCAAGTATAGAAATAGACGGATTCTGATATTCCCTATGGATTAACATATTAACAATAACCTCACGGAACACCTTATCTCTTAATGATACACGCTGATCACCTTCCAAATAAAACGTATCGGGAAAATGTTTCTCTACAAATTGCATCAGTTCAGTATAACCATCTATAATATTACCAAAAGACGTAAATCGATCATCATACCTATCAGTTTGAGTTCTGCGCACAATACAATCTATTTTATAATATGGCAACGCGCTTTGGATAATCTCATCTTTCCCAAACAACATGAGTGCCGCAAGGGTAAATCCCTCGTCTCCTGTCTGTATGTCTGTGCGATACAAATTAGCCTGACGGAAAAAATCCATTTCGCTAAGTTGAAGCCAAGGATGGTCAGATCTAATATTCCTAATTAAGTTTTTTGCCTTATCAACAATTCCTTCTTTAAAGTGCTCAACTTTAAGATAAGGATATATAGTACTTTCAGTATATATTGACGTTTTTCTCAAATAAAGAGCATTCTTCTGCTCTCCTGTTCGCAATTGGTAATCACCATCAGTACTGCGATCAAAAGTTATATGTCTATATGTATGAACTTGACTACTAGATGGAATTTGAATTACTATGACCACCTTAGGCTCGTCAAATAATGTTTCTCTATTATCTACTTCAACAATTTCAGGTTGCAATAAAAAGGAGGGATTTAAAATTTCACTATTATTGCTCATGTTGGAGATATTCTTGCACATTTGATCAGCTTTAACCGGATTAACACCATCAGTTATGGTTCCATCATCATGAGCACCTAAAACTATAACTCCTCCATCACGATTAAGAAAAGCGCACACAGTCTCAAATAAACTCGACGGGAGTTCATTATACGATTCTTTGTACTCAAGAGTTCTTTTTTCTCGGTTTTTAGTAATTGCTCTTAATTCTTGATATGTCATATATCAGTCTCTATTATTACCTATTTATAATTGTTCCGATCACTCTCTCCACATCCTCCTCGCTTAAGGCGTGGTGCATCGGGAGACAGATGACTTGGTTAGCGATCTTGGTAGCAACCGGCAAGTTCTCAGGTGCGGCAGACGGATAATCTTTATAGGGATCAAAGGCCGTGATGAGCGGGTAGAAATAGCGGCGGCCATAGACATTCACTGCTTTCATCTTCTCATAGAGTTCATCGCGGGTCATGCCATATTGCTCCGCGTCCACGAAGATAGGGAAATAACTATAGTTATGCCTTACACCTGCCATATCATCGAAGTATCGGATACCTTTTACATCTTTTAATGCAGTGCGGTATGCATCTGCCACTTTCTTACGTGCCTCGATAGCAGCATCCACTTGTTTGAGATTCAGCAGACCATAGGCAGCACGAACCTCATCCATCTTACCATTGATACCCGGAGCCTCCACCGTCACTTCTCCGCGGAAACCGAAGTTCTTGAGGTTGTCAATCTGATGCTTCATCTCTGCTGAGTGGCAAACGAGCGCACCGCCTTCAATGGTGTTATACACCTTAGTCGCATGAAATGATAGCGTGCTAATATCTCCTGCATTGAGGATGGACTCTCCATTCACTCTTACGCCAAATGCATGGGCTGCATCGTAGATTACTTTCAGTCCGTGCTTCTTGGCAATAGCATCGATCTCTTCCGTCTTGCAGGGTTTTCCATAGCAGTGTACAGGCATAATGGCTACCGTATTGGGAGTGATGGCTGTTTCAATCTTTGCAGGGTCCATACCGCATGACTCTTCCTCAATATCCACGAAAACCGGAGTGAGTTGGTTCCACCAGATGGAATGGCTTGTCGCTACAAATGAGTACGGAGTAGTTATGACTTCGCCTTTAGTAAGACCGAGTGCCTGTAATGCCGTAATCAGCGGAAGTGTACCATTGGTAAAGAGGGAGATATACTCCACTCCGAGGTACTCAGCCAATGCCTTCTCCAATTGCTGATGAGACGAACCATTGTTCGTAATCCATTTGCTATCCCAAATCTGCTGCAGGTACCGATTAAACTCCTGCAAATCCGGCAGTAACGGAGAGGTAACTAATATTTTATCGTTGTTTTGCATCTTAACCTATCTTTTTTTCTTCATATTCAAATTGCGGCGTAATGTCTCCCGGTTCTTTTCCCATCCAGCCACCAATTTCCATAGCACGATTTGCCAATGTAAACGAAATCATATCGGATTCGTATACCAAGCATTCAACTATAGACAATTGCTGAATCGCATGAAAATCAATGGCATAATTACCCCAATTCAAGAAATTTGCGGGGATATTACATATTTGTTCATATTCTCCTTTTGCTTTTTTCTGCAGCACTTGCTCCGAACCTGCGCTAAAAGAGAAAATCTTCTCTCCTTGCTCATTCTTCATATGGAATGTGAGCCAGAAACGTTCTTTGGGCTCAGTAAGACGATAACGAACAACCAATTCCAATTCGTCCGTCACACGCATAACGTCAGTATAGTTGCCCCCTTTCGGACGGATACCTATCTCCAACAATTCAAAACCGCCATTTTTATATTGCGGAATATCCCAATGTTTATAGTTATCTATCTCGCTGCCTCCGCGGAGATAATGGCTTACAATCTGATCCACATGCCCCATCTCTTTTAACATTCCGTTCTCTAATAAGATACCGGTCTTGCAGAGGCTTTTCACGCTGGTCATATTATGGCTAACAAAGAGTACTGTTCTGCCTTCGCCGGAGGAGACGTCTTTCATCTTGCCAATGGCTTTCTTTTGGAACTCAGCGTCGCCGACGGCGAGGACTTCGTCCACGACGAGGATCTCAGGATCCAAAAACGCCGCTACGGCGAAGCCCAGACGAACCGTCATACCGGAGCTATACCGCTTCACCGGCGTGTCAATATAGCGTTCGCAGCCGCTGAAATCGATGATCTCGTCCAGCTTGGATTGGATCTCGTTGCGAGTCATGCCTAAGATAGCGCCGTTCATGAAGATATTCTCCCTGCCCGTCATCTCCCCGTGGAAGCCTGTGCCGACCTCCAGCAACGAACCAATACGGCCGTGGGCTCTAATGGTGCCGGTGGTGGGACCGGTGACGCGGCTCAGGAGTTTGAGCAAGGTACTCTTGCCGGCGCCGTTCTTACCGATGATGCCGACTACGTCGCCTTGCTCTACCTTGAAATCAATATCCCTTAGCGCCCAGACGTATTCGGAGCTTCCGCGAACAGAACGATCATTCACCTCCCCAATTTTTAAATAGGGATCTTCTTTATGTAACACGTTCGTTATCCAAAAACGCCTGATGTCGTGGCTCAGGGTCTTGGTACTCACCAACCCCAGCCTGTACTGCTTACTAACGTGTTCAAATTCTATTGCAATATTCTTGCTCATATATCTTTTTTATCTTATTTATGTCTCTTCTCTCCATCTAGCTTGTACCCTACTTGTACCCTGCTTGTACCCTGCTTGTACCCTACTTGTACCTTACTTGTACCCTACTTGTACCCCGGAAGTGTCCCCGCCAACCGGGGAAACTGGCCTCCGCACAAAGGGGTATGTATCAAAAACTCAGCAGCGCGGCATACTTGCCTGAATGTAAACAGTTACATATCCACTTGTATGCAAGCATCCAGATGTATATCTATCTCTATTTACCTTCTATGTCTGATGTACACATCATCCTGCTGCCTCACAAAAACGCGCTGCGCTTACAAAATGTGAAAAACAATCATATGTTGCACTTTGGCACACGCTTGTGCTAAAAAGCAACAATCTTATTATTCTCCAAGCGATAACGCTCAATCTGCGCACGAGGGCTTGCTCCAAAATTAACAAGCACGGCAACCGGCCAATCAGTAGCGCGCAAGTATCCAAATACCTGGTAGCGCTCGCGCTCTGTTAGTTGCCACATAGCTTTACATTCAATAATAACATTTCCCACCGGACACTCTGCTACCATATCCATCTTGATATAAGTCTTCATTGGCTGCCCTTTATACAGAGGGTGAAACTCCAGTTCCTTATATGCCGCAATCCCTTTTGCAAGCAATTCGGACATAAGTGCCTCCTGATAGACATATTCCGGCAGACCCGGACCGAGTTGACGATATACCTCGTGCATACAGCCGATAACGGCGTAAACAAGTTGGTCTATATTCAAACTATTTTCCACCTTCTTCCGTCAGTTCGTTTAACAATTCCAGGCCCTTGGGCGTAAGACGATATGATTGATCCGGACTATTGGGATGATCCGGATAGGTCATTTCCACTAATCCCGCATCCCGCGCCGGCATCACGTAATAATCCCACAAACTCCTGCGACACTTTAGACCCATATTCCCGCAGATGCCTCTGCGCGTGAGGGTTTCTTTGCCGATAGCCTTGATCAGGCGAAGGATACGGGGGTCAATATTTCTCAGGTCATCTGCTTCCATCCTTCTTATCTTCTATTTCCTCAAATGGCAGGACGTAAGGAACCCTCAGTTTGAACTATCCGGAAATTCCGGATGGTTGCCTCCTCTGCAAGTTCATTATCAGCAAATATCTTCTGAATATGTTCGTTAATCGTACGCACATCCACACCATATAACTCAGCCATAAGGCGCTGGGTGAGCCAGATATTCTCGTCTTGATAACGCAATTCCACACTATCAGGCTGGTCTCCGATAGTGCTGACAAAAGTAAGATATTCCGCAGCAGACGAACGTATCGTTATTTCATGTTTTGATTTTCTTGTTGCCATCAAAGAGGGCGCATGCATTCTCATGCGCATGTGGGTGCATAATAATTCGGGCAGCAAAGGTACAATTTTTTTTGCATATATGCAAATAAAAAGCAAATAATCGCTCCAAAAACTTTGTTTTTACACAAAATGGGGCGATTGATAATCGAAAACCGCGGAGCGTTAGAAAACATCAGGAAATCAAAAACGGGGCAGCAGAGCTGCAATGATGAAAGCGACCGAAGGTCGCAGCAATGAAAAAATCGTCCTTTGCGGGCGATTTTTGCTTTTTTTCTTGCACATTTGATTATTTTGTTGTACCTTTGCAGCGAAATAAATCCAATTTAATACTAAAACTTATTGCTATGTTCTCACTAATCTCATTACCCTACGCTCCCAATGGGTTGGAGCCGGTTATCAGTCAGGAAACCATTGAGTTTCATCACGGTAAACACCTGCAGACTTATGTAGATAATCTCAACAAACTCATTTCCGGCACGGAATTTGAGGGGATGTCACCGGAGGAGATTGTATGTAAGGCTCAAGGCGGTATTTTCAACAACGCCGGACAGATCCTCAACCATAACCTCTACTTCACACAGTTCGCGCCGGCGGACGAGTTAAAGAACGAGGGAGTGAAGGAATTAGAGATCATGAAGGCTATTGAGCGGGATTTCGGTTCGTTCGAAGCATTCAAAGCGGAGTTTGAACAGAAAGGAGTGACACTCTTCGGATCCGGATGGGTATGGCTTGCGGCAGACAAAGACGGCAAAATGGTGATCACCCAGGAGACCAACGCCAACAACCCTATCACCAAAGGTCTCAAACCGCTGATGACGATGGATGTATGGGAGCATGCGTATTATATCGATTACCGCAATCGTCGCGCAGCTCATCTCCAGGCACTATGGCAGATCATCAACTGGAAGGAGATCGAGAGGAGATTGATGATGCACTAAAGTGCTTAATGATGCTGCTTTGCAGCCGAATGATGCGGCGAGCGGAGATGAGAGAAAATAAATATTATAAACCCTTAATACATTAACAATTATGAAAGATTTAAAAGGAACAAAGACCGAGAAGAACCTCCAGGAGGCTTTTGCAGGTGAATCAATGGCAAGAAACAAATACACTTTCTTCGCTTCGAAAGCCAAGAAAGACGGTTATGTACAGATAAGCAAGATCTTCGAAGAGACAGCCGCTAACGAGAAAGAGCATGCCGAGCTTTGGTACAAATATCTCAACGGAGGCAAGATCAGTGATACCACAGTCAATCTGGCTGATGCCGCTAACGGCGAGAATTTCGAATGGACCGATATGTATGCCCGCATGGCGGCAGAGGCTCGTGCTGAAGGTTTCGACGAGATTGCTGAGAAATTCGAGCAAGTAGGCGCTATCGAGAAACATCACGAGGAGCGCTACCGCAAGTTGCTGAAGAATATAGAAGACAAGATTGTCTTCTCCCGCGAAGGCGACTGCATCTGGCAGTGCTCCAACTGCGGGCATATCGTAGTAGGCAAAGCCGCTCCGGAAGAGTGCCCTGTTTGCCATCACGCACAGGCTTATTTCCAGCTGCTGGCAGAGAACTATTAACGGCTTTGCGCAGAGCGCGAGCTATGAGGAGCGTCTCGAGTAATGAAATGAACCCCGAAAGTTAGACAAAAAACTTTTGGGGTTTATTTTATGTATAAGAAACATTCAATTGAAGAACGGCTGTTAGCTGTAA
>OCTX012210374.1_pt1 | contig 16991 bp, 8 predicted proteins | sample 1539691 | NCBI WGS metagenome assembly OCTX01 (sample SAMN02144231, study PRJEB22623) | gut metagenome | biome: sheep rumen | host: Ovis aries | place: New Zealand | reverse complement strand
CCGAGATCAACACCGCCGAGACCACCGCCACCGCCGACTCGCTGCAGCAGTTCATGGCCGTTGTCGTCAGCCCCACCATCGGTGCCGACGACCCCTACCTGAGCACCATCAAGCAGGCCATGGCCTACGTGCCCATGCTGAACTTCAACCCCAACCTCTACGAGGCACTGGGCTACGGCAAGGCCGTGAAGACCGACCAGCCGCTGCTGCGCGTCCTCGACCCTGAGAACGACATCTTCGAGGGCGTACAGGTGGAAGAGGCCGAAGAGGGTGTCTTCGTGCTGGAGCTGCTCACCGACGGCGGAGCCACCGGCGTGGAGCTGGGCGACTACTTCGCCAATGACAAGATCGTGGCCACACTGCCCTTCGGCGATGCCGAGGTGACAGCCATACACATGCACAACGCCAAGCGCAACGCCTACATGCTGCTGCCCCTGACCCTCGACGACATGCTCGTGGCCAACCAGGACAACATCTCGCAGCTCATACCCCAGGCCCTCAGCACCGTGCTGATGACCAAGAAGGAAGTGACAGCCGTTAGCACCCCCGTCATCACACCTAAGTTCCTGAACGGCGAGACCGAGGTGAGCATCACCGCCGCCAACTCGGTGGCCATCTACTACACCCTCGACGGCACTGAGCCCACCACGGCCAGCACCCGCTACACCGAGCCCTTCACACTGACCGAGGCCAAGACCGTGAAGGCCTTCGCCACCGGCGACGGATACACCGACTCGAAGGTGGCCGAGAAGGACATCATCATCATGGTTCAGGCTCAGCAGCCCCAGATTGCCGTACAGCGCGAGCAGGGCAAGAGCATCGTCACCCTCAGCGCAGCTGAGCAGGGCGTGAACACCTACTTCAGCTTCAACGGCAAGTCGGACTCCGGCGACATGCAGCTCTACACCGAGCCCATTGAGCTCACCGAGACTGCCACCATCACCGCTGTGGCCGAGGGCGGCGACTACCTGCCTTCCAATGTCCTCACACAGTTCATCGGCATCGACGGACTTGACAAGAACACCATCCGCCTCGACACACTGGCACACTTCGACGCCAACGAGACCGACTGGTTCATCAACGACACTGAGAACGGCGGCGAAGGCAAGGTATCGGCCTACTACTTCTGGGGCAAGACCGCATGGAACTACTACTCCACCGAGCTGGACCACGAGGAGACCGTAAAGGACAGCGAGGGCAACGACTCTATCGTCTACTTCTACAAGCCCGATCCCGAGGCACTGAAGGTCATCACCCCGCTCAACGCCAACGGATGGCAGCTGAAGTCGCGCGGACAGGTGTTCACCGGCGAGCTGCAGCTGAAGCCCGAGACCACTGTGGGCAACGGTCGTACCGGCCGCTATGCCGACGAGGCTGCTGACCTCATCGACTTGCCCAGCACCGGCGTCTTCACCTTCGGAGCAAAGGTCAGCGGCGAGCCCTACACAGGCAGCATCGAGACCACCGACAAGCTGCAGGCTCCCTTCGACGTCGTAGTGATTTGCGGCAACGGCAACGGCAGCGGCCACGGTGTCTTAGAGATACAGGTATCGGCCGACGGCGAGAACTGGACGAAGCTCGACACGCTGAAGATGGCCAAGACGCAGCGCTACATCAAGCGCACACGCGTGAGCTACGAAGGCAACGACCAGGTTTACGTGCGCGTGGCACAGACCGCCGGCGGCACCAAGGCCCAGGTCTACGACATCATCGTGAAGAACAACGGCGAGCTGTCGCAGCAGTACTCTGAGGAGGCTGCCGGCATCAGCACCGTGCAGCCCGAGGGCAGCATCGTGCGCACCGAGGTGTTCACCATCGGAGGCATGCGCGTGGCCGGCAAGGCACAGGGCGTCACCATCGTCCGCCGCACCTACGCCAACGGAGCCGTCACCACACAGAAGGTGGTGAAGTAGCACATCTCATCTATCACTGACAGCTATGACAAGGGGGCTGTCGCGCGGCAAAATCCGGGCGACAGCCCCTTCCCGTTATGGAAAAACAGCCCGCAACAGTGTCTTTTTCCCCTTTTTCTTTGCCAACACAAAAAAAAGTTGTACCTTTGCAGCCGCTTTTAGGTGATGTCCCCGCCGTGAAGCACCGGCAGGGGCAGAGAGGGAATCAGGTGAGAGTCCTGAGCAGTGCCCGCTACTGTCATCTCCATTATGGGAAGTCCAACCAGAAGCCACTGGGCCCACAAGGCTACGGGAAGGCGGACTTTCAGGAGAGAGCCAGGAGACCTGCCAAAAGCACATGATTATATAACCCACCGATGGCTCCGGGACCAGGGCCACGGAAGTGTGACGAAACCCAGATGACGAGAAGAACATTTGCTTTTATGGTGCTCACTGCTGTTTGCTGGCTCACGGCCGGCAGCATGGTGTGTGCACAGCCCGCTCAGCCCAAAGGGAGGGAGGTCCGGCAGATGGCCGACTCCGTGGCGCTCAAGGGTGTCACCGTGACGGGCAAGAGCCGCACGCAGCGCCTGCGCGAGGGTGCCCTCACGGTCAACGCCGTCGACGTGCGCTCCATCGTGGGCTCGCTGTCAAGTCTCAACACCCTCGTCGACCGCACCGCCGGCGTGAAGGTGCGCGAAGAGGGCGGCATGGGCAGCGACTTCGACCTGAGCATCAACGGCATGAGCGGCACCTCAGTCCGCTACTTCATCGACGGCATACCACTCGACACAAAAGGCTCGGGCGTCACACTGGCCAACCTGCCCGTGAGCATCATCGACCGTGTGGAGATATACAAGGGCGTGGTGCCCACCTGGCTCAACAGCGACGCACTGGGCGGTGCCGTAAACATCGTCACCAACCGCCGACGCACCAACTATCTCGACGCCTCCTACGGCATCGGCTCGTTCCACACACACCGCGCCGACCTGAACGGTCAGTACACGCTGAAGAACGGACTCACCCTGCGGCCCACGCTGGGCGTGAACTACTCGAAGAACGACTACATGATGAAGGACGTCGAGGTGTGGGACGAGGCGGCCGGACGCTATCTGCCCAAGGAGCGGCGCCGCTTCCACGACGACTACTTCTCGCTGCTGGGGCAGGTGGAAGCGGGCTTCAGCAACAAGCGGTGGGCCGACGAATGCTTCGTCACCCTGTCATATAACAAGGTGAGCAAAGACCTGCAGACCAGCCAGGTGCAGAACCACGTCATCGGACAGGCCAACCGGCAGAGCAACGCCTGGAGCATAGGCCTGCGCTACCAGAAGCAGGACTTCCTGCTGAAGAGGCTCAATGCCAGCCTCTCGCTGTCGCACACCTGGGACCACGCCGTCACCAACGACACCGCCCATCGCAAATACGACTGGAACGGCGACTGGAAGGTGAGCCAGCGCAACGAGCTGAACGGGCGCGCCTTCTCGCTGCGCCACATCAAGCGACCGATGACGCTCGTCAGGGCCGACTTCAACTACAGCTTCTCCGAACAGCACATGCTCAACCTCAGCTATGCACTCAACCGCACAGGCAACGACCGCCGCGACGAGGCCGACCAGGCCTTCGTGCCTGCCAACGACCTGTTTGCCAAGCACATCGTCGCACTGGCCTACAACCAGGTACTGCTCGGGGGGCGCATGTACAACACCTTCTTCCTGAAGGACTACGTGAACCACGTGACCATTGAGCAGACCGACCTGGCCACCATCACCGGCTCGAAGACATCGGCAGGCTCGAACACCAACAACAGCTTTGGCAGCGGATTAGGCACCCGCCTCGAAATAGCACCCTCGCTGGCCGTCAAGGCCAGCTACGAGCGCAGCGTGCGACTGCCACTGGCCCGCGAGCTGCTGGGCAACGGCACCACCATCTATGCCAACACTGCACTGAAGCCCGAGAAGAGCAACAACCTGAATGTGGGACTCTTCGGCACCTTCAGCTCCGGCATGCACAGCCTGCACTACGAGGTCGACGGATTCCTGCGCTACGTCGACAACTACATTCAGCCGCAGGTGTCCGACGACGAGGGCTACCTGCAATACGTCAACCAGCCCGCCGTGAGAATAAAAGGCCTGGAGGGCGAGCTGCGCTACGACTGGAACCGACGGCTGCAGGCAGTGGCCAACATGAGCTGGCAGGACGCTCGCGACGACAACCGGTACAAGGACGACGGCTACCCCTCGGTCACCTACAACAACCACGTGCCCAACCGCCCGTGGCTCTTCGCCTCGGCCGAAGTGAAATACGACCTGCTGCCCCCCGCCCGCCACACACAGGCCGGCGCAAGCCACCTCTTCATAGCACTGAACTATCAGTGGGTGCACTGGTTCTACCTCTCATGGGAGGCTTACGGACTGCCCCAGACCAAAGCCCGCATTCCCGAGAAGAACCTGCTGGGGGCCAACGTCACCTACACATGGCACGACAGCCGATACAGCCTGTCGCTCGACTGCCAGAACCTGCTCGACCAGACCGTCTACGACAACTACAAGCTGCAGAAGCCCGGCCGTTCACTCTTCCTGAAGTTCCGACTATCACTTAATTAACATGTTACATTTTAATAGTTTTATCACAATGAAGAAACTCAGCTTATTTCATTCCGCACTGGTGGCACTGATGCTCACCTTTGCATTCACTGCCTGCTCGAGCGACGACGACGACGACCCCGCCACCCCGCAGCCCGAACAGCCGGCAGAACCCGAAGTGACCTACCACTACGACCTGACGGTGACCGTGGGCAAGCACGGAGGCATGGCCTCGCAGGAAACTCACCTCACCACGAGCGTGCCCTCGCTGGCCGACGCTACGCTGACCGTCGACTTCAAGGGCAACGGCGTGGAAATCACCGACTACACCATCGAGAACATCTACGACGCCAAGTACATGTACCAGGTGCCCACCTCGGAAGACCGCTTTGCCAAGCTGCAGCTCAAGGACAACAAGCTGAGCGTCATCCGCGAGCGCCCCTTCGGCACCAACACCTTTGCAGCACGTAAGTACACCCATGCGTGGCTCAACGACAACACACTGCTCATCATGGCTGCCAACGGCAAGGCCGACAAGATCATCTGGACCAAGCTGAACACCGACGACATGACCATCATCAGCGAGGGCGAGACGTCCATCGCACTGGCCGAGGGCTACAACGCATTCACTTCCAGCGGACTGCTCACCTACCGCAAGAGCGACGACAAGCTGTTCTACTTCTACTACTGCAAGAAGGGCTCCGGCCGCTCGGCCACCAAGGAGTCGTTCTTCCATGTGGCCGTCATCAACCCCCAGACCATGGCCGTGGAGAAGGACATCGTCAACCAGGAGGCTTCCGAGATGCAGGGCTCGGCCTATGGCGAGCTGATGCAGAACTTCATGTTCTTCGACGATGACGACAACCTCTACCTCTCGGCCTTCAGCAGCGTGAACAAGGTGAACACCGGCAAGCTGCTGCGCATCAAGAAGGGTGAGTTCGACTTCGAGGCCGGCTACAACGCCTTCCCCGATGCCAAGGGCAAGATTGTGTCGGTACTCTATATCGGCTCGGGCAAGGCACTGGCCTACTCTGGCGATGCCAGCATCGGCACAAGCATACAGGACCAGGCTTACTACTACTCCATCGTCGACCTGAACGCCAAGACGGCAACACCCATCCAGTTCAACGGCACCGACCTGCCTTACAGCGCAGGCAGCTTCTCGCAGCGCGCCGTCTATAACAGCAGGGAGCAGAAGGCTTACTTCGGCATCAGCAATGCCGATGGCGAGACCATCTACGTCTACGACGTGGCAACGGGCAGCGTCGCCAAGGGCCTGAGCATTGCCCCCGGCTACTTCTTCGACCAGATTCGCATGGTGCAGGACGACACCACCGCCCCGACCCAGAAATAAGAAGTGATGCGACACATTATTTATATGATAAGCATGATGTTCCTGTGCACGGCTGCTGTTCGTGCACAGGACATTGCTTCAAAGGAGGCACTGCTGATGGTGCACTTCGGCACCACCTACGACGATGCACGCCAGAAAACCATCGACGCCATCAACGCACGGGCACAGGAGGCCTTCCCACAGCTCACCGTGCGCGAGGCCTACACCTCGCCCCGCGTCATGAAGCGGCTCGCCGCGAAGGGCATCGTCAAGGACACGCCCACCGATGCCCTGCTGCGCCTGCGCGCCGAGGGCTGCCGCACGGTGACCGTACAGCCTACCTTCGTCATCGACGGCGTGGAGATGGAGCTGCTGCGCCGCGACGTGAACCGCCTGCGCCCCTTCTTCGACAGCATCAGCGTGGGCACACCGCTGCTCTACTCCATCGACGATGCCGCTCGCGTCTGCCAGATACTCGCCCAGCGACACGCTTCACCCCTGCAGGATGACAAGAAGGGAGCCACACATCGCAGCGGGAAGAAGGGAGCCTCGCACATCGTCTTCGTAGGACACGGCACGGAAGGCCCCGCCACCGCCCTCTACTCGCAGCTGGACTACATGCTGAGCGCCATGGGCCACAGCAACTGCCACGTGGCCACCATCGAGGGCTACCCCACGCTGCAGACCGTGACCGACGTGCTGAAGGCACAGCATGCACGCCGGGTGACGCTGGTGCCGCTGCTCTTCGTGGCCGGCGACCATGCCAACAACGACATCTCATCGGAATGGAAAGAGGCATTGCAGGCTGAGGGCTTCGACGTGAACGTATGTCTGGAGGGACTGGGCGAAGTGCCCCAGATTCAGCAACTCTACATCGACAAGGTAAAGCACTGAAAGAATGAGCAGGAAGAAAGCATGGATGTGGTGCATCGTGCTGACGGCAGTGCTGGCGGCAGGTTGCTTTGCGGCCTATAACCACTGGCTGCGACCCACCCGCATCCTGGTGGTCAACGCCCTCGATGACCAGCAGGCCGACATCGTGCTGTCGAACGACTCACGGCATATCGTCGTCGACTGTGTCACTGCCGAGCAGCTGGCGCAGCCCGACGGCTATGACGCCATCGTCATCTATGCCCGACGCCTCTTCCTCACCGACGAGCAGGTGGCCATGGTGCAGCAGGCGGCCCGGCTCGGCGTGCCCGTATTCACAAAGACACTGCGCAGCAACGACTTCGTCGAGAACCACAACCTCAGCGAGCAGCAGACAGCCATGCTGCAGGAGTACTTCGGCAACGACAGTCGCCAGAACCTGCGCAACGGTCTGCGATTCCTGCGCCACATAGCCACGCCGCAGCGATGGGGCGACCAGGACTATGTCGACCCCATCCCCCCGCTGCAGAACATCTACTACCATCGGCAGTACGGACAGTACTTCCGTTCCGCCGACGAGCTGACCGCCTACCTGCAGCAGCACGGCCTGTTCGTCTCCGGCACCATGGTCGCCGGCACTGCCGCACCACGTCTGGCCCTCATCAGCGGCATCACCTTCCCCATGGAGGGCAACCGACAGCATGTCGACACGCTCATCACCATGCTCACCCAGAGGGGCTTCAATGTCTATCCCCTCACGGCCACGGGCAAGGAGCGTGAGCGCATGCTCCATGAGCTGCACCCCGATGCCGTAATCTTCATGGCCATGGGCCGCATCGGCAACGACACGCTGGTGCAGTGGCTGAACGAGCACAACATCCCCCTCTTCGCACCCTTCCCCCTCTCAGCCTCTCACACCGAGTGGCAGGACTCGGCCAAGCCCATGAGTGCCGGCTCGAAGAACGCCCGCATCGTCATTCCTGAGATTGACGGTGCCATCGCACCCTTCTGCATAGGCACACAGAATGCTGACGCACGCGGCTACCTCGTGCGCACGGCCGAGGCAGAGCGCTGCCGGTTCTTCTGCGACTACCTGAGCCGCTACATGTCGCTGCGTCAGAAGCCCAACAGCCAGAAGCGCATCGCCATCGGCTACTTCAAGCGCCCGGGCAACGATGCCCTGCTGGCCAGCGGCATGGAGGTCATCCCTTCCATGTACAACCTGCTGAAGCGGCTGCGGCAGGAGGGCTACGACGTGAGCGGCCTGCCCGCCACGCTCGGCGAGTTCACGGCGCAGGTGCGGCGCGAGGGCAGGGTCCTGGGCACCTACGCCACCGGGGCTCAGCAGCAGTACATGAACGAGGGCCACCCCCTGTGGCTCAGTCGCCGGCAGTACGAGCAGTGGGCTGCCGAGGTGCTGACAACAGAGAAATACCAGGAGGTGGTCAGCCACTACGGCCCCTTCCCCGGCGAGCTGCTCGCCCGTGGCGACAGCCTGGCCGTGGCCTGCCTGCGCTATGGCAACGTGCTGCTCTTCCCCCAGCCGCGACCCGCCCTGGGCGACGACGACTTCCGCGTGGAGCATGGCGTCAGCGTGCCACCGCCACACAGCTACCTGGCACCCTATCTCTACATGCAGCGCGGCTTCCAGGCCGATGCACTCATACACTTCGGCACCCACGGCAACCTGGAGTTCACACCGGGACGCGATGCCGCCATGCGACGCGACGACTGGAGCCAGCAGCTCATCGGACCCACGCCTCATTTCTACTTCTACACCACAGCCAACATCGGCGAGGCCATCATTGCCAAGCGACGCTCGGCAGCAGCACTCGTCACCTACCTCACACCACCCTACGCCGAGAGCGGCATGCAGCGCAAGTACGGTGCCCTGCACGATGCGCTGCACAAAGCGCTTGCCGCACCCAACCCACAGACGGCAGGCCTCAAAGCACAGATAGTGCGCGAGGGCCTGCACCGCACGCTGGGCATCGACAGCCTGCTGACGACACCGCTCAGCGAGGCTGAGCTGCAGCGGCTCGACGAGCACATCGAGGAGCTGATGCGTGAACCCATGCAGGGGGCCTACTACGTCATGGGCCGCCCCTACACCGCCGACGAGCTGCAGCACACCGCCCAGGCCATGAACGCCGACCCGCAGTCGTGGCCCCGCATCAAGGAGCTGCTGCTGGCCAGCACCCGGGCCGAGATGGACAACATGGTGCACGCCCTGAGCGGCGGTGCCCTGGCTCCGGCTCCCGGCGGCGACCCCGTGATGAACGACAACGTGCTGCCCACGGGGCGCAACATGTTCAGCATCAACCCCGACAACACCCCCGACGAGCAAGCCTGGGAGGACGGCCGACGGCTGGCCGACGAGACGCTGCGCAAATATCGCGACACCCACGGCCGCTGGCCCAGCAAGGTGAGCTACACGCTCTGGGCAGGCGAGTTCATCGCCACGGGCGGAGCCACCATCGCCCAGGTGCTGTGGATGATGGGCGTGGAGCCCCAGCGCGACAGCCAGGGCCGCATAGGCTCGCTGCGCGTGGTGCCACAGCGTCAGCTGGGACGGCCGCGCGTCGATGTGGTGGTACAGATCAGCGGACAGCTGCGCGACATTGCCGACTCACGACTGAAGCTCATCACCGATGCCATACGCTTGGTGTCAGCCAGCGACGAGCAGCCCGACAGCAACTACGTGCGCCAGGGCACGCTCTTGCAGCAGCAGGCACTCATCGACCGCGGCGTGCCACCCGACCAGGCTGCCGCCATGTCAGCCCTGCGCATCTTCGGCCCTGCAAACAGCGGCTACTCAACGGGCATGATGGACTACATTGAGCGCAGCGGAAGCTGGGACGATACAAAAGAACTGGTAGACGGATTCCTGAACAACATGTGTGCTGCCTACGGCGATGACGAGCACTGGGGCCAGTCCTGCCGCGACCTCTTTGCATCGGCACTGCAGCGCACCGCCGTCACCGTGCAGCCACGACAGAGCAACACCTGGGGACCCCTGTCGCTCGACCACGTCTACGAGTTCACAGGCGGACTGTCGATGACGGTGCGCCAGCTCACAGGCACCGAGCCAGACGCCCTCATGGCCGACTATCGCAACCCGCGCCAGCGCAGGCTGACAGGGCTGCGCGAAGCCATCGACGTGGAGACGCGCACCACACTGCTCAACCCCACCTTCATCCGCGAGCGAATGAAGGGCGACGAGGGAACGGCACAGATGTTCGGCGAGACCTTCCGCAACGTCTTCGGATGGAGTGCCACACGCCAGTCGGCACTCGACGAAACTCTCTACGACGACCTCTACGACATGTACATACGCGACGAGCAACAGCTGGGCATACACGACTTCTTCCGCCAGAAGAACCCCGCCGCACTGCAGGCCATGACCGCCGTGATGCTGGAGAGTGCCCGCAAGGGCTACTGGCAGGCCACGCCCGAGCAGCTGCAGACCACCACGCAGCTGCATGCCGACATCACACGCGACTTCGGCCCCGCCTGCACCGACTTCGTGTGCAACAACCCTAAGCTGCAGCAGTTCGTGGCCGGACAGCTGCCTGAGCATGTGGCCCGCGAATACAACGAGCAGATGGCCGACACGAAGGACACCGCCCTCCCCGCAGCACTGGTGGGGACATCGGATGCCGACGACGACGCTGCCCCGTCGGCAACCCGCTGGCTGCTGCCAGCAACGCTGGCACTGGCCGCACTCATCATAATTGTGGCTCTTTTCCTTGCTATTAAGAAGAAAAATTCGTAACTTTGCAGCCGACTACTGGTACGCAGGTGTCTCACCTGCGGGCGGCGCGGATGAGACACCCGCGTACCCAGCGCAGACGAGGATGCCCGAGCTCCTCGCAAATCTATTCAGCCCATGACGACAGCATTTCTCATAGCAGCACCCACGAGCGGCAGTGGCAAGACCACTGTGGCGCGACAGCTGATGCGCCTCTACACCGAGCGCGGGCGGCGCGTGCAGCCCTTCAAGTGCGGCCCCGACTACATCGACACGAAGTTCCACACGGCCGTCTGCGGACGCCCGTCGGTGAACCTCGACCCGTTCATGGCCTCGCCAGAGCAGCTGCGACAGCTATACCGGCACTACAGCCAGGATGCCGACGTGTGCATCGTGGAGGGCATGATGGGCCTCTTCGACGGCTACGACCGCGACCGCGGCTCCTGCGCCGAGGTGGCCAGCGTGCTCGGGCTGCCCGTGGTGCTCGTCGTCGACGCCCGCTCGGCAGCCTACTCACTGGCACCGCTGCTCAAGGGCTTCAAGGGCTTCCGCAGCGATGTCAGCATCGTAGGCGTCATCTTCAACCGCGTAGGGTCAGAGCGACACCAGCGCATGCTGCGGCAGGTATGCGCCGACGTGGGCCTGCACTGCCTCGGATGCCTGCCACGGCAGAAGGAGCTGGAAACGGGCGAGCGCTATCTGGGCCTCGACTTCAGCGGCCTCAGCACCAAAAGGCCCTCCCCTACAGAGGATGGAAACGGTCAGACTCAAGGGCAAGACCAAAGGCAGACTCAAGGGAATGAAGTATACACTCCCCTCTCCCTTCGGAGAGGGGTCGGGGGTGAGGCTCTCATCGCCCACAGCCCCGAGTCGTTCTCGTTCATCTATCAGCAGACCATCGACCTGCTGCGCCGTGTCTACGGCAGTGTCGGTTTCTTCAACCCCGAGACCGACGTGCCGCAGCTCGACCGTTGCTCACTGCTCTACCTGCCGGGCGGCTACCCGGAGAAGCACCTCCAGGCCCTCGCCGACAACGGGGCCTGCCGCAGCGCCATCAGCAGCTATGCCGCCGCCGGCGGGCGCATCATCGCCGAGTGCGGGGGCATGATGTACCTCTGCCGCAGCATCGTCAGCGATGACGGCCGGTGGCCCATGTGCGGCGTGCTGCCCTACGACATCACAGCCCGGCAGGCCGACCGCAAGCTGTCATTGGGCTACCGCCAGTTCACCCTCGACGGCCGGCAGTACCGCGGCCACGAGTTCCACTACACACAGTTCATGCCACCGCTGCCCCCGTCGGCCTGCCAGGTGAGCAACGCCGTGGGGGAGCCCGTCGGCACACCCGTCATCAAACAAGGCAACGTATTGGCCAGCTATACTCACCTCTACCTGAATGAAACAAATATATACTAAAACCGGCGACGAGGGCACCACCAGCCTGCGCGGCGGCGTGCGGGTGCCGAAGGACGACCCGCGCATAGAGGCCAACGGCCAGATAGACATGCTCAACTCGCTCATAGGACTGCTGCCCCACGACAACCTGCTCTTCGACGTGCAGCGCGAGCTGATGACCGTCATGAGCCATGTGGCCACACCCGACGGCGCCGTGAATCCCCGCCCCCTGCACTGCCACGAGCTGACACAGCGCATGGAGCAGGCCATCGACGCGCTGACCGAGAGCAGCGCCACGGGCTTCGTCATACCCCGGGGCCTGGTGCATGTGGCACGCGCGCAGTGCCGCACCGCCGAGCGCCGCCTGTGGACTGTGCATCGCCTTCACCCCATCAACCCCGCCATCATGCGCATGATGAACCGCCTCAGCGACTACCTCTTCGCACTGGCCATCCAGCCCTGATAAATCGTAAATAGTAAATCGTAAATCCGTAAATCGTAAATTGGTAAATCGTAAATCCCTCCACCCCCTGATGCTCGCCGGCACCGGCAGCGACGTAGGCAAGAGCGTGCTGGCCACGGCTCTCTGCCGCATCTTCCTGCAGGATGGCTACCACCCCGCCCCCTTCAAGGCGCAGAACATGGCGCTGAACAGCTACGCCACCCCCGACGGGCTGGAGATAGGCCGTGCGCAGGCCGTACAGGCCGAGGCCGCCGGACTGCCCTGCCACACCGACATGAACCCCCTGCTGCTGAAGCCGCAGAGCGACCACACCAGCCAAGTGGTGCTGCACGGCAAGCCCATCGGCAACCGCGACGCCTACAGCTTTTTCAGTGAAGAACGAAGAGTGAAGAGTGAAGAATTTGCTACCGCTATGCCTTCAGCAGAAACGGCTGCAGCAAATTCTTCACTCTTCACTCTTCACTCTTCACTCCGAAAAGAGGTCTGCGCCGCCTTCGACCGCCTGGCCGCTCACTACAACCCCATCGTCATGGAGGGCGCGGGCAGCATCTGCGAGCTGAACCTGCGCAGCCACGACCTGGTGAACATGCCCATGGCGCAGCATGCCAAGGCCGACGTGCTGCTCGTGGGCGACATCGACCGCGGCGGCATCTTCGCATCGGTGTACGGCAGCATCATGCTGCAGACGCCCGAAGACCGGCGCCGCATAAAGGGCATCATCGTCAACAAGTTCCGAGGCGACATGCGCCTCTTCGACGACGGGCGGCGCATGCTGCAGGACATCTGCGGCGTGCCGGTGCTGGGTGTCATACCCTACCTGAAGGACGTACACATAGAAGGCGAGGACAGCGTGGAACTCGAGAAAGCACTCAAGGACGGCCAGCCACCACTCGCCAGCCATTCGTCCTCCACCCTGCAGGTGACAGTGGTGCGACTGCCACACATCTCAAACTACACCGACTTCGACGCCTTGTCGCTCGACACGCGCGTACATTTAATATATAGCGAGGAGGCCGACGAGCTGCTGCAGGCCGACATCATCATCCTGCCCGGCACGAAGTCGACACTCAGCGACCTGCAGTGGCTGCGCAGGAAAGGGCTGGACGAGGCCATCCTGCAGGCTCACCGCGACGGCAAGACGGTGGTGGGCGTCTGCGGCGGATACCAGATGATGGGCGTCGAGGTGCTCGACCCCAACCACGTGGAAGGCTCGCTCTCGCGTCTGCCCGGCCTGAGCCTGCTGCCCGTGACCACCACCATGAGCGGCGAGAAGACCACCCGGCAGACCACCTTCACCCTACACTCTCCTCTTTCCACTCTCCACTCTCCTCTTTCCACTGGCAATCGCGCTTACGAAATCCACATGGGCCGCACCACACCCTTCGGCGATGCCCCCCTGCGTCCCTTCGCCCTGCTCGACGACGGCCGACAGGACGGCTACGTGGTCAGCCCCACCTGCATGGGCACCTATCTGCACGGCGCCTTCGACAACCAGGCCGTCGTCGACATGCTGCTGCAGCCCTTTGCCCACCGCATCGGACAGCGCACGAAGGCCCTCGACTATCAGGCCTACAAAGAGGAGCAATACGACCGGCTGGCCAGCCACGTGCGCCAGTACTTAGACATGGAGAAACTATACCAAATACTGACCAGCAATGATTAAAGGACACGGCGACGATGCCTACCAGTATGAGGGCATCAGCATCACGAGCGACTTCTCCTCGAACATCTGCCCGCAGGCCGACCACAGCCGTCTGGCGGCTCATCTGGCCGCCCGGGGCCAGGAGCTGATAGGCCACTACCCCGAGCCCGAGGCCTGGTCGCTGGAGCGCATGCTGGCCGAGCGCCACGGCGTGCACCCCGGCTGCGTGGTCGTCACCGCCGGCGCCACCGATGCCATCTACCTGGTGGCACAGGCCTTCCGCTACCGCCCCCTGGTGCCGGCGCCCACCTTCAGCGAATATGAGGATGCATGCCGCCTCTTCCCCGCCCCACCCGATGACAAGCACTACTGCTTCTGGCTGTGCAACCCCAACAACCCCACAGGGCGCGTCACCAGTGCCGAGCGCATCGGACAGCTGGCCGTGAGAAACGACCTCGTCGTCGTAGACCAGTCGTACGAGCACTATACCGACGGCGACGTGCTCAGCGTGCGCCAGGCCATGACCATGCAGCGCGTGGTGCTGCTCCACTCCATGACGAAGACCTACGGCGTGCCGGGCCTGCGGCTGGGCTACATCACCGCCCCGCTGCCCATAGCCGACGCCCTGCGCCGCTGCCTGCGCCCCTGGGCCGTCAGCGCACTGGCCATAGAGGCGGGCAAGTACCTGCTGGAGCACCACGACGAGCTGGCCGTGCACCCCGACCTGGCGGAGGCACGCCGTCTGCACGCCGCCATCAGCGCCATCGACGGCATCAGCGCAGAGCCCACGCAGACCAACTTCATGCTCTGCCGACTGACGCACGACGGGGCCACCGCCGCCGAGCTGAAGGATCGGCTGGCACGCCGCCACGGACTGCTCATACGCGATGCCTCCAACTTCCGCGGACTCACTCCCCAGCACTTCCGCATAGCGGCTCAGTCGTCACAAGAGAACGACAAGCTGATTCAATGCTTAACTCCTTTAACTCCCCAGAATTGAGCGAATGCGAAACTTTAATTAATAGACTCATGCGCTTCATAAGAATCCTCATCGTCCTGTCCGCTGTCATCACCACTGCGACGGCACAGCAGTGGCGCAGCGTCGACCCACGCATCGGCAGCATCGGCGTGGGGCGCACCTTCCCCGGCCCGTCCATGCCCTTCGGCATGGTGAAGCCCGGCCCCGACTGCGGCGACGGTCTCAGCAACAGCCACCCCAACGCCGGATGGGCACCGATGCCCGCACCCGTGCTGGGCTTCTCGCAGACGCATGTCAGCGGGACGGGCGGCGGACAGAAGTATGGCAATATCCTCATACAGCCGTTCCTCAGCAGCCAAGCTGGCGATGCCGACAGCGGTAGCGTCGGGCCTTTCGCCGACCGGCCCCAGCGCCGCACGGCGGAGACCGTCGAGCTGGGCTACTATGCCACCACCTACGAGAATGGCATACACACGGAGATAACCACCGCCGGGCGCTGCGCCTACTACCGCCTGCACTATCCTCACACAGCCCTCCGCCCCACCCTGCTCATCGACGCCACCCACTTCCTGGGCAAGGACACCGTTCCCGACCTGCGCGAGCGTCAGCAGTTCGTCGATGCCGCGCTGCTGGTCAACGGCACGACCGAGGTGACAGGCAGCAGCACCGTACGCGGAGGCTGGAACAACGGCGATGCCTATACCGTGTTCTTCTGCCTGCAGACGGACAAGCCTTTCCAGACGTCCGCCAGTTCCTCACTGAGGGGAAAGGCAGCCCGCACTGCCCTGCTGTTCTCCGACACCTTGGTCAGCGTGCGCATAGGCATCAGCTACGTCAGCTTTGAGCAGGCCCGCCGCAACATCGGCACATGCACCTTCCAGGAGCAGCTTTCCGCCCTGCGCCAAGCCTGGCAGCAGCAGCTGGGGAAGGTCAGCATCAGCGGCACGCCCGAGCAGCGCCGCATGTTCTACACCGCCCTCTACCACACCATGCTCATGCCCGTGGACAAGACGGGCGAGAACCCACGCTGGACGGGCGGCTCCTACTACGACGACTACTACGCCATCTGGGACACCTATCGCACCTCATCACCCCTGCTCACCCTGCTCTGTCCCGACCGCCAGGCCGGCATCATCAACTCGCTACTCGCCATCTACGAGCACGACGGCTACATGCCCGACGCACGCAGCGGCGACTGCAACGGCCGCACGCAGGGCGGCAGCAACGCCGAGGTGGTCATCGCCGACGCCTGGGCCAAAGGCCTGGGCCGCCCCGCCGCAGCCGCAGTGCCCGACGCGTCAGCGTCGGTCCCCACCCCCGCCATCGACTACCCCCTCGCCCTCCGCGCCATGATCCACGATGCCGAGGCCGACCCCGGCGCCGACCACGAGAAGCACGGCCGCGGCGGCATCAGCCAGTACAAGCGGCTGGGCTACATCCCCTACGGCATCCCCCGCGCCGGCACCCGCACCGTGGAGTATGCCTTCAACGACTGGTGCCTGGCACAGGTGGCCGCCGGCCTGGGCCACGACAGCCTCTACCTGAAGTACATGCGGCGCTCGCACAACTGGCGCAACCTGTGGCGCAGCGACTACGAGTGGGACGACGTGCGCGGCTACATCATGCCCCGCGATGCCAGCGGCGTGTGGCTCGACAGCGTGCCCTGGGGCCACTCGCAGGTCTTCCGCCCCCGCATCCCCTATACGCCGGTGACGAAGGTGGCGCCGTGGTACCTGCCCTGGTGGGACACCTTCTTCTACGAGGCCCTCTCAGCCGAGTATTCGCTCAGCGTGCCCCACGACGTGACGGGCCTCATCGAGGCCTGCGGCGGCCCCGAGGCCTTCCGCCGACGGCTGGACCTCTTCTTCGGGCGCGGGCGCTATAACGTAGGCAACGAGCCCTCGTTCCTCACGCCCTGCCTCTACCACTGGATAGGGCGCCCCGACCTGAGCAGCCGGCGCATCCACCAGATCATCAGCGACAACTACAGCGATGCCCCCGACGGGCTGCCTGGCAACGACGACTCCGGCGCCATGTCGTCGTGGCTGGCCTTCCACATGATGGGCCTCTACCCCAATGCCGGCCCC
>OCTX012092768.1_pt1 | contig 16992 bp, 16 predicted proteins | sample 1539691 | NCBI WGS metagenome assembly OCTX01 (sample SAMN02144231, study PRJEB22623) | gut metagenome | biome: sheep rumen | host: Ovis aries | place: New Zealand | reverse complement strand
ATTGCGCCATGCTTCGTTGCTTCCCTTGACCATATATCTCCATTATGCTCTGCGGGAAGCGCCTCGCCTGTCACAATTCTGCCTCGGAAATCTTTCTAAAGCTTTCTATCAGGTATTAGTATAAAACGCTGATAGGTCTTGCCGTCGCGCTTGACGGTCTCGTTCCACATCGCCGCCGGCCGCACCCAGATGCCGCGCTCGCCGTAGAGCGCCTGGTAGACCACCATCGGCTCGAGCGTTTCGGAGTGCCGCGCCACATACAGCAGGCGGTATTCCTTCCCCTTGAAGTGCCGGTACAGTCCGGGTTTCAGCTCCTCCATCCCACTCGCCTCCTTATGATGATATGATATGTCGATTGCGAAACGAGTTTCGCAATTGACTATTGATATTATACATCATCGGACGCTAAAATCACATGGGACGGCGCGGAAAATCGGCGCTTTTTCCACTATACAGGGGCAAAAAAGTATGATAAACTGTTTTGGATTGAAAGAGGGGTGTTGTTATGCAGGAACCCACACTGGTTATTCTGGCCGCCGGCATGGGCAGCCGCTTCGGCGGGCTCAAGCAGATCACCGCCGTGGACGATCACGGCCACGCGATCATCGACTATTCGCTGTTTGACGCCTACCGCGCGGGCTTCCGCAAGGTGGCTTTCATCATCAAGCACGAGATCGAGGAGGACTTCAAGGCGCGCATCGGCCGCCGGATGGAAAAATACTTCGACGTGAAGTATGTCTACCAGCAGCTCGACCGGCTGCCGGAGGGCTTCACGGTGCCGGAGGGTCGCGTCAAGCCCTGGGGCACCGGGCACGCGGTGCTCTGCTGCCGCGGCGTCGTGGACGGGCCCTTCGCCGTCATCAACGCCGACGACTACTACGGCCCGAGCGCCTATACCGCGCTGTATGAGTTCCTCTCGGCCGACCTGCCGCAGAACGAGCACGCGATGGTGGCCTACGAGCTGCGCAACACCGTGACGGAGCACGGCTCGGTCGCCCGCGGCATCTGCCGCGTCGAGGACGGGCTGCTTGCCGACGTGGTCGAGCGCACGAAGATCTTTAAGCGCGGCAATGACGCGGCCTATACCGAGGACGGCGAGCACTACACCGACATCTCCGGCGATTCGCCGGTGTCGATGAACTGCTGGGGCTTCGGCGCGGGCATGCTTGGGGAGCTGGAGCGGCGTTTCCCCGCCTGGCTCGAGGAAAACCTCGCCTTGAATCCCCTCAAGGCCGAGTATTTCCTGCCCTTTGTGGTCAACGCCCTGATTCACGAGGGCAAGGGCTCTGTGCACGTGCTGCCCTGCCGCGAGAGCTGGTACGGCATCACCTACCGGGAGGATATGGCGAGCGTCGTGAGTCATCTGGCCGCGCTGCGCGCCGCGGGGCGTTACCCGGAGATTCTGTTGGATTAAGGAGAGTACAAGCATGAAAGTTTTGGTCACCGGCGGCGCCGGATACATCGGAAGCCACACCTGCGTGGAGCTCCTGAATCAGGGGCTCGACGTGGTCGTGGTGGATAACCTCGTCAACTCCAGCGCGAAGGCCGTGGAGCGCGTCGAGCAGATCGCGGGCAGGAGCGTCGCCTTCTACGAGCAGGACGTGCGCGACAAGGACGCGCTGCACCGGGTCTTTGAAAAGCACGACATCGGCTGCGTCATCCACTTCGCCGGGCTCAAGGCCGTGGGCGAATCGGTCGTGATGCCGCTGGAATACTACGACAACAACCTCTTTTCCACCGTCACGCTCTGCGAGGTCATGCGCGAGCACGGCGTGAAGAACATCGTCTTTTCCTCCTCCGCGACGGTCTATTCCGGCGACAACGAAATGCCGCTGCGCGAGGTCTCGAGGACCGGCATGTGCACCAATCCCTACGGCTGGACGAAGTACATGTCCGAGCAGATCCTGCGCGACACGGCGAAGGCCGACGGCGAGTGGGCGGTGGCGCTGCTGCGCTACTTTAACCCCATCGGCGCCCACGCGAGCGGCATGATCGGCGAGGATCCGCGCGGCATCCCGAATAACCTGATGCCCTTCATCGCGCAGGTCGCGGTGGGACGCCGCGATCACCTGAGCGTCTTCGGCGGCGACTATCCCACCCACGACGGCACGGGCGTGCGCGACTACATCCACGTGGTCGATCTCGCGCGCGGCCACGTCGCGGCCATCAACTACATGATGAAGCACAAGGGCGAGAGCGTCTTCAACCTCGGCACCGGCCAGGGCTACAGCGTGCTGGACATGGTGCACACCTTCGAGCGCGTCACCGGCCGGAAGATCCCCTATGAGATCGTGCCGCGCCGCCCCGGCGACCTCGCCACGGTCTACGCCAGCCCCGACAAGAGCGCCGAGCTCCTGGGCTGGAAGGCGCAGTACACGCTCGAGGACATGTGCCGCGACACCTGGGCCTGGCAGAGCAAGAACCCGATGGGCTACGGGGAGTAAGAGTGCTTCGTGCATAGTGCGTAGAAAAGAGGCAATCGAACGATTGCCTCTTTTTTCAAATTTTTTTCTTTTTTGAACCTTTGCCCTGCGAATTCCGTCTTAATAGGTGAAGTCGACTTCAAGACAGGGAGGTGACAGTGTGGAAGCTTATGAACAGGCGCTCGCGCAGTGCCTGCCGGCGCTGGAGCGCTTTGTGAAATTTAAAATCTCCGACCGCTTTGACGCGGAGGATATTTATCAGGACTGCTGCGTGGCGGCGGTGCAAAACAAGGACAGCCTGCGCGAGCTTTCGGCGCTGAAGCCCTGGCTGCTGCGCATCGCGCAGAATAAATGCACGGACTACTACCGCGCGAAGGCCCGGCAGATGGAGCTGCCGATCGAGGAGCTCGCCGAATCCGTCGCCGCGACGGGCCTCTACGGACGTACGGTCATTCCGGCCGTCGGCGACACGCTGGAAAAGCTCGGCGGCAAGGAAAAGCAGATCCTGTACCTGTATTATTTCAAGGAGCTGCCGCAGGATCAGATCGCCGCGCGGCTGGGCATCCCGCTGGGCACCGTCAAGAGCCGCCTGCACTATGCCAAGCTGAAATTTAAGGAGGCCTATCCTGCGTCAAGCGGGAGAGAAGGAGGAAAAACGATGAAAAAAATGCCGAACATTTTGCCGGACTATACGATCGAATGGACGGACAAAGAACCTTTCCCCCTGCGCTGGGAGGAGATCATGGGCTGGTTTATTGTTCCGCGGCTGGGCGAGAAGCTCAGCTGGGCGATGTATGACTGGCCGGAGCGTCGCCGCACCGAGCTCTGCGAGCTGGAGGTGATCGGCCGCGCGGAGGTGCACGGGCTCGAGGGCGTGGAGATCCGCTCGATCGAGACAGACCCGATGGACTGCAACAGCGCGGGCGGGCAGCAGCGCGTCGAGCGGCACCTGGTCGCGCAGCTCACCGACACGCACTGCCGCCTGCTGGCGCACAGCGTCACCGAGAGCGGGATCAAGCGCTACAGCACCTTCCTCGACGGCGATTCGTTTGTCAACAATTGGGGCTTCGGGGAAAACAACTGCGGCAACGAGGTGAATCTCACACCGAAGGGCGATATCCTCCGCCGCGGCCGCGAGATCACAACCGCGGACAAGCAGTTCCTGCTCGATATCGTCGGCCGCTGCACCGTGACGATCGGCGGCAAAAGCTATGACACCGTCTGCGTCATGGACTGCGAAACCTATGATCACGGCGTCGTGACCGAGCAGTTTTTGGACCAAAACGGCCGGACGGTGCTCTGGCGGCGCTTCAACTGCGACGACTGGCAGCGGGAGAGCTACGGCAAGCCCTGGACGGAGCTTCTGCCCGACAACGAGCGCATCGCGGTCAACGGCGTGACCTGCGTCCACTGGTACGACTGCATCACGGACTACATCCTGTAACAAAACATTCTCCGTCCGACGGACGGAGGATGTTTACAGCTTGTCAAAAAAGTCCTGTTCGGACTTCTTTGACTGCGCTTCTGCCGCCGTGCATTTTGCAGAGTGCAAAATGCCATTACCCGAAAAGCCCTGTTATTTCAAGGCTTTTCGGACGGCGGATGATTGAAACGCGAGGCGGGTCTTATTCCGCCCCCTTTTTGTCAGCTTCGCTGACATTTCCCCCGCCGGGGGAATCTTCCCCTCGCGCTCCCCCGCGTCTCTATCACAGATCCTTTTATGGGTTCTTTGACAGTCTCTTAATTCATGCTGCTGTAGCGTAAATACTGTTCATACGCGGCTTCGCCGTAGGCGCTGACGGTCGGGCTTGTCCCGTTGTAGCGGGTGAAAATCCGCTGCAGCTCCTCCGGCGTATAGGACTTGAAGTCGATGCGCCCGGTCTTTTCCTCGGCCGCGGAGAGGAGATTGAGCGCGGCAAGCTCCAGGTTGAACAGCGGCTCGCGGCGCAGCCGCCGCCAGATGAGCCGGAGATCGCGCGGGTTCTTTGCGTCGAGCCGCCGCGCGGGAAGTCCCAGCGCCTCCGCCGTGGTCAGACGGCGGGAGAGCGCGAAGTTTACCGCCTCGATCCCGACGCGCCCGAAAATCTGCGCATAGCCGGTCGAGCTGTCAAACTTATACAGGGAGCCGCGGCCCTTCGGCAGCGCCGCCCGCCGCCGCACGCGCCGGAGGTTGAAGGCGACCAGCCAATCGGCCAGCAGATCCGGCAGGTCGATCTGCGTGATCTCCCGGAACAGGACCGCCTGCAGCACCGGAGCGGGCAGCGCATAGCGAGCCTCGATGTCCCGGATCGGCGCGTCGAGCCGACGGAGGATCCGCTCCGCCGCGCGGTCGGAATACAGCCTCAGCATAAAACAATCCTTTCAAAAAACAGGGAAAAGCCATGCTTTTCCCTGCTTTTTCTATGCATTGCGCATTAAACGCGCTTCCACTTGGCGCCGTGGGGGATATCGGTCAGCTCGATGCCGGCACTCTTCAGCTCGTCGCGGATGCGGTCGGCCTCGGCGAAGTTCTTGGCCTTTTTCGCGTCCTGCCGGGCGCGGATCTTGGCCTCCACCTCGGCGTCAGCTTCGCCGGACTCGGAAATGATCGTGAATTCCCCGGCGGTGACGGCTTCGCGCTTGAGCTCCTCGCGCTTTTTCGCGGCTTTGCCGATGAGGTCGAGGCTGAGCACGCGGTCGAAGTCCTCGAGCACGGCGAGCTTCGTGAAGTCGTTGGTCTTGGCTTTCAGCACGTCGTAGAGCGCCGTGACGGCGAGGGAGGTGTTGAGGTCGTTGTCGAGCGCGGCGGTGAAGCGCTCCTTCAGCGCCTTGACCGCATCCTCGTCGAGCGTGTCGGGCGCGGGATTCAGCCCGGCGATACGGGCGATCAGCTTGTTATAAGCCAGCTGCGCGTTATCCATGTTCTCCCAGTCGAACACAAGGCTCTTGCGGTAGTGGCTCTGCAGGCAGAAGAAGCGGTAGGCGAGGGGGTCGTAGCCCTTTTCCTCCAGGAGCGACACGGTGAGAAATTCGCCCTTGGACTTCGACATCTTGCCGCTCTTGGTGTTCAGGTGCAGCACGTGCATCCAGTAGTTGCACCACTTGTGGCCGAGATAGGCCTCGCTCTGCGCGATCTCATTGGTGTGGTGCGGGAAGGCGTTGTCGATGCCGCCGCAGTGGATGTCGAGATCCTCGCCGAGGTGCTTCATCGAGATGCCGGAGCACTCGATGTGCCAGCCGGGATAGCCCACGCCCCAGGGGGAGTCCCATTTCAGCGCCTGATCCTCAAACTTGGACTTGGTAAACCACAGCACAAAGTCGTTCTTGTTGCGCTTGTTCGAGTCCTCCTCCACGCCCTCGCGCACGCCGACGTCGAGATCCTCGGCGTTGAAGTCGTTGAAGACGTAGTATTTGGGCAGCTTGGAGGTGTCGAAATACACGTTGCCGCCGGCAAAGTAGGCGTAGCCGGTGTCCATCAGACGGGAGATGATCTTGATATACTCGTCGATGCAGTTGGTCGCGGGCTCGACGACGTCCGGCCGCCGGATGCCGAGCTTTTCGCAGTCGGCAAAGAAGGCGTCGGTGTAAAACTTTGCGATCTCCATCACGCTCTTATGCTCGCGGCGGGCGCCCTTGAGCATCTTGTCCTCGCCCTCGTCGGCGTCGGAGGAGAGGTGGCCGACGTCGGTGATGTTCATGACGCGCTTGAGATTGTAGCCGCTGTAGCGCAGGTAGCGGTCGAGAATGTCCTCCATGATGTAGGAGCGGAGGTTGCCGATGTGGGCAAAGTGATAGACCGTCGGGCCGCAGGTGTACATCTTGACGATGTCGGGGTGGTTGGGCACGAAGTCCTCGCGCTTGCGGGTCAGGGAATTATACAGCTTCATGGGAAAGCTCCTTACTTTGTAACTTTAAAAATATCGCGGTTCTTGTAAAAGTACTCCGCGCCGGAATAGACGGTGGTGAGAAGAATGACGGCGGTGCCGGCAATGTTGATCCAGTTGTATTCGCCGAAGACCATCATGAATCCGAGCACGATCATCGTGGCGAAGGTCTTGACCTTGCCGGACCAGGCGGCGGCGATCACACGCCCCTGCTCGACGGCGACGAGGCGCAGCCCCGACACCGCAAATTCCCGGAACAGCACGAGCGCCATGGCCCAGCCGGGCAGCTGCCCCTTCTCGGCGAAGAAGCACATCGCGGCCAGCACCAGCATCTTGTCGGCCAGCGGATCGATGAATTTGCCGACACTGGTGACCTGGTTGTAGTGCCGGGCGATGTAGCCGTCCACAAAGTCGGTGAGGCAGGCGATGATATACACCGCGAGCGCCCACCACACATGCCCCAGATAGGCCAGCAGCAGATAAACGGGGATCAGCAGGATCCGCGCGATCGTGATGCGATTGGCTAAGGTGTCCATAGGCAGCTCACTCCTTCCCGCCGTACAGCAGGCCGTCCTCGACTTCGTCGATGCGCACATCGACCATCTCGCCCTCGGCGCAGTCGCCGGTGAAGAGCACCAGCCCGTCGATATCGGGGGAGTCTGCGTAGCTGCGGCCCACGTGCAGGCCGCTTTCCTCGTCGTCGTACTCATACAGCACGCGCAGCGTCTGACCGACGAAGCCCTGCAGGAATTCGTCCATGATCGGCTGCTGCAGCTCGAGAATCAAATCCGCGCGGCGCTGCGCCTCGTCGGCGTCCACGTGCTCCATTTTGGCCGCGGGTGTGCCCTCCTCGGGGGAGAAGGGGAAGACGCCGACGCGCTCGATCTTCGCTTCCTTCAGGAACGCGCACAGCTCCTCAAACTCGGCCTCTCCCTCGCCGGGGAGACCCGCGATCAGGCTCGTGCGCAGCACGAGCCCGGGGATGCGCTTGCGCAGGGTGCGGAACAGGGCGCGGATCTCCGTGCCGGTGCCGCGGCGGTTCATCCTTTTGAGGATCGCGTCATTGATATGCTGGATGGGGATGTCCAGATACTTGACGATTTTCTCGTTCGCGGCGATCTCATCGATCAGCTCCTCGTCGAACTGGTCGGGATAGAGGTAGTGCAGGCGGATCCACTCGACGCCCTCGATGGCCTTCAGCTCCCGGCACAGCCGCGCGAGGCTGCGCTTGCCGTAGAGATCGGTGCCGTAGCGGGTGATGTCCTGCGCGATGACGATGAGCTCCCTGACCCCGTGCGCGGCGAGCTCGTGCGCCTCGGCCACGACGGCCTCAATCGGGCGCGAGCGGTAGCGGCCGCGGATGTACGGAATGGCGCAGAAGGCGCAGAAGTTGTTGCAGCCCTCGGCGATGCGCAGATAGGCCCAGCCCGGGCCCGTGGAGACGACGCGGGGGATTTCGTCCACCGGCGCGTTCCGGTCGCCGAAGCTCTGATACGGCGTGCCCGCGCAGACGCGGTCGGCGGCCTCGACGATTTCGCCGAAGGAGCCGACGCCCAGCACGGCGTCAATCTCCGGCAGCTCCTGCAGGATGCTGTCCTGATAGCGCTCGGAGAGGCAGCCCGTGACGATCAGGCCGCCGAGCTTTCCCTCATTTTTCAGCGCGGCGAGCGACAGAATGTTTTCGATGGCCTCGCTCTTGGCCGCGTCAATGAAGCCGCAGGTGTTTACGATGGCAAAGTCGGCGCCCTCCGGCTCGGGCACCAGGCGGTAGCCCGCCTCGTCGAGCAGATAGAGCATCTGCTCGCTGTTGACCAGATTCTTGGCGCAGCCAAGAGAGATCATGGCAAAAGTCTTATCCATTACTCTTCCTCATACTCCGCTTCCGCCTGGAAGCGGGCGAGCGCGGCGCGGATTTCGTCCCAGCCGAAGCCCCGGCGAAACAGGGCGGCCGTGACCTTGCGCACCTCGTCCCGGTTTTCGGGGTCGTGCAGACGCGCGGCGATCAGTTTGTCGATTTTTTCGGTGTTGTCCGGGCGCTGCCCGAGGGCCTCGTCCCAGTAGTCCCGGGGCACGCCCCGGCGGCTGAGCTCCTGACGGATGCGCCCGGGTCCGTAGCCCTTGGCGGCGTAGTGCCGCACGACGGCGCCGGCGTAGCTCTCGTCGTCGAGCAGGCGCTGCTCGGTGAGCCAGCGCACGCAGGCCTCGGCGCTCGCGGGGTCGCTGCCCTTCTGCACGAGCTTGTCGCGCAGCTCTTTGGCCGACATCGGCCGCCGGGACAGAATCTCCAGCGCCTTCCCCTTCAGCAGCGCGAGGGCGGAGGCGCTTTTGAGCGCTTCGAGCCGCTTATCCTCCAGCGCCAGACCGCGGTAGAGGCGGAAATCCGCGACCACGGCGAGCGTGGAGGCGAGCTCCTCGCCGTTCGAGAGCGTGATGCTCACACGCTCGTCGGAGACCTGCCGCAGCGCGGTGATGCTGAGAGACTCCGGCATCAGCCTTCGTCAAAATCGCTGGCGCTGACGTCGACGGCGCGGCCGGAGATGACGGCAGCCTTCTTGGCCTGGGGGCTCATCAGCTCGGTGGAGCGGGCGCGGATCTGGCTTTCGATGTCGTCGCAGACCTCGGGGTTCTTCTGCAGGTAGTCCTTCACGCCCTCCTTGCCCTGGATGCGCAGGCCGTTGCAGGTAAACCAGGCGCCGCCCTTTTCGATGATGTCAAGCTTCACCGCGAGGTCGATGATCTCGCTGACGCGGGAAATGCCCTCGCCGTACATGATGTCGAACTCCGCCTCGCGGAAGGGGGGCGCGACCTTGTTCTTGACGACCTTGGCGCGGGTGCGGTTGCCGATCATCTCACCGTTTGCCTTCAGGGTCTCGATGCGGCGCACGTCGATGCGCACGGAGGCGTAATACTTGAGGGCCAGGCCGCCGGGCGTGGTCTCGGGGTTGCCGTACATGACGCCGATCTTCTGGCGCAGCTGGTTGATGAAGATGACGGTGCAGTTGTTCTTGGAAATGGCGCCGGCGAGGCGGCGCATGGCCTGGCTCATCAGTCTTGCCAGCATGCCGACCACGGTGTCGCCGATCTCGCCGTCGAGCTCGGCGCGGGGGATCAGCGCCGCGACGGAGTCGACCACCAGCACGTCGATCGCGCCGGAGCGGACGAGGGATTCGGCGATATCGAGCGCCTGCTCGCCGGTGTCCGGCTGGGAGATGAGCAGGCTGTCGATATCCACGCCCAGGGCGCGGGCATAAGCCGGCTCGAGCGCATGCTCGACGTCGATGTAAGCGGCGGTGCCGCCGTTTTTCTGCGCCGAGGCGACCACGTGCAGCGCGAGCGTCGTTTTGCCGGAGGCCTCGGGCCCGTAGATTTCCACAATGCGGCCGCGGGGCACGCCCCCGATGCCGAGCGCGAGGTCGAGCGACAGCGACCCGGTGGACAGCGCCTCCACGTTCACGGCGATGTCGTCGCCCAGGCGCATGATCGTGCCCTTGCCGTAGTCCTTTTCAATCTTGGCGATGGCGGTCTCCAGCGCCTTTTTCTTGTCGCTGTCGGCCGGGGAAACAACCGCGGATACTTTCTTTTTCTCAGCCATTTCTATTCTCCTTTATTCAGAAGACGCAAAGCGCCATGGTTTACATAATACCTAAAACCACGCGGTCCACGCCGAGGGTATCGCGCTTGGTGGCCGCGGTGCGGAAGCCGCCGGACAGCAGCATTTCGCTGACGGGCGCGGCCTGCTCCTCGCCGACCTCGAAGAGGATCATGCCGCCGGGCTGCAGCAGGGACTTCCAGTATTTGATGATGGACTTGTAGAATTTCAGACCGTCCTCGCCGCCGTCGAGCGCCCAGATCGGCTCGTAGTCGCGCACGGAGGCGTCGAGCGTCAGGATCTCGTCGCTCGCGATATAGGGGGGATTGGCGACGATCAGGTCAAACTGCCCGATGCTCATCGGGGGAGAGGCGGTTGCGTCGGCCTGCATGCAGATCGCGCGGCCGGTGAGCCGGTTTTGGGCGAGGTTCCGGCGGCAGACCTCCAGCGCGGTGGCGCTGATATCGACGCAGACGAGCTTCGTCGCGGGCAGCTCGTGGCCGATGGCGCAGGCGATGCAGCCGCTGCCGCAGCAGAGGTCGAGGATGCGCGCGTCCATCTTGCGCCCGGTGAGGAGCTCGACCGCGGTTTTCACCAGCAGCTCCGTGTCCATGCGGGGGATGAGGACGTCGGGCGTCACGACCATGGGCAGGCCGTAAAACTCCCAGGCGCCGGTGATGTAGGCCACGGGCTCCCCGGCGAGGCGCCGGGCGGTGTAGTCCGCGGCGGTTTTCTCCACCTGGTCGGTGGTGTACAAACGCAGGTCGCGCAGCAGCTCCTGTGTGGTCTTGCCGGCGGCGCGGGCGAGCAGCACCCGGGCCTCCAGCTGAAAGGCTTCAATGCCCGCGTCGCGCAGGGCGTTGCGCGTGGCGATCAGAATGTCGTTATAGGTTTTCATTACCAGGCGTCGCTTCCTTTTTCTTCGGGAATCACCAGCTCGATGGCGCGGATCGCGACCTCGATCATCGAGTCGTCTGGCTCGTTGGTCGTGATGCGCTGCAGCCACTTGCCGGGGGCGGAGAGGATGGCGGACAGCCAGTTGTCATGCCGGCCGCACCAGCGGTTGATTTCATAGCTGATGCCGACGACGACCGGCAGCAGCAGCAGGTGGAACAGCATCCGCAGCAGGCGGTTTTTCGCCGTCACGACGGAGTTGACGAGGATGCTGACCACGACGACGACCAGCAGGAAGCTGGTGCCGCAGCGGGGGTGAAAGCGCGACTCGGGGCGGACGTTTGCAACCGTCAGTTCCTTGCCGTGCTCATAGCAGAAGATGGTCTTGTGCTCGGCGCCGTGGTAGGCGAAGAGGCGCTTGACGTCCTTCGTCTTGCTGACCAGCCACATATAGGCCAGCAGGATCAAAATCCGGATCACGCCCTCGCAGAGGTTCAGCACCGGCACGCTGACGTCTTTGGTGTCGACTCCAAACAGCTTGAAGCCGAGGCCGACGGTCTCGACCGGGAGGAAGATAAATAAAAACAGGCTCAGCGCGATGCCCAGCGCGACGGCGACGCCGATGATGAGCTTTTGCGCCTTGTCCTCCGGGAAGTGCTTTTCGATCCAGAGGTCGAGCTTGTCCGGCTCGCCCTGCTCCTCGAGCGGCACCTGCTCGGCCGAGAAGCTCAGCGCCTTCATGCCGTTCACGAGCGAGGAAAAGAAAGTCGCGCAGCCGCGGATCAGCGGCCAGCCGAGGATGGGGTAGCGGTCCTTGATGAATTTGAGCTCTTCGACCTTTTCGATGAGGCCGTCCTGCCCGCGGCACACGATGGCCTGCTTTTTCGGCCCGCGCATCATGATGCCCTCGATCAGCGCCTGCCCACCGATGCTCGTGCGGAAATCGCAGGCTGTCTGTTTATTTGCCATTGTTTTCTCCGTTCTGCTGGGGAAGCAAAATCGTCACGCGGCAGCCGCCGCCCTCAGCGTTTTCGATGGTCAGCTCGCCGCCGTGGCGCGTCACGATCTCGTCGCAGACGGCGAGGCCGATGCCGGTGCCGCGGTTTTTGGAGCTGCCCTTGTAGAATTTTTCCTTGACGTGGGGCAGTTCGCCCTCCGGGATGCCGCGGCCGTGGTCACGGATGCGGATGCACACGCCGCGCGGCACCTCCGCAAGGCTGACCTCCACCTTCTGCCCGTCGCCGCCGTGCTTGGCGGCGTTGTCGAGCAGGTTGAGAAAGACCTGCTTGAGCCGCTCCGGGTCGCCCGGGATCAGGGGAATCTCGGTGGGCGGCTGCTCATAGCTGACCTCCACGCCCGCCTGCTTCATGAGCTCCCCGTACGTAAAGAGGGCGTCCTCGAGCTCTGCGGCGATGTCGATGAGCTCGATGCGCAGGTTGAAGCGCCCGTCCTGGATGCGCGCAAACTCCAGCATCTCCGTCACCATGCCGGTGAGGCGGTCGGCCTCCTTGGAGATGATGTGGATGCCGCGCAGCGAGTCGCCCTGCACGGCCGGGTCATAGGCGATGGTCTCGGCCCAGCCCTCGATGGCCGTCAGCGGGGTGCGCAGCTCGTGCGAGACCTGGGAGATAAACTCCGTGCGCGACTTCTCCGCGATGGCGACCTTCTCGCTCATGCCGTTGATTTCCTCGGCCAGCTCGCCGATTTCGTTGTTGTAGCTCTGCTCGATCTTCGTGCCGTAGCTGCCCTCGGCGATGCGCTTGGCCGTGTGCGTCATGGCCTTGATCGGGTCGCTGACATAGCGCCAGAACCAGAGGTTTAAAAGCACCAGATACGCGCAGACCAGCAGCATCATCAAAATGCCGGGCACCGGCCAGCCGCGGGCGACGAAGAAGATCCCCAGCACCAGCAGCAGCAGCGCCGCAAGGCCGGACAGCAGCAGCTGATTCTTCAGCTTTCGGAACAGGGCGAGGCTTCCCACCCGGCGGACGATGTCGGAAAGAAACGCGCGCACGGTCTCAGTAGCCCCACTTGTAGCCATAGCCCCAGACGGTGGTCAGGAATTCGGGCTCGGTGGGATCGGCCTCGATCTTGATGCGCAGGCGGCGGATGTTGACGTCCACGGTCTTGAGCTCGCCGGAAAAATCGCTGCCCCAGACGGCGGAGAGGATGTCCTCGCGGCTCATGGCCTTGCCGGGGTTCTCCATGAAGAGCTTCATCAGCAGGTATTCGATCTGCGTCAGCTTGAGGCGCTGGCCGTTTTTCTCCAGCGTGCGGTTGCGGGTGTTGAGCAGGAAGGGGCCGCTGGTGATTTCGCTCGAGGACTTCTCGTCGTCGTCCACGCCGAGGCGGCGGATCAGCGCGTCCACGCGCGCGGTGAGCTCCGCGGGGGAGAAGGGCTTGGTCACATAGTCGTCCGCGCCGGTCATGAGGCCGGTGACCTTGTCGATCTCCTGGCTCTTGGCCGTGAGCATGATGATGCCCATTTTGGAGCCGGTCGCGCGGATGCGGCGGCAAACCTCAAAGCCGTCGATGTCCGGTAGCATCACGTCCAGCAGCGCCAGGCAGATATCCGGGTTGACCTTCAGCTTTTCCAGCGCCATCATGCCGTTTTCGGCCTCGATCGGCTCGAAGCCGCTGCGGCGCAGATTGATGACGACGAAGCTGCGGATGTTGGCCTCGTCCTCCAGCACCAGAATCTTTTTCATATCGGAATTCCCCTTTCGAAGAGAATGGTAATCGATCGCGCATAATTCACGCATCATAATATCTATAGTATTATAGCATAAGCTTTACAATTTTGGTAGCCAAAGTTTCAAAAAAGTATTCGTCATTTCGCAGAAAATGACAGAGAGTCGACATTATGTAAACAAAACAGACGGGCCGGCAAATTCCGCGCGGGGACTCGACTTGCGATTTCGGCTATGTTATAATGTGAAAAAACGGAAGAAAGGACAGCGGCATGGACGTGGCGGGCGCAAAAAAGAATATCGTGATCGGCTGCCTCGCCCATGTGGACGCGGGCAAGACCACGCTCTCGGAGGCGCTGCTCTATCTCGCCGGGGCGATCAAAAAGCAGGGGCGCGTCGACCACCGGGACAGCTTTTTCGACATGCACGGGCTCGAGCGCGAGCGCGGCATCACGATCTTTGCCAAGCAGGCGATCCTCGAGCTGCCGCAGACGCGGCTCTTTCTGCTCGACACGCCAGGCCACGTCGATTTCGCCGCGGAGGCCGAGCGCACGCTGCGCGTATTAGACTACGCGGTGCTCGTCATCAGCGGCACGGACGGCGTGCAGGCGCACACCGAGACGCTCTGGGCGCTGCTGCGGCGCTACAAAGTGCCCTGCTTTGTGTTTGTGACGAAGCGGGACCTGCCCGGGCGCGGGCGGGAGGCGCTGATGGAGGAGCTGCAGCGCTTACTCAGCGAAAGCTGCGTGGATTTCACGCTGCCGACGCCGGAGCGTGACGAGCGCATCGCCCTCTGCGACGAGGAGGCGATGGAGCGCTATCTCGAGCGCAGCGCCTTTGACGAGGCGGAATTGGCGGAACTGATCGCCCGCCGCGCGCTCTTTCCCTGCTTTTTCGGCTCGGGGCTGAAGCTCGAGGGCGTCGAGGCGCTGCTTCATGCGCTCGACCGCCTGACGCGACAGGCCCCGGCGCGCGAGGCCTTCGCCGCCCGGGTCTATAAAATCGGGCGCGACGCGCAGGGCAAGAGATTGACCTATGTGAAAATCACCGGCGGGACGCTTCATGTGCGCGATGCGCTGACCTATACGGATGAAAAAGGCGAGCGGCACGAGGAAAAGATCAGCCAGCTCCGCCGCTATTCGGGGCTCAAATATGAGACGCCGGAGGAAGTGACGGCGGGGGAGAGCTGCGCGCTGCTGGGGCTCAGCGCCACCTGGCCGGGACAGGGGCTCGGCGCCGAGACGGACGCCGCCGCGCCGCTTCTCGAGCCGGTGCTGAGCTACCGGGTGCTGCTGCCGCCGGGGGCCGATCCGCGCCTGCTGCTGCCGAAATTCATGCAGCTGCAGGAGGAGGACCCCCAGCTCCACGTGCTCTGGAACGAGCGCGGGCGGGAGATTCAGGTGCAGCTGATGGGGAAGGTGCAGACCGAGATCCTGAAAAGCCTCGTCAAGGAGCGCTTTGACGTGGACATCGCGCTCGATACCGGGCGCATCCTCTACCGCGAGACGATTGCGAACCGCGTCGAGGGCGTTGGCCATTATGAGCCGCTGCGCCACTATGCCGAGGTGCACCTGATCCTCGAGCCGCTGCCGCGAGGACAGGGGCTGGTGTTTGCCACAAGCTGCAGCGAGGACGAGCTCGACCGCAACTGGCAGCGCCTGATCCTGACCCATCTGGCCGAAAAGAAGCACCTCGGCGTGCTCACGGGCTCGCCGATCACCGACATGAAAATCACGCTCGCCGCCGGGCGCACGCACCTCAAGCACACCGAGGGCGGCGATTTCCGGCAGGCGACCTACCGCGCCGTGCGCCAGGGGCTGATGCAGGCCGAGAGCGTGCTGCTCGAGCCCTGGTACGCCTTCCGGCTGGAGCTGCCGACCGAGCAGATCGGCCGCGCCATCAGCGATCTGCGCGCGATGGGCGGCGTGTTTGAATCGCCCGAGGACCTCGGCGGCCGCACGCGGCTTACCGGCAGCGCCCCCGTCGCGGCGATGAACGGCTACGGCGAGGAGCTCGTCGCCTACACCCGCGGCAAGGGCCGCCTGAGCCTGCGGCCGGACGGCTACCGCCCCTGCAAAAATGCGGAGGCGGTGATCCGGGAGCTCGGCTACGAGCCGGAGAGTGACCTGGACAACAGCCCGGATTCGGTCTTCTGCGCCCACGGCGCGGGCTTCGTCGTCAAATGGAAGCAGGTGCCGGCGTACATGCACCTCGAAAGCTGCCTCAAGCCGCACACGGAGGCCGCGCCCGCTGTGCCGCGCCTGCGCAGTCTGAACATCGACGAGCGCGAGCTCGAGGCCATCATGGAGCGCGAGTTCGGGCCGATCCGCCGCCCGCAGTACCAGGCCCCGGCGCGCAACGAGGCGCCGCAGCGGGCGATGCCCGAGAACGCCAAAAAGGAAACCCTGATCGTTGATGGCTACAACGTCATTTTCACCTGGCCGGAGCTGAAGGCGCTGGCAAGGGAGCGGCTCGATCTGGCGCGCGAGAAGCTGATGGACACGCTCTCCAACTACTGCGGCTTTACGAAAACCGAGCTGGTGCTGGTCTTCGACGCCTACCGCACGCCCTCCCGGCCCGACGCCCACAGCCGCTATCACAACATCCGCGTCGTCTACACCGACGACGGCGAGACGGCCGACGCCTACATCGAGCGCCTGGCCAACGACATCGGCAAAAACTACGCGGTGCGGGTCGTCACGAGCGACAGCCTGATCCGCCTCGCCGCGCTGCGCTCCGGCGTCCTTCGCACGTCCTCGGGGGAATTCGAGGGCGAGGTCGCCTGGGTTCAGCAGCAAATCGAAGAGCTGCTGCGCCGCACGAATCTCGGCGCGCACACGATGAAATTAAAAGATGGAAAACCATGAACTGCTGCGCCGCCTGGAGGATCTGGCCGCGCGCTGCGAAAAGAGCGGCGCGGTCACCGGCAGCCATTTTCTCACGCCCGCCGAGCAATACCAGGCGGAACAATTCTTCAAAAACAAGGGAGTGAGCCTCCTCTTTCACGGCGGGCACCCGGACTGCGAGCGAAAAGCGGCCTTTTTCCTGCCGGACTGGCTCGAGCCGGACTATTTCGACCCCGCCGAGTTCCTGCGCGCCATCCGCCTGACGGCGCACTTCGGCGCGCCCGGCCACCGGGACTATCTCGGGGCGCTGCTCGGCATGGGCATCGGCCGCGAGTGGCTGGGGGATATCTGGGTCGAGGGCGAGGGCGCGACGGTCTTCTGCCTGCCGAGCGTGGAAAAACACCTGCTCTCGATCGACAAAGCCGGGCGCGTGAGCCTCACGGCAGAGCCGATTTCCCTTTCGGAAGTACCCGTGCCGGAGCGCCGGCGGGAGGAGAGAAGCTTTACCGTGATGAGCCCGCGGCTCGACGCGGTGCTCGCCGGGATGTTCCGCCTCTCGCGCAGTGAGGCCGCGCGGCAGATCTCCCTCGGCATGGTCGTTGAATGAAAAAGAGAAGGTAATATAAATATACCAGCCGAGATCATTCAACGGCTTACGGCGCGTTCTGGAGGCTTTCCAAGAGGAAA